>Ga0209986_10001833_pt1 | contig 19998 bp, 19 predicted proteins | sample BlataG_FD_183168 | JGI IMG/M metagenome (GOLD analysis project Ga0209986, IMG submission 183168) | Deep subsurface microbial communities from Black Sea to uncover new lineages of life (NeLLi) - Black_00105 metaG (SPAdes) (version 2) | ecosystem: Environmental > Aquatic > Marine > Oceanic >... | reverse complement strand
CTGTAATTTATCCCGTATCAGTTGCTATGAGGTATCTGGAAATGCTTATATCTTTAGGATTATTCCATAGTAAGAAGACGTATATGTATCCATCTAATAAAGAAAGAAACATATGGGATGTATTATAAGTAAACAGATAGACTAAACCTTCGATTGGCTATTATAGTTACTACCCAAAAAGTACCAATATTTTACAAATAGTAGCCGATAGTATTAAACAACATATTAAATTATTTACTCTATACACCTTGAAAACTTAAGCAGCATTCCCAAAAAAATGCTTGACAGCTTGGGGGGGGGTGATACACTATAAAACAGGATTAGCCTAGTGGATTTTGGAAAACTAAACTATTACAACAGTTTAATGCTGCAATAATAGACTTTGTTTGTGTTTGTAAAGGAGGTGTTGAGTCGGAAAAAACACTGGATTACTTGGATGTGTTGTCTTAAGCTAACGAAATGTATTTGCTTGTGTGTTAATTTACAGTTAAAAGTAAAAGATACTTAGATTAATTATTATTATTTAGGAGGTAAGAGACAATATGAAAAATCTTAAATTATTACTTTACTTGATGGTTTTAGTGACTTTATTGGCTATCTCTGTAACCGGAGTTGCAATAGCTTCTGCTACAGAGCACAATCCGGAGAGTATTGTGCGTTTTTGTATGGATTGGCCGACATACATAGATCCTGCTGTGGGGTCAGATTATTCTGACACCATGGCGATAGTCCAGTTATACGATTCGTTGATATTCCCGAACCTAGACGGATCAATAAGGCCCCACCTGGCCGAAAAGTGGGGCATCTCTGATGATTTCCTTACCCATACTTTCCACCTTAGGGAAGGGGTGAAGTTCCACAATGGTGACGAACTAACTGCAGAAGACGTCGTCTTCAGTACCGAACGCTTGGTCAATATTGGTGAGGGTAGGGCATACATATTACAGACCAAAGATGCTCAAGGCAGAATTATTTCTGGTATTGAATCGGTCAAGGCTATTGATGATTACACGGTCGAATTCAAGTTGGCAAGGCCGTTTGGTCCATTTGTCCTTGCATTGGCAAATCTTTATATCCTCAATAAATCTCAGGTCCTGGAGAACATTGACAGGTCTGAGAAGATGTACGGGGAGATGGGCGACTATGGGAAGAAATGGCTCCTAACCAACGACGCCGGTAGCGGACCGTATACAGTCAAAGAAATGAAGATGGAGGAATCCCTGTTAGGCGAAAAGTTTGACGACTACTGGGGTGGCTGGGAAGAAGGTGCCCCTGATTTCTTCAAAGAATTTGCCTTCCCCGGCGAGGTAGCTATCCGTACACTGATGAAAAATCGAGAAACGGAGATTGTCCCTCAAATGTTGCCTACAGAAGCGTATGCTGCTCTAATTAAGATTCCAGGAGTTGAGACTATCGTTTTTTTAGCGAACCAAAATCTTCAAATCATGCTCAATACTAAGGTCCCCCCAACCGATGATATCCATATTAGAAAGGCACTATCCTGGGTGATGGATTATGAGGTGATAGTTAACGATGTTTGGCCGAACTATGTTCAATCGGTTGGTCCGGTCCCTCAGACACTGCCAGGTCATGACAAAAATACCTTCCAGTACAGTTACAACTTAGGGAAAGCTAAGGAGGAAATGGCCAAATCAGTATACGCCGGTCAGGAGAATATTCCGTTTAAACTGTCCTGGTGTGCTGAAGTCCCCGATGAAGAAAAAATAGCACTATTGTTACAGGTCAACGCGGCTGAGATCGGGATCGATGTCGAGATCTTTAAGAACCCCTTTGGTGTAATGATCGACGAATCGCAGACCGTAGAGACTACCCCGAACGGCCAAATAATCTACGTAGCTTCTAGTTACAATGAGGCTGGTTCGATGCTGGAAAAACGGTATCACTCTAATTCTCAGGGTTCTGTTGACCAGACTGAGTGGCTTGGTTCGCCTGAAATTGATGCTGCTATTGAAGATGCACTGGCAACAGTAGACCAAGATGAGCGTTTTAAGAAGTATGCCGAGATACAACATACACTCGTAGATCTGGCTCCTACTATTTGGTTAGCTGATGATGCTATGCAGTTTGCTTATCCAAAGGCCTATCTTATTTGGCCGATAGCAGAACGGATTAAAGCTGGAAAGCCTATTTCTACAACAATAGAGTACATTTATTACGTGCGTGATATGAAGGTCTTCCCTGAGAAGAGGGCAGATCTACTTAAAAAATGAGGAGATAATCTAGCACTTCACTAAAAGGGGTGGAGTAAGTTAGGTAAAGGATATAAATGCTTCACCCCTTTAATTATCGAAGATAAACTTAAGTTGAGAGTTAATAAGAAGAAAAGTGCAATAGGCAGGACCTGGGAAAGAAAATTCTCAAGGTTCTCATTCTATACCAAACAGGAAGAAATACGGATAAGAATCCATCCCAGGTCAATGGAAAGAGTAAAGGAAAAGATAAGATTCATTACATCAAGGAGTAATGCCTGGAGTATGGAATTTCGCTACCTAAAATTACGACAGTTAATAACAGGATGGGTCAGCTATTTTAGGTTAGCAGATATAAAGACGAAATGCCAAGAACTCGATGTATGGACCAGACGCAGGATTAGAATGTGTTATTTAAAAACAATGGAAGAAGATCAAGACCAGACACGATAATCTGGTTAAACTTGGTATTGATAACTTCAATGCATGGGAATATGCCAACACCAGAAAAGGCTACTGGAGAATCTCCAACAGCCCTATACTTGCTCTAACCTTTACTAATAAGAGGCTTAAGAATCTTGGGTACCTAAGTTTTACAGAAAGATATACACAAGTAGCTAATTTCTAACGAACCGCCGTATACCGAACGGTACGTACGGTGGTGTGAGAGGAGGTAGATAAATTAATTATCTACCTCCTACTCGATTTTTGATAGTGGTTAGAAGAAAGGAGGGTTCAATGAGATTAGGTCCTTTTATACTACGTAGATTAGCCCTTTCGATATTTGTTTTATTTGGCCTATCTATATTAATATTTATAATTGCCCGCATCGTCCCCGGTGACCCAGCCCGTCTGACTCTGGGTCCCAGAGCACCGGTATATGTAGTAGAAAGGCTCAGACAACAGATGCATCTTGACAAGCCTTTGCACCAACAATATGGTTTGTGGTTATGGGAAGTTGCACATGGAAATCTAGGAGATTCTCTTTTGACTCGTCGTCCGGTCAAACAGGATATCAAGGAATTCTTTCCGGCAACCTTAGAATTGGTCGGAATAACGGCGATCTTTATCATAGTAGCCGGTATTTCTCTGGGAGTCACATCAGCAAGATATGCTAATACGTGGTTTGATAACGTAGTGCGCCTTTTTTCTTATTTAGGTATCGTAACCCCGGCTTTTGCCTGGGCTGTTATCTTGATGTTGTTGTTCGGCTTTGTTTGGCACCTCTTCCCGACCTATGGAAGGTTGACTGAAGGGGTCATACCTCCTCCTACTATCACAGGAATGTATACGGTAGATAGCCTTTTGAATGGACGTCTTGATATTTTTTGGGATGCGTTTATGCACCTCATCTTACCTGCTACTGCGCTAGCTTTGCCACCTATGTCGCAAGCAGCACGTATCACACGTTCGAGTATGGCGGACAACCAGAATAAAGACTGTATGTCTTCAATGATTGCTTACGGTGTCCCGGATAAGGTTGTGACCGGGAAGTACCTGCTCAAACCATCTTTGATTTCACCTATTACTGTAATGGGGATGGATATCGCTGCGACTTTTGGCTATGCATTTATGGTGGAGAAAATTTTTGGCTTCCCGGGATTGGCACGATATGGTATACAAGTGATGCTTAATAAAGATGTAAATGCTATTTCTGGAGTGGTACTGGTACTTGGTGTTGTGTTTATTACCCTGAATATTGTAGTAGATATCATTGTCGCTTACTTGGACCCACGTATTCGTTTATTGAAGGGGGGTATTAGATGATGACCGAAAAGATGTTTACGCCTGATGCGATTGAGGACCCATGGGTCAGGACACTGGATTCATTAAAAAAGACCTGGTACAAATTTTCCAGGAACTGGTTATCCGTGTTAGGCTTGGTTATGGTGTTTACAATTATCTTCCTCGCGGTATTTGCACCCTATGTGACCCCTTACCCACAACATGCAGGAAAGTTTGTCGATTTCAAGAACAAGAACCAACCACCAAGCTGGCAACACTTAATGGGGACTGACACGATTGGGCGAGATATCCTATCAAGAATTATCTTCTCTTTTAGGAATGCCCTACTCATGGCCATCGTGGTATTATCTGTCAGCGTTTCCCTTGGCACATTAACGGGGTTGACCGCTGGCTATTATTCGGGTACAAGGGTCGACATTGTGATTATGAGGGTAACCGATGTGTTTATTAGTATCCCTCCTATTATCCTGGCCCTCTCTATAGCTGCGGTGTTGAAACCAACCTTGATGAACGCAATGATTGCCGTAACTATAAGTTGGTGGCCATGGTATACACGGATGACCTATTCCCTGGCCTCGTCGATAAAGAATGAGTACTACGTGCAAGCTGCTGAGCTCACCGGTGCGAGTAAGATATATATCCTATTTAGTGAAATTCTGCCGAACTGCTCCTCTTCACTCTTTACGAAAATGGCATTAGATGTAGGGTGGGTAACATTAGTTGGTGCTGCTCTGAGTTTCGTTGGTCTGGGGGAACAACCTCCTAAGCCAGCTTTAGGGACTATGATCGCAGAAGGTGTTGAACGGATGCCGGGTCAGTGGTGGATAGCTCTGTTTCCGGCTTTGGCCATCATGTTCTTGGTATTGGGCTTCAATCTGTTTGGTGATGGTATCCGTGATGCCCTCAGTCCTGAGGAGGCATAGTCGTTATGTCTGAAATTTTGTTAGATATCAGAAATCTACATGTGTGGTTCAAAGTCTATGGTGGTGTGCTAAAGGTGTTGAACGGTGTCAATTTTACAGTTAAATCCGGCGAAAAGGTCGGATTGGTTGGCGAAACTGGGTGTGGTAAGACGACAACTATGAAGGCATTGTTACGTGTTCTGCCTAACCTGGCATTGATTCCGGAGGGTGATATCTTGGTCCGTGGTAGGAATATTCTTGAACTGAACTCTAGAGAGCTGGCAGATTTGAGGGGGAGAGGTTTATCCATGATTTTTCAGGACCCTACCTCTGCGCTCAATCCTGTTTTTACGATAGGGCAGCAATTATACGACGTCATTAAATATTCAGTTGGTTATTCTGGACGGAAAATAGCAGATAAGAAAAATGTTGCTCTACGCGCATTACATGAAGCGCGTTTACCCGATCCAGAACGTATGTTGGATAGTTATCCTGTCCAACTCAGTGGGGGTATGCGTCAGAGGGTGTGTATTGCGTTTGCTATTGCCACTGCCCGTGAACTTCTTATTGCTGATGAGCCTACCACTAACCTTGATGTGACTATCCAAGACCAAGTTCTACGCTTGATCAGAGACTTGGTTGAAAAAAAAGGGGCCTCGCTCATTTTAATTACTCATTCATTGGGATTGGCTCGCGAGATAACCGAACGTGTGTACGTCATGTATGCTGGTAACATGATTGAGATGGCCGCTACCTCCTTGCTATTTGAAAAACCTCTCCATCCTTATACCCGGGGGTTGTTAGCCTCGGTGCCACGTCTTAGCGGTGGTGGTTTTGCAGAGGGGATCCCTGGACGTATCCCGGATTATCGTAACCCCCCTCCCGGCTGTCGATTTGAACCTCGATGCCAGCATGCATTTGAATCCTGTAGCAAAGCGATGCCGCCTTGTATTGATATAGGTAATGGACACCAGGTGGCATGTTACTTATACCAAAAGGGACAGGAGGGCAAGAGGAATGTCTGATGATATGAGCATAAACAATAACGTACTTGTGGCCAAAAACTTGGTCAAGCACTTTCCAATCAATCTATCTGGTATTTTCAAGAAAAAGTGGATCGTAGTGAAAGCAGTGGATGGGATTAACTTCTCTGTGAAGCAAGGTGAATGTTTTGGCCTAGTAGGGGAGTCTGGCTCAGGGAAGAGTACTACAGCATATATGATGGTGGGCTCGTATGAACCAACGTCCGGTTCGCTCGTTTTTAAAGGGGAGGATATTGCACGACCTGCGGTAAAACGTCCTATGCATTTGAAAAAGGAGATACAGATTGTTTTTCAAGACCCTGGCTCTTCGTTGAATCCCAGGAGAAACATCAAAAGTATCTTAGAGATGCCTTTGCGTGTACACAATATGATCAAAAAGGGTAATTCAATAGAAAAGAAAGTCATCGATCTGCTCGATATGGTTGAGCTATCATCTCACTACCGTTTCAAGTCACCAACTACACTTGGAGGTGGAGAGAAACAGATGGTGGCCATTGCCAGGGCCTTAGCTACCGAACCCTCTTTTATGGTATTAGATGAACCTACTTCTGCTCTCGATGTTTCTGTGCAAGGGAAAATCATTAACAAGTTAATCCGGTTGCAGAAAGAATTCAACCTTACTTATCTTTTCATCACCCACGATTTGAGTCTGATGCGGAATGTTGCGGATAGGATCGCAATTATGTACTTGGGCAAAATCGCAGAGGTTGCGTCCACTAATAAATTCTTTCTTAAGCCCCTCCACCCCTATACGCAGATGTTGTTGTCTTCTATCCCCATATTGTTTGAAGAAGAGGCAAAGTTAAAACCGGACAAAATCCACTCTGTAGGCGAGATACCCAGTCCGGTGGACGTGCCGCACGGATGCAGTTTTAATACACGTTGCCCTTTCAAGATGGACATTTGTTTTGTCGAGGATCCAGTGATGCGAGAGGTCGAGCCTGAACATTATGTCCGTTGTCATAATATTTAGATTTAATTTATTTTAGTTAAAAGGAGGTATAAAATTATGCCAATTACTATGGATTTAGAGATTGGCGTTGCAGATTCATGGTATGTTAAATAAGCAAAATAAAAAGGCACAAATCATAAGATTTCTTAACTCTAAGGGAGTGGGTCTATATTTTTAATTGTAAAAGCACAGATCAATAAATGTATTTCATAATTACTTTTATAAAATACGTTTATTCCCATCTATACCAGTATATAGTTGATAAATAATAAATATCATGGAGGAGGAAAAGAAATGTTGAAAGCAACTTTGAAAAATAGGCAGGAAATTGAGGATTTCGTTAGAGGATGTACGCTTTATGGAACAGGGGGAGGGGGTTTACCAGAGAATGGCATAGATTCTCTTATTAGTGAATTAGAAAAAGGCAAGGAAGTTGGCTGGATTGATATTGATGATATTTCAGACGATGATTTGACTGTTTGCCCATTCCTAATGGGTTCTATTGCTCCTCATACCGAAGAAGCAATTAAGGAAATGGCAAGCTTGGGTCTTGGTACTGTAAAAAACAAACAGAAGGACTGTTTGGCAATAGCTATTAAAGAGCTATCTAATTATATCGGGAAAAAAGTTAATGCATTGATACCTATAGAGCTGGGTGGTGCAAATACACCGGGGTGTATTGCCGCTGGTTTGATTACAGGTATTCCAACTATAGATGGTGATTATACTGGCCGTGCAATTCCGGAAATATCCCAAACAACTCCTTATCTGCATGACAAGTCCTTGTTACCTATTACATCTGTTGATGCATGGGGAAACATTTGTATTATTAAAGACTCTACCAGCTACCTTATAGCAGAACGCATAGGTAAATTCTTAAGTGCTGCTTCATATGGATTAACGGGCGATGCGGGTTTCCTTATGACTGGTAAGGAAGTTAAGGAAGTGATCATACCGGGGACATTAACAGAATGTTATAATATCGGAAAGCTTATACGTGAAACAAGAGAAGTAGGGAAAGATCCAATTGCTGAGGTGATAAAATTATTAGGTGGGTGGATAATTTCCAGGGGTAAAGTTGTTAAAAAAGAATGGGAAGATCGTGTAGGGTACTATTGGGGGACACATACAATAGCCGGAGAAGGCGAGTTTGAAGGCGATATAACTAAAATATGGTTTAAAAACGAGAATCATATTTGCTGGAAAAATGATGAAGTCTTAGTTACAAGCCCAGATATTATAACTGTTGTTGACGTAGTAACAGGCGAACCTTTTGCAAACCCTAAAATAAGTGAAGGTGACAATGTTGCTGTTATTGGACTCAAAGCAAGACCAATGTTCCGCAGCGAAAAGGGCATAGGAATCTTAGGACCAAAAGCTTTTGGATTTGATTATGATTACGTTCCTATTGAAAACAGGTTGAAATAATTAATTATACTAAGTTTCTTAATATGTACTAATTTCGAGTAGTGTTTACACTTTGACTTAAAATAAATTGGTCATGCATTTAGATCTTTCCTATAGAATATTAATAACCACAATATTCAAAATAAGAAGGAGAACAGCACACATGGCCAAAGATGACCGTATTGCCGATTTAAATAACATGAAATTTTACATAAAGGTGAAGAGAAGAGGATTGGGGAAGTCTATAATAAAATAATATCTATTGAAATAGGCATAAAATCAAACTTTTACTATAAGTTTGGGAGATATTTTAAAAATTCAAGGGACAACCAGTAAGAATTTAAATGAAAGGAATTGAATAGATAAGATGAGAGATAGTATTTTGGATGTAATAAAAAAAAGAAGAAGTATCCGAAAGTACAAAAAAGACAATGTATCTAAAGATTTGTTATTACAACTAATTGAAGCAGCCATCTGGGCACCCTCAGGAAGCAATGTACAGCCATGGTATTTTGTTATTGTAAATGACGCTAATACAATTGAACAGGTAAATGCATTTAGCCCCGGACTTTTAGGAGATCCACCAAGCATAATTTTGATCTGCAGCGATAGAAAGAAGGCTTTTGAAAAGGCAGGTACATTAGGAAGAGATGAGCTATGTGTGATGGATATCTCAATGGCGGCCCAGAATATAATGCTTTCAGCAGAAGAGATAGGTTTAAGTACATGTCCCGTGAAATCTTTTAATAAAAGAGCTATTAGTAAAATATTGAATCTACCGGACTATGTTTCAGCAGATTTAATTATTAGCGTTGGATATTCTGATGAAATTACTAGCACTCCCAAAAGGAGAAGTGTTAAAGAGGTAACTTTCTTTAATACATGGGGGGGTAAAATCCAATGAAAGAGAAGGAAATAATAAAACTGTTTACTTATATGGTTACAAGCGCAAGGGGATGTATAGATGAACCTAAAATATATGGACCATTCCGGCTTATTGATTCTATAAGTAAATTATATAGTATATTGAAAGAAAATAATCTTATAGAGAATGAAGAAGTATCAAAGGTTATAGAAAAAATTGAGAAGAAAAAATATAGTTGTATGACCGATAAAAAAGAATTTGTAACGATGTTGGATGATATTATAGATGATTTTGTTACTTTGTTTAATTTCAATAAATAACAAATTTGAATGAGGAGGGTATAAGATGAGAAGATTGACACACAAAAATATGCTGGATATTATTAATGGTTCTGCGCTTCTTGGTGCGGGTGGCGGAGGTTCAATAAAATCTGGATTGAAGTTAGCAGAACAAATTAAAGTATTAAACATAGAACCAATATTAATTACTGTTGGTGAACTTAAAGGTAGTGAAAAGATTGCGACGGTAGCAGGTATGGGAGCACCAAAAGCTCTATTAGAAAAAGGTTTTGATATTGAATCAATTAACGCTTTGGAGTTGCTTGAAAGAACAATAGGCTCAAAAATAGATTGTTTAATCCCAGTAGAAACCGGTGCATTTAATACTATGGTGCCTATATATGCAGGAGCGAAAAAAGGCCTGCCTATTCTAGATGCAGATGGTGCAGGAAGAGCTGTCCCTGAACTTGAAATGCTCATGTTTCACTTCTACGATATCCCACCATCTCCTTTTGCCATATCAGATAAAAAGAGTAATGCAGCTGTTGTTTATACAGAGAATTCTTATGATTGTGAAAACATTGCAAGAAGTGTAATCTCGGCATTGGGTATGAGCGGAGGCATAGCATCATATGTGATGGATGGCAACATGTGCAAACAAGCAATGATACCTGGTACAGTAAGTATCGCTGAAAAAATCGGGGTGACTATTAGAGAAGCCATAGAGAATAATAATGATTTTGTTAAATTATTAATAGATCAGTTTAACGGATACGAGTTAATAAGAGGCAAGGTTCAGGATATGACAATACAAACTAAAGAAGGCTTTGATTTTGGACGCTATATCGTCCAAGGGTCCGGAAAATATAAAGGCAGTGTACTTACTATGGAATATAAAAATGAGAATATGATTGCTAAGAAGAATGGACAAATGATTGCTATGGTTCCGGATTTGATTTGTACCATATCAGTCGGAGGGCAAGCTTTGACAAATGCAGACTTGGAAGAAGGCACGGAAATTGTGGTGTTGGCATTCCCATGTCACGCTAAATGGAGAAAATTGAACGGTTATAAAGTATTTAAACACGTTATTGAGAAACTGGGATATGATGGGGATTACGTGACAGTTGAGGAATTAAATAAGAGTTAAGTAAAACACCATTTGTTTTTAAGAACAGACATAAAGTAGAAAGTTTATACTCAGAAAAGGTACTGTCAAAAACAATATGAAAAGATATAAAAGGTACTGTCAAAAGTAATATGAAAGAATATGAAATTTGAGGAGGTGAAATATGTCTAGTTATACTTTGAAAAATAAACAGGATGTAGAGGATTTTATAAGAGGTGTGACTTTTATGGGAACAGGCGGCGGTGGAGATCCTAAATTAGGTCTAGACTTCCTTGTAAAAGCATTAGAAGAGGGATATAAATTAAGTTGGGTTGACATCTCAGAGATAAATGAAGAAGAATGGGTGGCAATGCCATTTTATATGGGTTCTATTGCACCTATCTCTGAGGAAAATTTAAAAAAACTAAAAGAGATGGGTTTAGGTGAACCTACCGTGGAGAGACCGTTAATAAAAGCGGTCCAAGAACTGGAAAAATATAAACAAATAAAACTGGGTGCTTTGATTGCGGGAGAGTTAGGTGGAAGTAACACGCCAGCACCATTAGATACGGCGGCAAGATTAAATAAAGTTTTTATAGATGGAGATTTTGCGGGGAGAGCGATACCAGAATTAACCCAGGCAACCCCTTGTGTTAAAAACAAAAGCATTTGTCCCTTGGTTATGTGTGATTTATGGGGAAATGTTAATATTATTGAAAGTGCTATAAATTTTGGAATGGTGGAGGAATATGGACGCTCAATTGTTATGGTAACGAATCAAATGACGGGTAATATCGGATTTCTTATGAAAGTTAAGGAATTAAAAGAAGTGATGATACCTGGTACATTGACGGATAGTTATGTCGTTGGCAAAACAATAAGAGAAGCAAGAGAAGCAGCAGGACATGACCCGGTGGAAAAAGTAGTTGAAGTAATTGGAGGACATTTGCTTTTTAAGGGAACAGTGATAGAAAGAGAGTTTGAAGATAAAAAAGGCTTTATGTTTGGTACACATGTATTTGAAGGTTTAGATGAATTCCAAGGACATACATTTAAGATATGGTTTAAAAATGAAAATCATATCACCTGGTTAGACAATAAACCATACGTTTGCAGTCCGGATATAATAACGGTTGTTGCTTTGGGAGATTGTGAACCAATAACAAATACCTATTTGAAAGTAAGACAGCAAGTAGCTGTAATTGGAAAATCTCATATAAAATACCGTGATAAGGGCGATGTTAACTTGCTAACTCCAAAACACTTCGGTTTTGATATTGAATGGAAACCAATGGAGCAGGTGTTATAAACCAAAGAAAAATTTTTCCAATATATATTAATAATAGGTAAAATAGGAGGAAATTATATGGTTGATATAAATATCAAGTTGTCTACGGAACCAGTTTTCAGATACTTTGAGGAGATTTCAATGATTCCCAGATGTTCAGGAAATGAGAAAGCCATAAGCGATTATCTTGTAGATTTTGCTAAGTCAAAAAAACTTGAAGTAGAGCAAGATGATGCACAAAATATTTTAATTAAAAAACCCGCTACCCCAGGATATGAAAAGACACCGACTGTTATCTTGCAGGGACATATGGATATGGTATGCGACAAAAAAAAATCGGCAAAACATGATTTCAAGAAAGATCCTATTGAACTTAGAGTTAAAGGAGATATGCTTTATGCAAAGGACACAACTCTTGGGGCGGATGACGGCATTGCAATTGCTTATGTTCTTGCACTTTTGGATTCAAACACTATTCCACACCCCCCTTTAAGAGTATTAATAACCACAGAGGAAGAAGTAGGGCTCAATGGCGCATCAGCTTTAGACCCTAAATACCTTGAAGGTGACATGCTTATCAATATGGATTGCGAAGAAGAAGGTGTTTTATTTTCAAGCTGTGCAGGAGGTATAAGGGTAAAGCATTGTATACCAGCAAAATGGGAAAACCCTGAAAAAAACTGTATTTCAAATCTAATCAGTATCAGGGGACTAAAAGGTGGCCACTCGGGAGTCGAGATAGACAAAGGCAGAGGAAATTCAAACAAACTTATGGGCAGGTTTTTAAATGACCTTCTGCAGGAAGTGGAATATTGTATTAGTGAAATAAATGGTGGGGTTAAAATGAATGCTATCCCACAAGAAGCGGACGTTACTATTTTAATTGATCCCTGTGATGAAAGCAAACTGGCAGCTGAAGTGGATGAATGGAATTCGATTTTTAAAAATGAACTAAAAGTATCTGATCCACAGGTGAGTCTCAGTGTAAAAAGGTTAGATGACACCGATTTAAAAGTGTTGTCAAGGGATACGATGAATAAGGTTATTTCATTACTAGTGCTTATTCCCAACGGTGTTCAGACAATGAGCAGAGATATCGAGGGGCTAGTGGAAAGTTCAACAAACTTAGGGGTAGTGACTACTTCTGATGCAGGTATACTATTTGAGAGTAATATTAGGAGTAATATAAAAAGTTTAAAGTATAATATATCAAATCAGGCCAAAATGATTGCGGGTATTTTAGATATTGGTTTTGAAACGGATTCTGACTATCCAGAATGGGAGTATAGTCCTGATTCAAAGTTAAGGAGTATATTTAAGAGGGTCTATACAAATATGTACAACAATGAACTAAAAGTAGCAGCAATTCATGCAGGATTGGAATGTGGTTTGTTCAAAGAAAAGAATAAGAATCTTGATATGGTTGCTTTTGGTCCTAATATGTATGATGTACATACTCCTAACGAACATATAAGTATATCCTCTATAGAAAGGACTTGGGACTACCTGATAGCAGTTCTAAGAGAAATAAAACCTGCACAATGAACACTGGAATCAAAAAAGTATAGTATGTTATTAAAATAGTTGTTAAATTTAACAAAAGGTATATATTCTTTAGGATTTTTAGTGAAGGAGGAATACTATTAAAAACTCTGGCGGTACGCTTTCATGCAAGTTAAACCGAGGTTAATATATCAATAAATTAAGAAGGGAGTCAGTAATATTATGTCAAGATTTATAACTACGATGCAAGAGGTTGAAGATTTAGTAAGGGGTGTTACATTCTTTGGGACAGGAGGAGGCGGAGATCCTGTAAAAGGTTCAAAGTTTTTAAAAGAGACATTGAAGGATGTTGGGAAGATTGAAATTATTGATGTTGATGAGTTAGATGATGATGCGACGGTATGCACATGCTTTTATATGGGTTCAATCGCGCCACATACACCTGAAGTTCAAGAAAAGATGAAAAAGATGGGTTATACAGATATAGAAGTTGAAAGAGTACTGCCTGAAGCAGTTAAGAGACTGGAAAAATATATCGGAAAAGAGATTGATGCAATTGTTGCAATTGAATTGGGAGGCATTAATACGCCTGCTCCCATAGATGCCGCAGTAAGGTTAGGAAAAAAAATAGTAAATGGTGATTATGCAGGTAGAGCCATTCCTGAAATTGTTCAAACAACGCCATCACTGGCAGGGAAAAATGTGTGTCCCATGACCAGTGTTGATGAGTGGGGAAATGTAGTATATATAGAGAAAGTTAAAAACCATTTATGTTCTGAAGCTATGGGTAAAGCAATTAGTACTGTCGCATTTGGATTGGTAGGACAAACTTCTTTTGTTATGACAGGCAAGGAAATGAAAGAAATTATTATCGAAGGTACAATCACAGAAAGCTTAGCAGTTGGCAAGGTTCTTAGAGAAGCAGCAGAGTCAGGCAAAGATCCAGCTAAAAAAGTAGCTGATTTACTTAACGGATGGATACTCTTCAAAGGAAAAGTTGTTGAAAAGGTTTGGGAAGACAAGGAGGGTTATTTTTTGGGAACAAATACCATTAATGGCACTGATGATTTTTCGGGACATGAGTTCAAAATATGGTTTAAGAACGAAAATCATATTACCTGGTTAGACGAAGAAGTGTATGTGACAAGCCCGGATATCATTGAAGTCATTGATTCAAAAACAGGAGAACCTATAACTAACCCAGCTATAAAAACAGGAGATGAAGTTACAGTTGTTGGGGTAAAGAAGAGAGCAGCTTTTGATAACAAGGTAGCTATAGATAGGGTAGGCCCCGTTCATTATGGCTTTGATATTAAACATAAGCCAATTGAAGAAGTTGTTAAGTAAACTACTATCCGTAGGTGAGATTCCCAGTCCGGTGGACGTGCCACCCGGATGTAGTTTCAATATACGATGCCCTTTCAAGACGGATATCTGTTTTGTCGAAGATCCAGTGATGCGAGAGATTGAACCTGAACATTATATTCGTTGTCCTGATATTTAATTTTATTTAATTAAAAGGAGGTAAGAGATTATGCCGATTACAATGGATTTGGAGATTGGCGTTGCAGCCTACAAGGTTGTGCGTGACCTACTGAAGGTAAAAAAAGGAGAGAGTGTCCTGATTACGATCGACTCGGCAGGTCACTGGCGGATGGCAGAAGAAACCGCTAAAGCGGCTGAAGCAATGGGAGCAAAAGTAATGGTCGCCTGGCATTCAACACCGCCTGGATATGGAAAGGTGGGTGATCCCTACTTACCGGATTCTTTACACGCAGCAATCCCGGAGACAGACTGTTGGGTAGAATACAATTATCAGTGGCTGCTTTATTCTACACCGTGGGAAAAAGCCTTGACGAATCCCAAGCGTGTCCGTTATTTATTCCTGGGGGGATTAAATGAAGATCAATTTGTCCGATGTGTGGGCAAGGTTGACCTTGACTTGCAGAAGCAGTTTCAGGATACACTGGTCAGTTTAACCCAAAAAGCCAAAAAGGTTCGGATCACCAACCCTGCCGGGACGGATGTCAGCTTTGAGAATGCTCCTGGACGGCCAGTTACCAGTGAGGGATGGGCCCTCGAGCCTGGAGCGCATTTTTTATTAGGTCAGATTGGTTGGGCTCCACTGGAAGAGTCCATCAATGGGGTTATCGCCTTCAATGGTTCGTTTTCGGGGGGCGGTGAAGCAGATTTAGGAATCTTGAAAGATTCAATCGTTTTTCATGTAAATGAGGGTGTGTGTGTAGATATGACCGGGGGCAAAGAAGCCAAGTTCCTGAAAGAGTGGTTCGCGAAACTTCAGGATCCGCTGATGTATCATGTCGCTCACGTATGTTATGGTTTTAACCCTGGAGCCAAGCTTTCCGGGTTGTGTACGGAAGATGAACGTGTATGGGGGTCTACGGAGTGGGGATTTGGATATCAAGGCCCCTTCTTCAAGGCCAAAGGAATCAATGCCAAGACTCACGTTGATGGAATATGTCTTAACTCATCATTATGGTTGGACGGGGAACAGATTATGGATGAGGGTCGTTTGCTTCACCCGAAACTAGCTGATTTGGCTGTCAAGATAGGTAAACAGTAGGTGCTTCTACTGGTGTATTGAGAACACAAGCACTTTAATGACATTGCATCGAGGCTGATGAAGCGTGTTGCTCAAGGTGCTTGTTTTGTAATGTGTTCAAGGGAATTATCTAATTTATTAATGAGATAGGAGGAAAATTATGCCAACAACGTTGACCCTGGAGCTTGCCGATGTCGCTTGTAAAGTCGTTCGCGACATTACGGCGGTGAAAAAGGGCGAAAGCCTATTAATTACTGTAGATTCTGCAGGTAGCTGGATTGTGGCTGAAGAATTGGCCAAGATTGGTGAATCACTGGGAGCAAAAGTAATGGTTGCCTGGCACTCGACACCAATGGGAGTAGGCAAGGTAGCAGAGCCATACCTTCCCGATAGTTTAAAAGCTGCCATTCCACAAACTGATGTCTGGTTGGAGTTAAACACTCAATGGTTGGGTTACTCTGCGCCTTTCGAAAAAGCTCTGGTTCCGCCTGACCGGGTCAGGTATCTTTGTCTTTGCGGTCTTGACGTAGAGAGGATGGTGAGATTTTTTGGTGGGCTCGACCTTAAAGCCCAAGATGATTTTCAGAACAAGGTGGTCGAAATAACGAAGCGTGCCCGGAAGATGCGGATCACGACACCGGCAGGTACGGACGTGAGCTTCGAAAACGACCCCAAGCGTCCTGTACTCAGTGAACTGTGGTGTCACACACCTGGGGCACATTTCCCTCTGGGACAGATTGCCTGGGCTCCGATTGAAGAAAGTATTAACGGAGATATCGTATTCGATTGCTCTTTTTACGCGGGAGGTCCGGCCGACATACCAAATCTTCATGAACCGATAACTTTCCATGTTAAAAAAGGTGTATGTTTTAAAATTAGTGGTGGAGAAGAAGCAAAGATCACCCGCCAGTGGCTTGAATCCCTGAATGATCCCGGAATGTATCAGGAAGCACATATTTGCTATGGGTTTAATCCGAGTGCCAGACCTTCGGGGATTTGCGTTGAGGATGAACGGATTTGGGGAGTTACAGAATGGGGTTTTGGACATCAAGGTATACAATTCAAAGCCGGTGGCGTTTCAGCGATTTCTCATTTGGACGGTATGTGCCTGAATTCATCGGTATGGCAGGATGGGGAACAAGTTCTGAAAGAAGGGAATGTAGTTCACCCTGAGCTGATTGAACTGGCCCGTAAATTGGGGAAGTGACTTCCAGAAGAGGAATATATCACAGGGACGCTTGTACTAGCTCAATAACTCGGTAACCTTTCCCAGCTTTTCATAGGGGATAATATAACCTAAGCTCCCATGTCTTCTTAAGTGGTTATACTTAAACAAGAAATTGCCTAAATTGTAGATGAGATCTTTTAAAGAATTAAATGAGCGAAAAGGTGATTTGTTTTACAATGCTCCACTGATATTATAAGCTTTCAGTGGAGTAATTTTTACGCCAAGGGTAGCTAGAATAAAAAGCAAAAGCAAAATCTATCACATAATGACCAAAGGCATTAACCAATAGAATATCTTTGCCCTTGATGAAGATTATGAAAAATTATTACCATTCTCTCTAAATACCGTAAAAAAAGTGAATATGAAATCTATGCTTATTACTTAATGAAAATCCATGTTCACCTATTAATTAAGGAAGGAATTAATCTAATATTTTCTATTCCCATATCCCCCTTAAAAGTTCTAAAGCTTTCCAATAGGGGGAGCCAGACAATTTCCAGCCCTTTGGCATTTTGCTGAAGGGCTTTTTCTTTTAAAAAGAAGGATTTTTAGAAATTATGTAGTATTAAAATGTAGAAAGATATGAGAAATTTAGATTATGAATGATTAGAAGAAAAATAAAAAACATTATTAGAGAATTTTAAAATAAATAGTAAGTTCGGATATAAAGAGTTAGGCGAAATCGAAAAATTGAGAAGTGTGGAATGACTGATTACTGATGAAGATTAACGATAAAAGACAAATAACGAGCAATTTGAGCAGATGGGTATTGATTATTACAGGGAGTTTCTTTACGGGGCTTGCAATTCTTGGAATATTTTTGCCTCTCTTGCCTACTACTCCTTTTCTTTTACTAGCTGCTGCATGCTATATTAGAAGTTCAGAAAGATTCTACAATTGGCTCATAAATAACAAGTGGTTAGGAAATTATATTAATAATTATCTAGAAGGAAAAGGAGTTTCATTAAAAGTAAAGGTTTTATCCATTTCTCTTTTATGGATAACAGTAGGATATTCAGTTGTTTTTGTAGTTAACATTTTTCCAATTAGAGTCATCTTGATTCTGATAGCTATTGGTGTTACCATACATCTCCTCTTTATTCGAACTTTAAAGAAAAGGAAATGATAACATATGATTGAACGATTTTGGAAAGAATAATTTTCGAACTTTACCTAAGCCAAATAACAGTTAGTTTCATTACTTTACTGAAAAACTAACTGATTTAATCTAATATTTTCAGTTGCAATATTCTCCTTAAAAGTTCTGAACGCGTCCAATAGGGGGAGCTTGTCAATTTCCAGCCCTTTGGCATTTTGCTGAAGGGCTTTTTTATTTTTTATGGATTATTTTTCAGAAAAAGAAGGATTTTTAAAACTAATGTTGAATATAAAATATAACTATATTTAATTGACATACTAGCTGAAGAAAAAGGAAGGATAAGCTCTTTTTCCCTAATCTACGAATAATTTGTTTTTGTATTTCTGATTTTAAAATATCATGCCTTTAGTAGGATAAACGCAAGTACTGCGGATATTAATAGTTATCGGATATGCTGTGGCCTAATGTTTTATGTTTAATTGATTTGTTCTGTAGATTTAATATAAAAATACTTTTTTTGAGGTGACGAAATGAGCAATGCAAAAATATTAAAACCAATGACATTTTGGTCATCACTACTTTACTTTGGCATTCCTTCCATGGTTATTACCATTTTTATTTATTATTTATGGCCATATCTTAATAAAATTGAAACTCCGGCAATTATTAGTTTCACCTTGATCATGTATGTTCCCTTAGCTTCATTATTAATTGCCGCATTATTAGCTTTTCTCATGGAAGGCAATAAGCTGTCATGGGCAAATTTAACAAATAGATTTCGACTTAATCCCATGAAAAAAAGAGAATGGCTTTGGACCATCGGGCTTACTCTTTTCATCATCATCTCCTATGGCGGATTGTCCTTTACCGCAAAATGGTTAGTCTCTATTCCCTTATTTTCACCCCCCGATTTTTTACCACCCATTATTGATCCCAGGGTAGATCAAACCATCATTCCCAAGGAATTTATGGGGATATTATTAGAAGGACAATGGTGGATTGTATTTGGATATTTGGGAGGATTATTTTTTAATATCTTTGGAGAAGAATTTTGGTGGAGAGGCTATATCCTTCCGCGGCAAGAGGTAGTCATGGGTAAATACACCTGGTTTATTCATGGCATATTGTGGACACTGTTTCATGTTTTCTGGAAATGGAATCTCCTCATGTTATTACCGGTTTGTTTATCAATCTCCTTTGTAGCAAGTAAGTTAAAAAACACCTGGCCGGCTATTATTGCCCATTTTGTCTTAAATGGAATGGGAATCATTCCGCTTATTTTAGGCGTGTTAGGGAGCAACAGTTAAAAAAGTAATAGAGAATATACAACAGAATTAATATATTAACATAAATAGTATTTTTCTAATAAATTAGGAAGGTATATATGAAGGGAGGAAAAGTAAACAATAATAGACAACTTTTGATTAAAGTTTTAATACGATTAGTATTAGCAATTATTATTCTAGGTCTCGTTTTTTTTCTTCCAGCAGGATCAATAAAGTTTTGGGAAGCATGGGCCTATATGGGAATATTATTTATTCCTATGATCTTTGTTTTGATATATCTTTTAAAGAAAGACCCAGAATTATTAGAACGTCGAATGAAAATGAAAGAAAAAGAAGAACCTCAAAAAGCATGTATTAAGCTTTCCCTCTTAGTCTTTTTTATAGCCTTTATTATTCCAGGATTTGATTATCGTTTTGAATGGTCTGAGGTTCCGTTTATAGTAATTATAATTGCTGATTTATTTATTTTTATAGGATATTTGCTATTCTTTTTGGTGTTAAAAGAAAATACCTATGCTTC
>Ga0209986_10001828_pt1 | contig 20050 bp, 18 predicted proteins | sample BlataG_FD_183168 | JGI IMG/M metagenome (GOLD analysis project Ga0209986, IMG submission 183168) | Deep subsurface microbial communities from Black Sea to uncover new lineages of life (NeLLi) - Black_00105 metaG (SPAdes) (version 2) | ecosystem: Environmental > Aquatic > Marine > Oceanic >... | reverse complement strand
CGGTGCTGTTCAACTATCCGATCCTACAGGCGGCGGATATCCTCCTCTACAAAGCGCAGGGGGTTCCTGTGGGCGAGGATCAGGTCCAGCACCTCGAGCTTTCCCGGCGGATCGCACGGCGGTTCAACGCTCGCTTCGGCGAGTTCTTCCCTGAACCCGAGCCGATCGTGGGGAGAGGGGCGCGGGTCATGTCGCTGGCCGATCCGACACAAAAGATGAGCGCAAGCGCGGGTGAGGCAAACACCATCGGAGTGATGGAAGAGGAACCTTCAATCCACAAGAAGGTCCGCTCTGCTGTTACCGACACCGGCCTTGTCGCCGGTGAGGAAATGTCGCCTGGCGTCACCAATCTGTTTGAGATCCTCGAACTAGCTACTGAACTATCGGGCGATTCGGCGATCGTTGAGGAACTGCGCGCCGACTTCAAGGCGGGAAAGCTCATGTACTCCCGCTTAAAAGAGGTCGTCTTTGATAGCCTTATGGGTGTGCTTCGCCCGATAAGGCAGCGCCGTACCGAACTCGAAGCCTCAGGAAAGGCCGAGGAGATCCTCGCTGAGGGAACGAAGAAGGCACGTGCGATTGCGCGCGAGAACATCGCCCGCGTGCGTGAGATGGTGGGACTTTAGCTATCAGCTCTCAGCGATCAGCTTTCGTAGCGTCGTACCTTGTGTGCGACGCAAACCAAACGTCGGGGATAAACCCCGACGCTACAGCAAACAGCGCGCTTCGTTGGATTTCCCGGTTCTTCGTAGCGTTGCACCTTGTGTGCGATGCCAAACAGAAGAAACCCGACGTGACTCACCGTACCCCACCCTCGGTGAAGTTCCCTTTTATTCCCTCCCAGAGTGCACGAAGCTCCCTCTCGGGTAGGGCAGTCTTCTGGTTCCACGCCGGATCGACGAGGTCCTTGTCCGGCGGGACGACGAACTGCTGCAAGTAGTATCGCTTCGCGCCGGCTATGAGCGAAACAGCCTCTTTGATATCCTTCGCAGTCATTGTCGGAGCGCTTGTAGTGCGAAACTCATAGTCCGGCGCCCGCTCGATGATGAGCCGGATCGATCGGGTGATCGCGGCCATACCGACATGAACTCCGGCCATCTCGTCGTATCGTGCCGCAGGACCTTTGAGGTCCATCGCTATATAGTCGAGGAGGTGTGCATCGAGTAACTCCTCGAGGACCTCGGGCCAAGACCCGTTGGTATCGAGCTTGACGAGGAGACCTAACCCCTTGACTTTCTCGATGAATCGAAAAAGACCAGGCTGAACCGTCGGCTCCCCTCCTGTTATGGCAAGGCCGTCGAGGAACCCACGCCTCTCGCGTAGGAAGTAGAGGATCTCGTTCTCAGGAATGAGCTTTAGCGTTTCGATCTTCTCCGGGAGGACAAGTTCACAGTTGTGACAGAACGGGCAGCGAAAGTTACACCCCGTGGTGAAACCCAGCGCTGCGACCTTTCCCGGGTAATCAATAAGCGTAGTTGAAAGTAAATAGGCAATGTTCATCATCGGTAGTAGCGTCGGAGCTTGTCTCCGACTTTGACCGGGTTTTGCCCTCAACGTTTCGCCGAAACCCGTGTCCGCCGCAGGGTCCGTCGGACATGAAGTCCGACGCTACGTCCGGTGGTCGTCGCACACAGGTTGCGACGCTACAGATGCGCGACCGGTTCCTGGTCGTAGGCCTTGCGGTCGGCAAACTCGGCCCGCTTTCCGTCATTCCACTGCTCGACTGGCCGAAGATATCCAACGATGCGCGAGTAGACCTCAGCAGGCGTCTTGCACGTCGGGCAGCTCTTTTGCTCCCCCGCCAGATACCCGTGCTCGGGGCAGATCGAAAAGGTCGGGGTGAGCGTGTAGTAAGGCAGATGGAAGGTCTCGGCGATCTTTCGCACCAGTCGCTTGGTCGCCTCCGGGCTTGGCATCCGCTCCCCGAGAAAGGCATGGAAGACCGTCCCACCGGTGTAGCAAGTCTGCAGGGGGTCTTGAAGCTCGAGGGCCGCGAACAGATCCTTGGCTAGACCAACAGGGAGGTGAGTGGAATTCGTGTAATAGGGGACCTTCCCTCCGTAGTGCTCCCGGTTGTAGATGCGGATGTCCGGGTAACGTTCCAGATCCTTCTTGGCCAAGCGGTAGCTCGCTCCCTCAGCCGGAGTGGCCTCCAAATTGAAGATCGATCCTGTCTCTTCCTGGAATGCGCCCAGCCGCGAACGCATGAAATCGAGCGTCTTCAGCGCGAACGCATGCCCCTCCTCCTCAGCGATCGAGATCCCGTATAGGTTCAAAAGGGCCTCGTTCATCCCGATCAGCCCGATGGTGGAGAAGTGGTTCTTCCAGTAACCTCCCTCGCTCTTCTTGATCCGCTGAAGGTAGAACTTCGAGTAGGGGTAGAGCCCCTTCTCAGTAAGGGCCTCTAGAGTTTTTCGCTTGATGATCAATGACTCTTTGGCGAGCTCCATTAGATTTCCCAACTGGTCGAAAAACTCCGCCTCGTCCTTTGTCAGGTAGCCGAGCCGCGGCATGTTGATCGTCACCACACCGATCGATCCGGTGAGGGGATTTGCCCCAAACAGACCGCCACCGCGCTTGCGAAGCTCGCGGTTGTCAATACGCAGCCGGCAACACATGCTGCGTGCGTCCTCCGGCTTCATGTCGCTCCCGATGAAGTTCGAAAAGTAGGGGATCCCGTACTTGGCCGTCATCTCCCATACCGGCCTTAAATTCTCGTTGTCCCAATCGAACTCCTCGGTGATGTTGTAGGTAGGGATGGGGAAGGTGAACGGCCGCTCGTGCATATCTCCATCGAGCATCACCTCGGCGAAGGCGCGGTTGAAGAGATCCATCTCGCGTTGATAGTCCCCGTAGACCGTGTCTTGAAGTTTTCCGCCGATGATCACTGGCTCGCCACGCATGTAACGCGGGACCTCGAGGTCGAGGGTGATATTGGTAAATGGGGTGTTGCCCGTTATGAATACCTTACCGTTCCTGCGGGCGATGACCGTCTCGTTATCGGTATTGGGGCACCAGATGACGCCCTCGTACTCGACCTCCTCGACCCTGTTGATGTAGGTGTCTTTGTGCCGGATGAGCCGGATGATGTACTTGTCCTTCTTCGACAGGCTATTGTCTGGTTTGCGGACGTGAACGGTGACCCCATACCCGGCGTTCACGGCCACCTGCAGCAGACCGTCCCTTATAGCCTCCGAGGTGGTGACGATCTTGCAGCTATCGTAGCCGTCGCCCCTGACGTAGGTCTCCAAGAAGAGCCTCGACGACTCCGTATCGAGGCCGAGGATGGCGTCGGGGATAAACTTGATACCCCTCTCCTTGTCGGAGTTGAAGTACCCCAGGATCTTCCTGGTGCTGTCGGCGTTGAACCTGAGGACGTTGCACGCCTTGCCTAGCCCCTCCTGGGTTCTCTCCGTATACTCCAGACCCAGGCTGTGGCAGATGGAGAGGATCTCCGCGTACTCGTCTGGACTCTTCGTCCTGGATTGGTAGATGCTGATCCTGCCGTTACCCCTGCCGCTTGCGTCAAGGGTTCCCTCGGCGATAACCCAGGCAATCAGCCTGATCACGTCCTCGTCGACGGAGGCGTCTCCCCTGACGTTTCCGTCGCTTCCGACGGGCACGATGAAGGGCGACTTCAGCTTCACCACGTCCTCTATCGTCTCCAAGACGTACTCGTCGGAATAGAATTTCCTCCTGACCACCCTGTGCTCGGGCGAGATGAGCTGGTCGCTGATCCTGTTCTTCAGGTTGTATATCTTGCCGCTGTACTCCCTAGCGAAGAGGCGCTTCACGGGCAAGTACTCGATATAGCCTTTCTCGATGTTAAAGGTGGCGATTGAGTCCCCCTCCCGGACCTCGTCATGCCTCTTCCAGCCGTCAGATCCAAGGATCTCGGTATCCTGCGACATGCACTGGAACCCCACCCGCGTGGGGACATTCATGTTGTAGACGAACTCCTGCAGGTGCTGTTTCACATCCTTGTAGGAGAGGTGATCAGCACGAATGAACGGAGCAAGATAGGTGTCGAGGTTGGAGAAGGCCTGTGCCCCTGCCGACTCACCCTGTAGGGTGTACATGAAATTCACTATCTGTAGTAAAGCAACCCGGAAGTGTTTAGCAGGTCGTGCCTCGATCTTCCCCCGCACGCCGCGAAAACCGCGTAGCAGCAGATCATGTAGGTCCCAGCCAACACAGTAGGCACCAAGCGTTCCCAAATCATGAACATGAAAGTCGCCGCGTTCGTGCGTCTCACAGACTTCGCGCGGGTAGATTTTGTTCAGCCAGTAGCGCGAGATCACTTTGTCGGTGATGTGCGTATTTAGCCCTTGTAGCGAGTAGGTCATATTGCTGTTCTCGCGCACCCGCCAGTCGCAGTCGTTCAGGTAGTTCTCAACTAGAGGGATTTCGAAGAGCCCGTGCATCTCGCGCACGTCGGCGTGCTGCTTGCGGTAGAGGATGTAGGCCTTGGCCGTGCGCGTGTACCCCGCTGCGATGAGCACGTCCTCCACCAGATCCTGGATCTCCTCTACCGTAGGAGGCTCCCCGACGAACCGCTCGTCGAGGAGTTGGGTAACCCGTTCCGCCAGCCGCTTGGCAGCACTCTCGTCGGGATCACCCACCGCTCGCATCGCTTTCCATATAGCGGTCGTGATCTTGGCCTCGTCGAAAGAAACCACCCGGCCGTCGCGTTTGACGATCTGCTCCACTAGAATTGCCCCCTCATGAAAAATGACGCCTTAAAACCTGTTCATCATAGCTGTGGAGCGATGCATGGTCAACAAAGACTTCTTAAAAAGGAGGTGCGGTAATCGCGATCGCTAGCGAATAAGGACAACTTGACTCTCGTAAAAGGTGACGGAGATTACATTCGTCTCGGCAAGGGGAGCACGCTCGGAAAATCTCCGGTTGGTTATGCTCCAAGTGCGAAGGAGTTAATCCGCAAGGTGAGTAGTAGGTCATCCTCCCATCATCAGGACGTGTGCAAGGGTTACTGACAGCTTGATTCCAACCCGGGCATCCGATAAGATTCTGCGGTACACAACGATACAACTAATGATTACGGCCCAGAGGTGATAGAGATACCTAATATTCGTTCAGCCAAGAAACGCTTGCGGCAAAGTGAGAAGCGACGGGGGCTCAATCGCGCGAGAAAAGCGGCCCTAAAGCGGGTCGTCAAGCAGATCAGGGAACACATCGCTTCCGGGAAGAAGGAAGAGGCTCGCTTACTCCTTCCCCAGCTCGCTAAGGCGGCCGATAAGGCGGCTAAGCGCCACGCGATCCACAAAAACAAGGCGAGCCGGGTCAAGTCGCGGTGGATGAAGAAAGTAGAGGCACTTTAAGAGGAGGCTTCGCATGCGGCACTACGATTTTCTCGGCAAGGCGAAGTACTTCGTTCCTATTTCTCTAGTTCTTGTTACGGTCAGTATCCTTACTCTGATCCCGCAGGTGCGGGGGCTGAACCCGGGGATCGATTTCACCGGCGGAACCGAGTTCACAGTCAGGTTCAAAGAACCGGTGGAAACCGCCGACCTGCGCAGTGTCTTGGCCAAGATCTCCGCAGGGAGAATTGACCTCTCCAAGAGCGTGATCCAGGACGTCGCCCAGAAGAACACCAAGGTGATCACCACCCAACTCGACGTGGAAGCCAATCGAGACCTCATCGACCGGATCGGGACAACCCTACAGGCACAGTTCCCGGTGGAGGAGATCAGCCGCCGCTCGATCGGCCAGCAGGTGAGCCGCGAGCTTGCCCAGAAGGGCTGGCAGGCGGTCTTGTTGGCTATCGTTGTCATCCTGGTCTACATCTCTTGGCGATTCCGCCTTCGCTACGCCGTGGGAGCAGTAGCCGCAATCCTGCACGATGTGGTCATCGCCCTGGGGGTGTTCGCCATATTCCGGGTGGAGGTGAACTTGGCGACGATCGCAGCCTTCCTGACAATCGTCGGGTATTCCTTAAACGATACAATCGTCATCTTCGACCGCATTCGCGAGAATCTCAAGCTCGACAGGAAAGGATCGATCTTCGGTATCATCAACCGCAGTGTCAATCAGTCATTGAGCCGGACTCTAAACACCTCGTTCACCACCTTCATCCCGGTGATCATCTTGTTCCTGTTCGGTGGATCGGTCCTGCGCGGCTTCGCGCTGGCGCTTCTGATCGGCGTCATCGTGGGAACGTACTCCTCGATGTACATCGCCAATCCAATTCTCTACGCTTGGACTCTCAAGGCTGGCGGGGCAAAAAAAGGTAAATGAAATCTCTCATCTGCAAGGAAAGGGAGTGGGAAATCGCTCCCCTTCCTGATGATGCCCTAACCCGGAAAATCGAGGCGTCTCTTGATTGTGCCCACCCATTCGCTGTTCTCCTTGCCCGACGTGGTGGAAAGGACTGGCAGGGACTGATCGATCCTGGATTCAACAATTTTCATTCGCCGTTCGCCCTCTCTGGAATGGAGGCGGGAATCTCCCGGTTGATCGAAGCGATCACAGATAGGGAACGGCTTTTCCTCTATGGTGATTTTGACGTCGACGGTCTCACCGGAGCAGCCGTTCTCTACCAGGGCCTACTCCCACTCCTTCCCAAGGGAACGATCAAGGTGAACGTAGGAGACCGGGAGTGCGGTCACGGCCTGTCACGTGAGTTTGTCCACCGGGCGATAGAAGAGAGGTTTACCCTTGTCATCACGGTCGACTGTGGGGTTTCCAATGCTCAGGAGATCGACCTCCTCCGTGAGGCTGGTATCGACACTATCGTCACCGATCATCACACCCCGCCACGGGTTCTCCCACCGGCCCTAACTATCATCGATCCTCGATGTCGGGGCGAAACCTATCCCAACCTGGATCTCGCTGGAGTGGGGGTCGCCTACAAGTTGATCTGCGCCCTGTACGAGCGACTTGACCATCCTACACCCTATCATCTCCTCGATCTCGTCGCTTTGGGAACAGTCGCTGACCTGGTTCCACTAGCCAAGGGAGGAGAAGTGGAGAACCGAGCGATGGTGCGAGAGGGGCTCGCCCTCATCGCCCGCCAAGAGGGATCATCCCTTGGTCTGCGCGTGTTGATGGACAAACTATCGATCAACACGAAGAAGCTCACCACCTCCGACATCGGTTACATCATCGCTCCCAAGTTAAACGCAGCAAACCGAGCTGGGGATCCCAAGGTCGCGTTTCTACTACTCACCACCGGGGCTCCACAGCGAGCCGAGTACCTGACGGAAATCCTGCTGGACTATAACCGCGATCGGGAGATCGCCCAAGATGACCTGATATCCCAAGCAGAGGAGCGGATGGCCGAGGATGGCGTCGATCCAAAGAAGGATGGAATTATCATTCTCTCAGGAAAATACTGGAACGAGGGAATCCTCGGGCTTGCCGCTTCTAACCTTGCTGACCGCTATCACGTCCCTGCGATCATCATCTCCCAAGGTGACCGCGTAAGCCGTGCCTCCTGTCGGAGTGTGAACGGGTTCAATATGGTGGCCTGCCTTGAGGCGCACTCTGACCTCTTCCTCCATTATGGCGGACACCAAATGGCAGCTGGCTTTTCTGTTTCAAACGAGGCCCTTCCCGAACTGCGCGGGCGGCTCCTTAATTATGCTGCCCAACAGGGGCTAGATCACTTAGCCAGTGTGATGAGGCTCATCGACGCGAGAGTCGCCGCAGAAGATATCAACGTGCGGTTCCACACCAATATCCGCTCCCTCGCCCCTTATGGCCTAGGAAACCCAGCGCCGCTCTTCCTCTTTAAAGACTGCTCATTCGTGGGGCTCTCCCTAGTCGGGGCACGGCGACAGCACCTCAAGGGGAAAGTGACGCAAAACGGGCTCTTACTCCCGTTCATTGCCTTCCGGATGGGAAAGCACATAGACACCTTCAAGGAGGCACATGGGGCCTCCCTCGTCGCCCGCGCGGGGTTTGACGACTGGCAGGGGTCTGTACAGATAGAAGTGGTCGACTTGGTGCGAGATTAAATCTCCACTCCTGGAAGATCGATAAAGGTTGATAGATTGACCGCGGTCCGCGCCGCAAGAACCCTACCAATGAAGTGTGGAATCGCCAATGCCTCCTTGATCCGCCGTGGCTCGTGGAGGAGCCGGTACAGCCACTCAAACCCCAACTGCTGCCAGCGCAGCGGAGCGCGGCGACGGTCACCGGCAAAGAGATCGAACACCCCACCGACTCCGATCATCAAGGGAACTGATATCTCTTTGGCATGTTTTACCATCCACTGCTCCTGCTTTGGCACCCCCATCCCCACAAGGAGAATCTGCGGGTGCGCCTCCTTTATCGCCGCGAGCAACCCTGCAGCCTCGTCAAAGTAGCCGTGATGGGTTCCGACAATGTCTAAGCCAGAAAAACGTTTCTCCAGCCGGCGCGCGGCCCTCTCAGCTACTCCCTTTCTGCCACCAAGGAGAAAGACGCGGTAGCCGCTCACACTCGCCCGCTTAAGGAGAGATTGCGCAAGATCGATTCCGGTTACCCGCCCCTTGAGCGGTAAACCGAGAAGGCGCGATGCCCATACGATCCCCACTCCGTCGGCAGTCACCAGATCGGCCCGCCTGTAGATCTCAAGAAGGGTTGGATCCTTCCTACTTTTAAGGAGTGAAACGCTGTTCACGGTAACGATCATGTGTGAGCGTTCGCGTGCAAGGAGCATTCGCTCAGCCCGGGCTACCGCCTCATGAAGCGTTAGATTGTGAAACCCCACGTCAAACAGGAAACTCCGACCGCCAATTCTCTCGGCCCAGCGCCTGGTAAGCCAGGTAGAGGCTTTGCGCCGAGAGAGGTGCACCACAATTAATACGGGAACGATTCCCGCCACAAGCATGCCGTGAGTTGGGGAGCAGTGGACTGCCAAAACCACACCAAGGGCGAGGGCGCTTGACAGAAGAAGTAAAAGGAAGGAAAAGGACCCTTGCGTGTAACCACGTTCGCTGAACCAGCGGGGGAGCAGCTTGGGGCGAACTCTTGCTAGGCCTTGCACTAGGAGGGCCTGGGAGGTCGTCATAATAGGAAAACTGATCAAGGCAAGTGGCGCCAACAGGGAGAGGGAAATCGGCCCCTTCATCACCCCGCTGATCCCGTAGAGTGCCAGACCGAAGGCAACCGTACGATGAAGTGGAGGAAGGCTCTCTCCCCTATAAGCAGCGATCGCGGTTGCCAGCACTATCCCCAATAGGGTGAAAGGAAGGTAGAACGCGATCGGTGAAGCCTGCGTCTGCGGAGAGATCAGCGCAAGCAAGACAGCGTTTAACACCAGAAGAAGATCGATCATGATCTGCAGAGCAGGACGAGGGAACGTCCGGCGCAGCTCCTCTCGCGAGCGAAGAATGATAAGCACCCAGAGGACGGTGAGCGGTATGGAAACTGAGTTAAGCTGCACGTATCCACCGGCTGGGTTCGTGACAAATTGGATGCGGAAACCCAATAGCGCCGCAGCGAGTGCTGCGGCGATCCACTGCAACCATGGAGCCACCCCTTTCTTCGAAACCTCAAACAAGAGGATCAACAGCCCCACGGCCAAGCCGAGAAGCTCGATTCTCCCACCCACAGCGACAAAGAGAACAAAAGCGGGAAGAAGGAAGCGTATACGGCGAAACTGCCCTCGAAGGAGAAACCCTCCTGCAGCTGATGAAAGCAACACGGATAACATAACCCTTCTATCCTAGCAATTTTGTCTGAAAACAGAAGGACCTGCGTCTTTAGAGGACCTTACGCGCTGTCCTTCGCTCTCAAGACAGGTGTCACTTCCCCACGCAGAAGCGGGAGAAGATCCGGTCGAGAATATCCTCGCTAACGTCGATCCCCTGGAGCTCTCCAGCCACGGTATAGGCGGCGCGCAACTCCTCGGCGATCATATCCAAAGAACAACCGGTCCGGACAGCTTCGATCGCACGATCGAGGAGGGTCTTCGAACGGCGGAGGAGGTCCCGTTCCCAAGTATCAAGCAGGAGGATCGCGCCCCGGCGGGGAAGCTGCCCGCCGAGGAGAAGATCGAGAATCCCTTGTATTAACCGATCCACCCCTTTGCCGCTCTTGGCCGATATCTCGTAGGTGCCAGCACAGAAATCCGGCTCGATTGATCCAATCTCCCGCGGGAGGTCGCACTTATTGAGAACCAAGATAGCCGGTATCTCCCAGTCGCTCTCTAAGAGACGCTGATCCTCTTTTGTAAGCGGGACACTACGATCGAGTATGAGAAGGAGGAGATCAGCACGCTCGATCGCTGCTCTCGCCCGCCGCACCCCTTCCTCCTCTAACAGGTCTGTCGGTTCGCGCAGCCCAGCGGTATCGATGAAACGGACTGGAACTCCTCCAATAGCTGCCTCCTCCTCTACCGTATCGCGGGTCGTGCCTGGGATTGGGGTGACGATCGCCCGCTCTTCAACGAGGAGGGTGTTAAGCAGGGTTGATTTCCCCACGTTCGGCCGGCCAATGATCGCGACCGTGAGTCCCTCGCGCACGATTCTACCCTGTTCTCCCTGGGTAAGAAGCATCGCGATCCGACCGGAAAGCTCAGCTAATGCAGGAAGAGCATCCTCTGTTTCGGCCTCAACGTCTGGGAAGTCTATCTTTACCTCAACTTCAGCAAGAAGCCCTCCGATCCTCTCCCGGATGGCGGCTATCGCCTCAAAGAAGCGGCCGCTCAACTGATCGACCGCCGCCTCCAGCCCGAGTTTCGTCCTTGCCCTCACAATCTCAAGGACAGCTTTAGCCTGATCAAGCGAGATGCGACCGTTCAGAAACGCCCGCTTGGTGAACTCTCCCGCTTCTGCGAGTCGTGCTCCCTTCTCTAATACGAGGTCGAGCACAGCGCGTAAGGCGACGATCCCGCCGTGACAGTTGATCTCCACCACGTCCTCGCGGGTGTAGGTGTGCGGAGCGCGCATCACCGAAACCAAGACTTCATCGATCTTCTCCCCTTGCGCGACGATGAACCCATAGTGAAGTGTATAGCTTGCGGCGTGAGAGAGGGGCACCCCAAAGCTGCCACTAGGATGGAAGATCGCCTCCGCGATCATGAGTGCCTGTGGGCCGCTCATGCGGACGATCCCGATCCCGCCTTCTCCCAAGGGGGTAGAGATGGCAGCGATTGTATCTTCCTGCATCACGCCCCGTCCGGTTCGATGACCACCCGCCGCCTTTCGCCTTGGCCAACGCTGTAGGTCTTCACACCCGGGAAGTTTGCGAGAGTGATGTGGATCGTCCGTCGCTCATGGGCAGGCATCGGATTCAACCGGATCCTTTTGCGTTCTCGGCGGACAGATTCAGCAGTTGTGAGAGCAAAGCGGATCAGGTCGGCCCGCCTCCGCTTCACCGCCCCGTTAATATCCATGATGATCCCGCAGTCTTTTCCGGTCTTGTGACGCAGGTAGACACGCAGCAGGTGTTGAAGAGCAGTCAGGGTTGATCTTTCCTCCGGGAGGGAGAAGAGGCTCCCGGTGAGGTTTACGTAAAGTTCCTCGCAGGAATCTCCCTCGATCTCGAAGGTCGTCTCCTCCTCCAGAATGCCAAGGAGTTCCCGTAGGTAGGCCTCAATCTCCCTCTTGACCGTCTCCATCGCCCTCTTGGTCATCCTTGGCGGTCGCCGGGCTCTCCACAGGAACAGTGACCGCTCCCCCCTCCGCTCGCGCCATCTCCCAGTTGACGAAGTACTGTTGCCCCACCTGAAGGAGCGTTGTTAGCAGGTAGTAGAGCCATAGTCCGGCTGGGAAGTTATACAAGAAGACAGCCATAAAGATTGGGAAGATATACCCCATGTATTTTTGGCTCCCGCCACGATCCCCGGTCGTCATCGGGGTCATCAGCTTCTGTTGAAGGATCATCACCAGGGTGGTGAGGATCACAAGGATGAAGTAAGGATCGCGCAGGCTAAGGTCGGAGAGCCATAAAAACCCGGGGGAGAGGTGGATCTGCTCACCGGAGTAGAGGATAGCCTTCCACAGGAGGATGAGGATTGGAAGCTGGATGAACATGGGAAGACACCCTCCCATTGGGTTCACTCCTTCCCGCTTATACAACTCCATTAGCTTCTGCTGCAGCAACTGTTTATCATCCTTAAACCGCTCCTGGATCCGCTTCATTTTCGGCTGCAGCTTCTGCATCTTGGCCATCGAGTGATACTGCTTGCGCATGAGCGGGAACAGGACCACACGCGTCAGGAGCGTAAACAGGATGATCGACCAGCCGTAGTTCCCGGTGTAGCGGTAGAGGAGGTCGAGGAACTGAATCACCGGGATCATCATCCGGGCTGCGCTCCCCGGAGCGTCGAGCTCTCCCAACCCAACAGCCTTCATCAGTAGGAACCGTCGACGCCCTCCATACAGGGAGAACAAATAGGAGGTAGAGCCCTGGCCAACAGATAGAGTAACGCCAAAGTGGCGATTTCCAGCGGATGTTCGCTCCACAAACGGAGTAACACCAGAAACAGCGCTCGTCTTGAGGAAGAAGACCGTGGCCTTATCCATCAAACCAAGCCCGTCGAACGAGGCGTACGAGCCTTCTGCGAGGAGGCTCTCACCCGGATTGTTGTCGAACTGGTAGACAAGTGATGGCCCCTTCTCCTTTAATATGTAGTCACCTAGCGACATCCGTAAGGCAAACTCCTGCTCCGTTTGGTTCTCTAAAGCCACCTCGACATCGATCGTGTAATAAGGATCATTATGGACTGTGAAACGCTTGATAAGAGCAAATCCCCCCACTTCGCCGTGAAACTCGACGATCAACTTGTCAGGGGACGGTTGCTGCGGCTCAGAGAGGGTGTAAGTACCCAGGGCGGCTTTTCCTTCCGCCTGGACAGAGAAGGGGAAGAGGGTGTCGGCAACGTACTGCCGTTCGAGGCTCTTGGGATCGGTCCTCGTTCCTTGGACGAGCTCGACCACTTTGGAGCCATAGGGGGCAAAGTTGAGATAGACACTTCGAAGCGTTCCGCCGTCCTCGGAGAAGACGTAGCTCGCCAGCGCGGTAGTGACCTCAATCTCCTTATAATCTTCACGCCCGTAGATCTGATAGGTCAACCCCTTCTGGGTTCCCCAAGCAAGCCCTCCCATAGCAAGAAAGAGCAACAGTAACACCAAACATACAAGACCTCTACGCACGATGACCTCCTTGCGATAGGGTATCTCAGGGTTTGACCCTTTGCAACTTCGTTGATAACCATTTCAAAGTGCGGTACACTCCTTGGTGTCGATGTTTACGGGGATTGTTCAGGGATTGGGCCTGCTTAAACAGCAATGGAGGAGCACCCTTAAGGTGGAGATCCCTTCCGACTTTCGCGATCGGCTGGTCCTGGGAGGAAGCGTCGCCATCAATGGGGTATGCCTGACCGTTCACGAACTGACGAGCGAGGCCTTCCTCGCTGACCTCTCTCAGGAGACTGCCTCACGTACCACTTTGGGCAGGTTGCAGGCGCACACACGAGTGAATTTGGAGCTCCCGGTGACCCCGGAAGGGAGCCTCGACGGCCATATTGTGCTCGGGCACGTCGATACGGTCGGCCGGGTAAAGGCAATCGTCCGCGAGCGGGAGGGTCGGAACTTCACCTTCTCTTACCCCCCTGAATTTAGCCGCTATATGGTAGAGAAGGGCACGGTGGCAGTGGACGGGATCAGTCTTACCCCGTTTCAGGTGACTGGCGGGACCTTCCGCTGCGCGATAATCCCAAAGACGTTCAAAGCGACGAACCTGCAGGACCTTTCAGTGGGAGACCCAGTGAATATCGAGTTTGATATCCTGGCAAAGTATACAGAGAGGATGATAAGACGTGTTCATTAGCATCGAGGAAGCGATAGAGCGGATTCGTGCTGGCGAGACGCTAATCCTGGTCGATGATGAGAACCGGGAGAACGAGGGGGACTTGGTGACAGCTGCGGAACATGTCACTTCGGAGACGGTCAACTTCATGGCTAAGTACGGCCGCGGGTTGATATGCATGCCGATCGACCCCCTCCGTGCGCGGAAGCTCTCCCTTACTCCAATGAGTCCAGAGAACACCGCCTTGCACGGCACGCGTTTTTCCGTGTCGGTGGACGCGAAAAATGGGATCACAACCGGGATATCCGCTCACGACCGCGCGCATACCATCCAGGTGGTACTCGATGATGAGACGCAGCAGGAGGATCTTGCTCGGCCCGGTCACATCTTCCCACTGATCGCCCGCGAAGGGGGGGTCCTGAAACGCGCTGGGCATACTGAAGCAGCGGTCGATCTGGCACGGATCGCCGGCCTCAGACCAGCGGGGGTGATCTGCGAGATCTTAAACGACGACGGGACCATGGCCCGCCTCTCTCAACTGGAAGCCTTCGCCGAGGAGCACGACCTCTCCATCGCCAGTATTGCCGACCTCATCGCCTATCGAAAGCGCCACGAGCGCTTAATCGAACGTGTAGCCATCGCCGACCTTCCTACCAAATATGGAGATTTCAAGATTTATAGCTACACAAGTCCCATCGAAGATGCAGAGCACGTCGCCCTGGTTAAGGGAGAGGTCGCAGGAAAGAAAGACGTGCTGGTCAGGGTTCATTCCGAGTGCCTTACCGGCGATGTGCTGGGCTCGCTGCGCTGCGACTGTGGGGATCAGCTCCATCGAGCCCTTCAAATGATCGAGGAGGAAGGGTGTGGGGTGCTCGTGTACATGCGCCAGGAGGGGCGCGGAATCGGCCTGAAGAACAAGGTCTGCGCTTACCACCTGCAAGATGAGGGGTTGGATACCGTGGAAGCAAATAAACGGCTCGGTTTCGAGGCCGACCTGCGCGACTATGGAATCGGGGCGCAGATCCTGTCCGACCTGGGACTCTCCACGATCCGTCTCCTCACCAACAACCCCAAGAAGGTCGTCGGCCTATCCGGCTACGGCCTTAAGATTACACAGCAGGTCCCAATCGAGATCACCCCGAACGAGCACAACCGCTACTACCTAAAAACGAAAAAAGAAAAACTCGGTCACCGCTTAACAAACGTTTAGAATAACAAGATATCGACCGCAAGAGGCGGTAAGTTGCAAAGGAGGGAGCAAAGATGGGAAAGACGTTTGAAGGGAAACTCGATGGAAGTGGCCTGCGAGTGGGGATAATAGTCAGCCGGTTCAACGACCTGATCACCGAGCGGCTCCTTAAAGGAGCGCTTGACCGGCTGCGGCGGTCGAACGTGCCGCAGGAGTCAACCGATGTCTGTTGGGTTCCAGGGGCGTTCGAGGTACCAAAGGCAGCCAAACACATGGCCACAACCGGTCGTTACGATGGGGTGATCGCGCTCGCTGCGGTGATCCGCGGGGCAACCCCGCACTTCGAGTACATCTCAAACGAAGTGATCAAGGGGCTAGCCCGGATTAACCTGGACGTGGATATTCCCATCGCCTTCGGGGTGATCACCTCGGACACGATCGACCAGGCCATCGAACGGGCAGGGACAAAGCTCGGGAACAAGGGAGCACAGGCCGCAGAGACGTTGATCGAAATGGTCAACGTCCTCAAGGAAGTCTAGATGGCTTACGAGTCGGTCCGGGGGATGCGCGACATCCTTCCACAGGATGTCGGTTACTGGACCCTACTTGAGGGGAAGGTGCGCGAGGTTGCGCGACGTTTCAACTATCGCGAGATCCGGGTTCCACTTGTCGAACACACCGAGCTCTTCTCCCGCGGGATCGGCGAGGCCACCGATGTCGTCAACAAGGAGATGTACACCTTTCCCGACAAGAAGGGGAGAAGCTTAACGCTGCGGCCGGAGGCGACCGCCTCGGTCGTCCGCGCCTACGTTGAACACGGCCTCCACACGGTGGAGCCGTTCCAGAAGCTCTTCTACATCGGGCCGATGTTCCGCTACGAGAAGCCGCAGAAAGGACGCAGCCGTCAGTTCCACCAATACGGGGTGGAGGCGATCGGCTCGCTCGACCCGGCTCTTGATGTGGAGGTCATCAACCTCGCCTGGGAGCTGATGGACTCACTCGGCCTTGGGGGCCTCTCGCTGCGATTAAACAGCATCGGCTGTGCGGCCGACCGAAAGCAATACCGCGGGATCCTGCGTGACTACTTCGCCGAGCGGATCGAGTCGATGTGCGAGGACTGCCAGCGCCGGTATGAGGAGAATCCGCTTCGCATACTCGACTGTAAGAACGATCTATGCCAGCCGCATATTAAAGACGCCCCAGGAAGCGCTGATCACCTGTGCGAAGCTTGTGCTGAGCACTTCGCCTCCGTGCGAGAGCACCTCGATCGGCTTGGCCTCTCATACACGATCGACTCGCGGCTCGTGCGCGGGCTCGACTACTACACGCGTACGGTTTTTGAACTCGTCTCGGTGGACCTGGGAGCGCAGGACGAGCTTCTCGGTGGTGGCCGCTACGACGGTCTGGTGGAGATGCTCGGTGGTCCTCCCACCCCCGGTGTCGGTTTCGCCGGTGGGATGGAACGGCTGATCCTCGTTCTCAAGGAGCGAATGGGTTCGCTCGATGATCGCCAGCGGCTCGACCTCTTCCTCGCCATCCTGGGCGAAGAGGGGCGCTCCCTCGCCCTCGATCTCGCAAGAGACCTACGCCGGCAGGGGCTCTCAGTCGACCTTGACTACCGCGGACGGGCCCTACGTAAACAGATGGCGCAGGCGAACCAACTTGGGGCCCGATACCTCCTCGTCCTCGGAGATGATGAGACCGCCTCCAAGAAAGGGAAGTTAAAGGAGATGGATAGTGGTGGGGAGACCGAGGTAACGCTCACCGTAGAAGAGATTGAGAGAGTAATTGAGCGATTTAGAGATTGAGTAATTGAGCGATTTACAATCACCCGATCTCTCAATCTTCCGATCATTCAATTCATACAGGAGGCTCTGATGGAATTGCGAGTCGTTGAAATTGAGAACCCGAATGAACTGAACTTTATCCTCGGGCAGACCCACTTCATCAAGACGGTGGAGGACCTGCACGAGGCGTTGATCACCTCAGTCCCAGGGATCAAGTTCGGGCTTGCCTTCTGCGAGTCCTCCGGCCCGGCCCTCGTCCGCCGCTCGGGAACCGATGGGACGTTAGCCGATCTCGCGGTGAAAAACGCGCAGGCGATCGGTGCCGGGCATACGTTCATCATCTTTTTGGATGGATCCTTCCCGATCAACGTGCTTCCCGCCATCAAGGCCGTCCCCGAAGTCTGCCACATCATCTGTGCCACCGCAAACCCCGTACAGGTGATAGTTGCCGAGACCGAACAGGGCCGTGGGATCCTCGGCGTGGTCGACGGCGTCTCTCCCAAAGGCGTGGAGACCGACGAAGACATCAAAAAGCGCAAGCAGTTCCTGCGCACGATAGGATATAAGCTGTAGCGGCTCTTTGGTGAGACTAATTACAGGTGCGCAGAAAGTATGCAAGAAGCAAGGTTTGACCCCAGCGCACCCCTGTAACTGGCAAGCGAATCTCTTTCGCTATATCATGTTTGCAAAGGAGGGTCAGGATGAAGGACGCGTTCCCGAAGAATGCCGCTCTCACGGTGTTCGCGGGTTTGCTTGTCTTGCTGGTGGGATTAGCCCTCAATCTGGGGAAACCGTGTTACGGGAGCGGAATTAGGGTGGATATTGGGCCTCATGTATTCATAGGCATTACGCAGAGGTGGCCGCCGACTATCGAGTATACATATCTATGGATGGATGGCTACGTCTGGGTGTTCAACGGCTCTGTGGGGTTTGTAGTGGGAACGGCAGTCCTTGACTTACAGACTATGCGTGGACCATCCTCATTCACTTATGCTGCTGGTGTGAACTTCCAGCTGCTACAGCAAGCTGGTTATGGTTTCGGGATTGAATTAACAGCTCTGCATGCTCCAAAGGACGACTATCTCGAATACTCTATTGATGGAGTATTCTCCAGCAGGTGGGTCATCGAAGGAACTGATGTTGTCACTCAAAATAACTTCGCTGATAGATTCGAACAACTTGTTTTTAGTTACTTTCTTGGCATTAGCTGGAAAGAAGGTGACACGTTCACCTCACTTGACTGGTCTGTTGGGTTCTCGGTAAGCGCCTACTTGAGTTGGACATTCTAATTAAGAAGGGGGTAACTGTTCAGCTAGCTGAAGCAACTGCCTCCCTTAACACCCCTTCAATTGTCTTCCGGAAGTCCTCCCCGCGCAGACCGCAGGTTGCCAGCACGCTCATCAGTATCGCGTGCTTCCCCGCTCCTTTCCGGGAATTAAGGGGACACATACCATAACTCGAAGCGTATGTGGTCCTCGCTCAGGGAAACAGCTTCCTTCCAAGACAAGCCTTGAAGGAACGCAAGTTTGGACCCAGATCAGGGAAATAAGGTTTGTGTCCCCAGAATTCCCCTCGTCGACCTCGCGGTGAAAAACGCGCAGGCGATCGGTGCCGGGCATACGTTCATCATCTTTTTGGACGGATCGTTCCCGATCAACGTCCTGAACGCGGTGAAGATGATCCCCGAGGTCTGCCACATCATCTGCGCCACTGCAAACCCCGTACAGGTGGTCGTCGCGCAGACCGAGCAGGGACGCGGCATCCTCGGCGTCATTGATGGCGTCTCTCCCAAAGGCGTGGAAGAAGACGAAGACATCAAAAAGCGCAAACAGTTCCTGGGAACGATTGGGTACAAGCTGTAGACGCATAGGTTTGTTGGCTGGGCTTCACCTACCCAACCTGCAAGAACTCTTCCAGGTCAAGGCCTACATCCTTTGCAACCTGGCGCAGCAAGATAGGTGAGATGTCTCTGCCTTTGTGGAAAGGTATGGTTGTGCATCTTCCATCCGGATGACGGAACTGTTTGTGTGACCCCCGTTGACGAACCTCGACGAAGCCCAGCTTGAGCAATATTGAGACAACATCCTGAGGTTTAAGAATTGGTGCCTTGCCCATATTCAAGCAACCACTACATTCTGTATCCCAATGAATTCAGTCTCGAGTTTTGGCTCGCCATCCTCGAGGAGCATTGCGATGACTTCTCTAAGATTTGCATTCAATTCGTCGAGAGTCTCTCCTTGCGAATGGGCCCCAGGAAAACCTGGTACGTATCCGACGTACAGACCCGTTTCAGGACACCTTTCCACAACTGCTTGATATCTCTTCATCGTGATCAGCCTCCGGTCGCACTGTACAACGCACCCAACGATAAGTATACAGGAACAGACGTTGATTGCAGAAAGCAGGAGAAGCATGAGAGTTGATTTGAGGGTTGAAGCTTATCAGGGATTCTGCGGATAGTCCTTCGCCCTTCGGGTTCTGACCAACTTGATATTACCCCAGCCTCGTGCAGAGCCCTAGGATGCAGCAGACAAAGAAGCCAAAAAGCATCTCTGAAAGCGCACGCTTTTGGAATCATCTCTTCGCTGTTCAAGCAGAATAGGGTTGTCCCTGAGACGTGTTGAGCTCCAGCGAAGCGCCGCCCCGGCAGGAAGCGGAGAGGCTTGAGATAGGTGATATGTCCCCCGATTTTCCCCATGCGCATTGACGAGTTCTCCAGTTTGGGGTTTGACGTGAATGCGCACATAGTGCAATATAAGGGATCCTTAATCTGCCGAATATCAGATGAGAGGGGGAGATCAACAAATGAATCTGCTGAAATGGCAAACCGGAGTGGTGATTGCTCTTTCGTCTATCTTGGCCATGCTGTTCGCGATCGGTGTAGCGGCGGAAGAATTCAGCCGCTACGATATCGTTGTGACACTTGACCCGCAGACGGATACCCTTGCGGGCACACAGATCGTCGACTACGTAAACGATGGAGAGGAAGCCCTGGAGGCGATCACGTTCGTACTCGTCGCAAACCAGGGCCGCGATCCGAACCCCTATCTCCATCCGGCCCTGGAAGATGCTCAATACATTGATGGTTTCGATCCCACGTGGACGAAGATCCTTTCCGTGACGAATGGGGCAGGCGATCCGATGGACTATCAGCTAGAGACAATCCCGCCTGCTTTGACTACCTACTCGCTCGACGACGGCCTCCTGCGAGTTCGTCTTGCCGAACCTCTTGAACCCGGCGGCCGCACCCAGGTTGCGCTCGAGTTCGAGACGAAATTCGCCCGAGCTCTCTGGGGAGACAACAACGTGTACC
>Ga0209986_10001827_pt1 | contig 20052 bp, 27 predicted proteins | sample BlataG_FD_183168 | JGI IMG/M metagenome (GOLD analysis project Ga0209986, IMG submission 183168) | Deep subsurface microbial communities from Black Sea to uncover new lineages of life (NeLLi) - Black_00105 metaG (SPAdes) (version 2) | ecosystem: Environmental > Aquatic > Marine > Oceanic >... | reverse complement strand
TAGACGTCGAGATCAGTGAAAAGGAAAAATACTGGAGTATAGAGTTCAAGGATAGGGGACCAGGAATCAGAGATATCCAGAAGGAACTCATTTTTAAAAGACTCGAGAGATTAGATAGGAGTATTCATGGCTCTGGAGTAGGGCTAACTTTAGTAGATTACATACTAAAAAGTTATAACGGAAAGGTCTGGGTTGATGATAGAGTTAAAGGAGACATGACCCAGGGAAGCAATTTTATTATGCTCTTGCCGAGAGAAACAAAAGAGATTTAAATAAGGAATATGAAAAGTGATTGAGCGGAGGTTACCGAGTTTGGCCAAAGGTGCAGGATTCAGGGTCCTGTCTCGTAGGAGTTCGGGGGTTCGAATCCCCTCCTCCGCACTGCGAACCCAGTGCACGTAATACAAATGGATGTAGACTTGTCTACATCAAAGTGTTAGGCGACATTCGCCATATGTAGATGTAGGCTTTGCCTACATCCAAGTGTTGCGAAGTCCCCTTCTTAAAAAGAAAGAAAATCTGCACGAAAAGAAAGAAACAAATAATCTAAAAGGAAGAGATTAGAAAGAGAAACCTTGGTGTCTCTTCTTAGAGAAACAAAATTAGACGAGGTACATCTTCAGATCTGTGAAGGAGGGAATCAATGGATATTCAAGTTTTAGGAGGAGATAGAGAGATCGGCGGCAATAAGATTTTGGTAACTCATGAAGATACTCGAATTTTACTGGATTTCGGAATGAGTTTTTCAAAATCATCAATGTATTTCTCCGAATTTCTCCAGCCGAGAAAATGTACCTCCTTGAAAGATTTTTTCGAGTTTGATCTCTTGCCAGATTTATCGGGAGTTTACAGAGAAGATTATCTCAAACATATGGGAAGGGATCCTGAGGAACGAAGTATTGATGCTCTCTTTCTGAGTCATGCACATGCAGATCATTCTGCGTATATACACTTTTTGCGAAAGGATATCCCTATATACTGTACAGAGCCAACGAAGATAATTTTGCAGTGCATTGAAGAAACGGGGAAAGGAACATTTTCTGATCTCTGCACATATTGTGAAGCATTTGTCTTCTATGAAAACAAGAGAGGAGATTTAAGCAGAGTAGATAGAAGGAAAGAGGAATACGTTACTGAAAGAGAATACAATATAATGGAATCGAAAAGAAAGGTAAGAATAGGATCACTTGAGCTAGAAATGATCCCTGTAGATCACTCACTTCCAGGTGCATGCGGATTCATAGTATATTCTGATGAGGGGAATTTAGTTTATTCGGGAGATCTGAGATTTCACGGTCTTCACGGCGAAAAAACACATCGGTTCGTTGAAGAGGCGAAGAACATAGAACCCGATGTGTTCCTCTGTGAAGGAACAAGAATAGATGACGATAGAAAAGACAGTGAAAAAAAGGTGAAAGGCGAAATAGGAGATTTAATCTCACGAAGCGAAGGAATCGTATTTGCCGAACATCCTAAAAAAGACATCGATAGAGCAAAAACGATCTATGACTCGGCAAAAGACAATGAAAGAGAGTTTGTTGTCGATCTCAAGCTTGCCTATCTCATAGAAAAGCTCGGGAAGATGTCCCCTCTTGATATAAAATATCTTAAGATCCTGATACCGAAAAAGAAGTGGGGGCTCATAGATAAAAGAGTATCAAAAGATCAGATACTAAAGGATTATGAAAAATGGGAAAGAAACTTCATATTCACAGATGATACTATAAAATGTAAAGAACTGAAGAATAATCCAAAAGAGTATGTCGTCTCTACTAGTCTCTGGGAGATGAATCAGTTGATCGATATACAACCAAAAAATGCTATCTGGATAAAATCCAACTGTGAGCCCTTCTCTGAAGACATGGAGTTAGATGAAAAAAGAAAACAACATTGGTTAGAACATTTTGGAATAAAAGAATACCCTGCACATGCCTCGGGACATGCTTCTGGTCCCGAGATAAAACAGATGATAGAAGAGATTAATGCTAAGAAAGTAATACCAATACATACCGAACATCCGGAGATGTTTTGATACAGTTTAGAATTCACTGTTAAACGATAATTTATTACGATACAGTAGCCAAAAGGTTTTTATCATTTCGAATTATAACTATTCTGGTGACATGATGTCAAAACCAAAATTTGAAATCTTTAAAGATGCGAGTGGTGAGTTTAGATTTAGACTGAAAGCGCCCAACGGAGAAATAATTGCAATAAGTGAAGGGTATACAACTAAAGCTTCTTGCCTGAACGGGATTAAGAGCGTTAAAAAGAATGCTCCGATAGCGGAAGTAGAAGAAATAGGAGAATAAGAGATATTCTTAGATATTTTATCTTGTTTCCTAACATGAATCGAGATCACTACAAACCAAAACCTTTTTCAGGCAAAACTATCATGTTTGTCCATGAAGAAATTCCACTATACGGAAATTAAAGAGGAAAAAGCTGAGGAAGGAGCTGTTAATACAACTGTAAGATGGCTCATCGCAAAAAATACAGGTGCAGAGAACTTTGCAATGCGTTTGTTCGAAATAAACTCAAGAGGATACAGTCCGTACCATAAACATCCATGGGAGCATGAAGTATTCGTACTTGATGGCGAAGGTATTGTTCGTGGAGAAAATTGCGAAGAAAAAATATCGAAAGGTGATGTCTTATTCATACCCGCAAATGAAAATCATCAGTTAAAATGTACAGGAAAAACTCTAAAATTTTTGTGTTTGATTCCGTATAAAAGATAAAAATTTTGTATTTTAGAATAGACAACTTATTTTCATTTCTCTCTTACACTTTATCGTACTGTGCTTCTATGTTCCTCACTATTCTGTTTTCACCATCCATCTCGGGCAGCTCTAAAAGATCTGTATTTTTAAGGATATCCTCTTTACTGTATCTCTTTTTCAGATCTTTGAGATTTTGATAAAACGTTTCCAGATACTCTACATGTTTTTTGATCTCTTTTTTATCACATAATTCTCCGTGCCCTGGTATTATCTTTTTTATATTCCACTGGAGTATCGTCTCCAGTGCACCTATCCATTTTTGTATATCGGCATCTCCGAGATACGGATGGTATCCTGCAAACAATAGATCTCCAGAAAACAATACCTTCTCTTCAGGCACATATACGGTTATGCTACCTTCAGTATGTCCCCCGAAGTGGGTCAACTCAATTTTAGGAGTATACATCAGCGTCATGTCCCTTGTGAAAACGATATTTGGCAGTTTAATTTTAAGATTCTTAAATCGTTCCTCTTTTTGCGCCTCTTCTTTGTAGGAGGGAATGCGTTCCTTTAACGTTGTGCGGCACGCAGCATGTGCGATAATATCCGAAAAATACATATTTCCGAAGGTGTGATCGGGATGGTAATGTGTATTTATGAGAAATTTTACTTTTTTGTCTGTAATCTTCTTCATATCCTTCAGATCTCTTTTCGTTTGATCAGGATATGTTGCTGTGTCCACAAATACGGAGAAATCATTACATAAGATAAATCCATTGTTGGAATCTCCTTTTTCTCCAATTCTGCAATAGATACTTTTTGAAACCTTCGTGAACATTATTTTACCCATTTACATTCATTCATTTTCTCGATCTTACTTCTTATAAGAAGGAAAATCCAATATACAGAACTGCGGAAAGAAACAAAATCTCCATTGCCGCGTAAGATACTCTTTTCTTCTTACTTATGATCTTTCCTCTCGTTTCTCTTAGAGCGTTTACTGTTATAAACGCAGTTCCGAAAAGGATCAAGATAACGAAGATTGGATTCATGTGTATCACCTGATATATATCTGTTCTCAGATGTTAAAAAGTTTTCGCAAATTTACCCCTTTACATTTATTATAGGTTTTAACATTACAACTTTTTTTGCGATTCCTGACTTGTCCATGCATTCTACAACATTTACAATATCTTTATAGGCTCCCGGTGCTTCTTCTGCAATCCCTGCCATTGAGTGGCCCCTTACGTATATACCCTTGTTCTCTAACTCTTTCAGCAGTTTATCTCCCCTGTACTGACGTTTGGCTCTCTTTCTGCTCATGGCTCTTCCCGCTCCGTGAATCGCCGATCCAAACGTTGTGTCCATCCCCTTTTCGGTACCTCTCAAAATAAACGAGCACGTACCCATAGTTCCGCCGACTAAGACGGGTTGCCCTATTTTTCTGTATTTTTTGGGTATCTCTTCCCTTCCAGGACCAAAAGCCCTTGTAGATCCTTTCCTGTGAACATACAAGAGTTTTTTCTTTCCGTTTATTTTATGATATTCTTTTTTGCACGTATTGTGGCCGATAGAATAGAATTTTGGAAGTTCTCCATCCGGAAAAACCTCTTTAAAACCTTTCCTGATCAGGTGCGTCAAAACCTCATGATTCGCAAAGGCACAGTTTATCCCACAGCAAACAGCAGAGAAGTACTTTTGTCCTTCTTCCGAGTTTATGGGTGCGCACACAAGTTCCCTGTCTTTTATCTTTATCCCATACTTTTTAGTAACTTCAGCAAGTTTTTTAAGATAATCTGTGCCTATCTGATGTCCCAATGCGCGGGAACCGCAGTGAAAAGAAACCACCACATCTTTTTCTTTCAATCCGTATATCTCGGCAGCTTCCTGGTCGTATATCTCGGCAACGTACTGTACTTCTACGTAATGGTTACCAGAACCCAACGTACCGATTTGTTTAAACTGTCTCTGTTTCGCTTTTTCACTCACATTTTCCGGATCAGCTTCTTTAACTTTACCGTTCTCTTCAATAAACTCCAGGTCTTTTTCTTCACCGTACCCATTCTCTACGGCCCATTCAGCTCCGCCCGTGAGCACTTCGTCTATCTGGTGAAAATTCAATCTAACTTTTCCCGTTGAGCCCAAGCCTGCCGGTACTATTTTAAACAGTGAGTTCAAAAGAGATTTGGCATTTTTTCGTATATCTTCTTCTTTTAGAGACGTTTTTAACGCTGTTACAGAGCAGTTTATATCGAATCCTATACCGCCCATCGTTATTACTCCTTCTTCTGTATCAAACGCACCAACTCCCCCTATTGGAAATCCGTATCCTGGATGAACATCACTCAATGCTATACTACATTTTTGGATACCTGGCATGCATGCCACGTTGGCTATCTGCTTCAATGCATTCCAATCTTTTCCAAGTCTTACATCTTCTTTCAAATGATCTATTATCTTCGTATTCCCATAGATCATTCCAGGTACTATCATGTCTTCCTGTTTCGGGAGTTCCCACTCATAATCCGTAATTCTTTTTAGATTTAGAAGATCCATTCTTATCACCTAGACATCTACAATGCATTGTATAAATATCTTTTCATCCTTTTTCCCGATCTTCAATCCAGAATATGTCGCACCCTTTACTTCCAATTTTGCTTTGTGTTTTTTTTGGCTAAATTTTTCTCCCGAAGCTGTTCCTTCCAGTTTATAGATATCGCCTTTATAGATTTTTACTTTAAATCTGGAAAAACTCATCTCTTCAATGTCCTTTTTTGTCAGAAGCTCGTTTAACCATTCAACAAAAAGAGCTTCAATATCAGGAGCCTCACATTTTATCTCCACATTTTTTTCAGATTCCACGGTCTCTAAATCTATCATGATCGAGAACATAGCTTTTGCTCCGTTTTCAAATGCTTCTTCTATCGTATTTCCGTATCCTCTTATACCTACATCTGCTTCGTGTTCTAGAAGTTCGTATTTCATAAATGAGTAAAGTTAATGGAGGTTAAATAATTTTCTTCGGGAAGTTAGCCTCTTTTTAAATATTTTTCAAGAAGTTCTTTGAAAAATTTCATGTACCCCTCTTCATTATTCCAGAAACTCCATACTTCCTCAACTTCAAAGATATTTTCCTGCCCATCTGTGATTACATTCAAATATATAGAATTGTGATTCACTCCATATTTTTTAACGATATCGTAGTTATTCGGGTCTTGGCCATCTATATCTCTAAATTCTATGATTTTCTTTTCGTATTCTTCCTTAAAATAAGTTTGAATTGTTTTCAAAGCGTATTCTCCTACATTTTTACATGAAATGCATTGATAATGTCCATGAAAATGAATTACGATGATTTTTACGTTTTGTTCTTCAGTCTTTCCTGAAGTCTTTTGAGGTGTCTCTGTATCGGAGGTACTGATACATCCCGTGAAAATCAATGAGATAATAAAAAGTAGAATTATTTGTTTTTTCATTGATATCCCTCCAAGGAATATCCTTCGAACCATCCCTGTGTTTTCAAACATATTTTGACCAATATAAGCATGATGGGCACTTCGATGAGAACACCCACTACCGTTACCAGAGTGGCACCGGAGTTCAGCCCGAAAAGGCTTATGGCCACAGCAACAGCGAGTTCAAAGAAGTTTGAAGCCCCGATCATAGATGCTGGTGCTGCAATGCTGTAGGGTACTCTTGCGAGTTTTGCCATTCCGTAGCCTATGGCATATATCGTGAATGTCTGCACAGAGAGGGGAACTGCGATCAGTGCAATATGCAGGGGATTGGCGATGATCTTGTCGCCTTGATATACAAAAAGGAGCACCAGTGTCAGGAGGAGCCCTCCTATTGTGACATTTTTTAATCGGACCAGAAGCTTCTTTTCAAACCATTCAAATCCCTTCTTCTTTATCACATAGCTTCTCGACCAGTATCCAAAAAATAGAGGTATTGCAACGAACAAAATTACAGAGAAAAACAGCGTGTCATAAGGTATGGAAATATTACCTACGCCCATCAAGAAAGCTACTATAGGGGTGAATAAAATCAGTATGATAAGATCGTTTGTTGCCACCTGCATCAGCGTGTATGTAGGATCACCTTTTGCAAGATAACTCCAGACAAAGACCATAGCGGTGCAGGGTGCAGCACCCAAAAGGATAGCTCCTGCAATATATTCGTTGCCCAAACTTCCGATGATGTCGGAAAATAGAATCTTAAAAAATAGATATACAAAAAAATACATTGTAAATGGCTTTATTGCCCAGTTTACGATCCACGTTATTATCAATCCCTTTGGATTTCTCCCGATGTATTTTATTCTCGAAAAATCTATCTGTAACATCATGGGATAGATCATTATCCATATAAGAACAGCTACAGGTATAGAAATATGAGCATACTCCATTTTATTCAAAAATTCTTGGGTTGCAGGGAATTTCCATCCTATAATTGTCCCTACGCTCATGCAGATCAATACCCACAATGTGAGATATTTCTCAAATACTCCTATCTTTTTTTCAGATTCCATGATGCTCACCAGTAAGTGCTATTTTTTCAGTTTCTGCAAGGTGGCTATTATTTCATTTTTTGTGACAATACCTCCCTGTTTAACAATGTTCCCGTCAATGATTGTTGCAGGAGTCATGAAGATTCCTCTTTTCACAATCTCGTTTATATCTTCTATTTTAATTATCTCTGCATCTATTCCTAACTCTTCCACCGCCTTTTTTGCATTTTCTTCAGTTTTTTTGCATTTTGGACATCCTGTACCAAATATTTCTATCTTCATTTTATCACCTCATATATTTTGTCTACAATCCTTTTTGTTTCCTTTTCAGCCCTCTTTTTTGTGTTCTGGTCTTCTACTTGGGATATTTTTATTTCGAGATCTGTGTATAAGCTCAATACCTCCTGAAAATTCTCTCTGACCGTATCTTCATCTAAATTATCCAGATACTCTATTTCCCTGAAGATATCCTGAATCTCAGGTTTTTCTACTTCTTGTTCCTCCCTTGTTCTTAAACTATTAATTTTATAAACAATGAGAAATACAGAGATAATTAAGACCAAAAAGCCTATTTTAAAGCTGATATATGTCATTACATAGTAAATTCCAATTATCAAGAGAATGCTTCCTAAACTCTTTGATATGTACGTCCAGTTTTCTGTTAAAGTATTTAATTTTGTGGAAAATCCGAAATAAATGATAAAAGAAAATATCATTATGGGTATGCTCACACCGATTCCAAAAAGTATTGGATATGAAATTCCAAAAGATGATTTGATTCCCAGAGGTATCAAAATACCGAAAAAAAGGGCAGCAGAATAAGGACAGAAAGCAAGAGCAAACAAAAGACCCAAAATGAAAGCTCCTACCACCCCGTAATCCTTGTACTTCAATCCCTTTTGCGATATTTTAGAAGTGAATCCCAGATCGATAGTGAAGATATCTAGAAATATACAGCCAACAATAACGAGAAGAACTCCTAAAATCATATTAAAGTACTGTGATTGCCCCATTTCTTTTCCAAAGATTATCAGGATAATACCCAAAGAAAAATAGGTTACTATCCTCCCCAAAGAGAACACCACCCCAATGAATATGCTCTTTTTAGGATTATTTGCCATTATATACGATAAGGCAGCTATATTTGTTGCAAACATACAGGGACTTATGGATGATGCTAATCCCAATAATATAGAGAGCAATATTGTGTATTCCTTCAGATTTAAAATTAACTCATTGATCATTTTCCACCAATCCCTCGATGTAGTTCTTCATGAAATCGATGAATTTTTCCTTATTCGTCTGATAAAACCATGCATCTTCTATCTCTTCTATATTTGATACTCCATTCACGATAGTTTCAGAGTAAATGGAAACAAAGGGATGTTCGCTGTATCTATCTACAATTTCTTCGTTTTGGGGATCGTCATAGTTTAAGACCAAAAACTCTATCTTTCCTTCCTCTTTTTCTTTTGAAAAGTATTTTTCAATAGTTTCTTCTGTCCATTCTTCCATGTTTATACAGGAGGTACATCTGTGATTTCCATGCAACAGAGCTATTATTACTTTATCTACATTTTCTTCTATTGGAGTTTTACTCGGCAGTGTTGAGACCTTAGGTGTTTCATTGAGAGTTTCTGAAACTGTATTTCCAGGAAAAAGCATGTAGATACCGAAGATTATAAGCACAGCTAAGGAAAAATAATATATTTTTATATCTTTATTCTCTTTTGTTTTTTCTTTCATTTTTTTCACTTCCTATTAACTAACGACGTTTCCATACACAAATCCCACCAATGTGGAGATGACTACCACGAGCGATACGTACGTGATCATTTTTCTTGAACCGACAATGCGGTAGAGCACAATCATGTTAGGAAGGCTCACCGCTGGACCGGCAAGTAACAACGCGAGTGCCGGGCCGCCACCCATAATGCCTGAGGTGTACCCGAAGGTCGTTCCTACGATCGGTACCTCCAACAGGGTGGGCATGTAGAGGATCGCGCCGATTATCGCACCTAAAAAAGTAGCACTAAGAGAATTTCCTCCAAGGTAAGGCTTGAAAGTTTCTGGAGGGAAGAAATAAGCAATAACACCTACAATAAAGGTACCGACTATGAGGATCGGAAAAATCCTTTTGGCCAAGTTCCAGATTTCGTATCCCCATTCAGTGACCTCTACCTTTTTGAAATGGTATATGAGTATATATGCTATGCTTATTGTAAGGACATAAATGATCGCAAGTTTGGGTACCCAATCCAACTTTGATGCACCGATTATCAAAATAGCAATCATGAATACGAAAAATGCCAAAGTTACTCGATTAGGGCGATTTTTTTTATCAATTTGAATTAGTGCCGATGAGTTATTATTATTATTCTTTAAATTCGTTTCATCGTGTTGCTTGAATATCGTTGCCATCAACAGTCCGATCACTATGGACATGGCGACGGCAGCTACAGCTCGTGCAACACCCAAATCGTATCCCAGTACTTTGGCAGTGTAGACAATAGCCAAAATGTTGATAGCAGGTCCTGAATAGAGAAAAGCGGTTGCAGGTCCGATGCCACTCCCCTTTTTGTAAATACCTGCGAATAATGGAAGTATAGTACAACTGCATACCGCTAGCACCGCACCTGAGATGGATGCTAGAGGATAAGAAACACTTTTTTTCACCGCAGGTCCAAAATATTTGAGAATTGCATCTTTCTTTACAAATGCAGCAATTGCTCCGGCAATAAAGAATGCAGGTACTAAACAGGTCAGCACGTGTTGTGATAGGTACTCTACCACGCGCTCCATGCCACTCACCAGTGCATCGTAAACAACATCTATCATAGTATCACATGCCATTTCAACATTTTTTGAAATACTTTATGTCATACCTTTATAAACTTTGCCGTTTCAAAATAAATTGAAATGGGTAGATCGTATGGAAGTTCCTGATGTTATAAAAAAGGATGTAGAAAAAAAAGGAGGGATAGAAGGAATAGTCAATCTTTTGGCAGTGGAAGACAAGATAGTGCAGGAGAGCAAAATCCATTACGCTCTTTCGGATCCATTAAGAATGAAGATATTGAATCTTCTAATAATCCAGCCTCTCTGCGTCTGTCTCATGAAGGAAATTGTTAAAATCTCAGATTCAAAACTCTCCTATCATTTATCGATACTAAAAGAATGCAATTTGATTGAAGGAAAACGGAAAGGGAACTGGATCATATATCATGCTACTGAATTAGGGAAAAAGTATAAAGTTTGAGCAGACTTAATTGGATTTTGATGATGATGTAGCATATAACACGGATGCATAAGAATCTTTTCACAACCTTTTTATCCTTGCCTGATAAATGTCATTATGGAGTTTAAAGAGGCTACTTTAGAAGAAAGGCACATGTACTATAAAAAAGAATGGAAGATAAAAGATCTTCCTCTTTTTCTTATGGATTCTTTAAAATGCAGAGAGTTCGGTTTTGATCATGACGGAAATGGTCCAAAGGACAGGTATGAAACTTTTAGCTCTCCCAGAGACTTTGAGAGATTTATGAAGATAAAGGCGCCGTACGCAGCTTACTCCTCCGTTTCATATTATAAAAAGCCAGGAAAAAGAGAGAATTGGATAAAAGCTGAAATAGTTTTTGATATAGATGCAAAAGATCTCAAAGTGAGAAGATGTAACTGTACCCCGGGAAACATATGTGGAATATGCCTGGAAGATGCAAAGGAGTTGGCTTTAACTATTATAGACTCGTTAAGATCAAGTTTCGATCTTAAAAACATATTTTTGGTCTATTCAGGAAGAGGCTACCACGTAAGAGTTCTGGATGAAGAAGCGCTATATATTGAGGATAGAGGCAAAATTTTTGATTATGTGACAGCTTCACATGTACCCAAAGATCTATTTATGGCACATGGATATCCAGAAGTTTTTAGGAGGATGTTTGCCTTCACATTTTCAAGGATGAAAGATATAAGAAGTAAAGAAATTTTGAAGAATAGAGAGGGGATAATAAAGAGGCTTCTTGGCAGGAGAATAGATTTCCTAGACTGTGTTGGGGAAAGTACGAAAAGAAGGATCCTTAAAAATGTGGCAGAGATAAATGCAGGACTGGCGGATGGGAAGGTAACTATAGATACTAAAAGGATACTGAGACTCCCCTCTTCTTTACACTCCAAAGTTTCCATGATCTGCAAGCTTGTAAAAAACTGGGAAAGTTTTGATCCTCTCAAAGAAGCAGTTCCAAAGTTTAGATCAGAATAAATTTAAATATTTTCGATTTGTTCATTTCTTCTTTCAAATTTATAAAGAAGTCTTTCTACATTTATATGATCTGCATTTATCTTTTTTAGTAACTCCTCTCTATTGAGTTCGCTTCTAAACACTACCCTATTTTCCAATAAACAGTCTTCATTTATCTCTTTTGATATATCCAGCTGTGATTTATCAAGTCTCACCACGCGTATCTCACATTCTTTGTATAAATTATCCATTTCGTTAAAAACATCATCTCTGATAGTTCTTATCTTTCTTTCTATCTCTACCTTTTCCGCCGCGATAATTCTCCCATTTTCTATAAGAAAATAGTAATCGTCATGAATATTCTGAGAATTTGTACCAAATATCCTGATATATCCTGAAAAACTGTCGTCAATACCTAAGTGTTTATTTTTTAAATCTTTAATATTCAGATGAAAATTTTTTTCTTCGAACCTTGTCTTGATCCAGCCTTTTGGCATGTACATACTAAATATAAAACAGCCCGTATATTTAAACTTTTTTAATCCGTACGAAAAGAAATAAAGTTATTATTAACTTTCCAGTTAAAAAAGATTTTTAATGAACCATTCAGGATCGAATGACCCTAGATCATCATAACCCTGTCCAGTTCCAATATACAGAATGGGTTTCTTGGTGGCGAATGTGATCGATAGAGCGCCACCTCCTCTTGCGTCTGCATCTATTTTGGTCAGAATCGAACAATCGATCCCGATTTCATTAAATTTTTCGGCCTGTTCAACGAGAGAGTTCCCTGCAAGTGCATCTCCTACAAATATTGTTAGATCAGGTGTTACTACCCTCTTTATTTTTTTAACTTCTTCTATTAGATTTTTATTTGTTTCAGACCTTCCAGCTGTATCTATCATCACAAGATCGATATTTCTTGCTTCAGCATGTTTTATAGCGTCAAATGCTACAGCTGCGGGATCTCCACCGTATCTATGTTTGATAGTTTTTATTCCAATATTTTCAGCATGTTTCTCTAATTGCTCTATAGATCCTGCTCTGAACGTATCCGACGCTGAGAAAACAACAGAAAATCCTTTCTTTTTTAATATATTCCCAAGTTTTGCGATAGTGGTAGTTTTTCCAGTGCCGTTAAAACCTACAAACATTATTATAAATGGTTTTTTTGTTTTTATCTTTTCAATTAAATCTATTCTCTCTGAACTGAGTATCTCTTTTACGGCTTCTTTTAAGGAATCCTCTATAAAAGCTTTTTTATTATCCAGTAAGCCTATCTTCTTTCCAGAGAGATTTTTTTTGAGAATTTCTTTTATCTCTTCAGTAACTTTAATCGAAACATCATTTTGAAGCAAAATTAGCTCCAGCTCGAAAAGAATTGAGTCTATATCCTTATCGGAGATAACCTTTTGATTTACACTCTGAAGAAATGTATCTAATCTACTTTTTAGAGAATTGAACATCCTCTCACTTCTGCTTCCTGAGTTCTTTATCTACGACTGCAAGATCATTTTCAATTTTTGAGAGGTTTTCTCTGGTATGCATGAGCATTTTTCTTATATTTTCAGCATTTTCATCCAATTTAGATAGCGATTCTTCTATAGATGCTTCCTTTGAAACTCCTCCTCCTACATTGACCGTAACGCTATCCAGATTTTTAAGTTCGGTTTCTATGAAGCACCCTCCCCCTATAGGCACCAATAACTCTCCTTTCCCTACCTTTTTTAATTCTTCCAGGGTATTTTTCGCTATCAAAGTTTCTGTCAGTCTTTCTTCCAAGATTGCTATGTTTTTTACAATGATCTCGCCCTGTTCCTTCAGATATGCAAACTTTACGAGCAGATCGTTTTTATTCATTCTTTCCTCTCCTTTATTTTAACTATCTCTATATTACATCTCCTGACCCTGTGTCTGCTTCCTATGTCGCAGTACACTTTTTCTATAACACTCTTTTCATTCATTCCATTAAATATCTTTGTGAAGTTCTGCATCTTATCTCCCATCTTGAATTTCCCATGTATTTCAAAGCTTTTCATATTATCCCTCCTAAAACAGTATATCTTCAATCTTATTTATCTCCGGCCCTGTACTTAAATTACCGACTAATGCCCCTTTTGTATTGGCTAATACACACATGCCAAGATAGTAAACTCCTCTGTTTGCACTCCCTATATCTACCTCTACTTTTAAAGCTTTTTCCAATCCGCCTACCATTTCTGAAAGAGAAGGATGCACAAGAGATCCGTTATTTGTACATAAACCCATACTTCCAAAATTATTAGGATCAGATACAAAAGTTTCAACATCCAGTGTATCCTCTATTAATTTGGCTTCCTTTTTTAATTTGCCACTTATAACAGCACCTTTGTCATTACAAAGTATCATATTTCCAAGAGCTGTGAATTTTGTGGACAAAATCCCCATCTTTATGTCAAATTTTTTAAGCTTACTGATCTCATAATCCTCTACATTGTAAGGAAGCACAACTCCTTTTGAGTTTCCTGCGGTGAAAATACCAATTAAATTTGTTCTTGCTATCGTTGTAAGAAACACTTCTGTAGATAATGTATCTCCCACAATTTTTTTCTTTTCCTCTGTAAAATCTACAGAAAGAAGCGTTATTTCTTCATTTGTAATGCCAAAAGCTCCTATATATGGATTTCTTTCAATTTCTAATTTCTTTATCATATTATTCAGCGAGATAGGCAGTTGCTATTTCCTCTTCATCTTTTTCTTCTTTTTTGACTCTGACTCTCAATCTTGATGGCGGTTTTTCTATGCCCCTTTCCCAGATTTTCTCATTCAATTTAGAGTCTATCTTTATATTTTCAGTCTTTGTGTGCCTTCTCAGGAACCCCTTTAACTCTCTTAAAGCTCTCGGGCTCCTCTTTTTTCTCTGCGTTCTTTTAGCTTTTCTCAAAGGAATAGTGTAAACTCTTTCTTCTCCAGATTTCATAAACTCACCTTTTTAAACTAGTTCTTCTCCAATTCCTTCTCTTTGGATGAGTTCTAACATGTAATCTTGTTTTGACCCATACCCAAACAGGGACTCTCCTATTCTGTTTCAACGCCTTTCCTAACCTCAGTTTTTTACCAAGTGGCTTATTTCTTGCCATTTCGCATCACCTCTCCAGCCAAGAACTCTCGTATGTTCATGTGCCGGGAATATATTTTCTGCTTTATCGCCTAAAAAAATCCTTGCCTCTGTTTCGTAATCGGCTGTCTTTTTTTCACTGCCGTTATACGTTTCTATTATAAATAGATTATTCGCCAGATACCTTAACGTTTTATAACCAATACCCTGCAGCGGAGATATGTACTCCACTCCATATCTATCCTCAAGACTTCTGATCTCATTGAACTCAAGTCTTGGTGTCCTGTCGTCTCTCCTTGATCCATCACAGATTACTTTATAATCCTTTGCAAGCTCCCCTATCACTTCTCTGTGGATATATTTAATCCCTTTTGAGGGATATCCATCTTCTAATATTATTCTCGATCCTTCTTTTAGTATCCCTTCATCCATCGTCATTACTCTGTGTGCGTATCCCAAATTTTCTGATGTCTCTTTTGCCAATTTCCAGTTTTCACTGTACCCGAATGTTATCGTAATAGTTTTCACTTCATAACCAAGTTTTTTGAGTATAAAGGCAGATAAAGAACTATCCTTTCCGCCGCTGAACAGCAGGTTCGCTTCCATTTTTATCGTCTCATAATTCTATAGTTCGGTTTTTTCTGCTGCAAAGACCTTAAAATAGTTTTTAGATCCTCATCTGTAATCTTCTTCTCTAGCTTCCCTGATTGTGCTAACTGAATTAATTGTAACTCTATCTGTTCTGCAAACTCAGGTCTCGCCATTTTTATTCTCACAAGTCTATTCCTGGCCTCATTCGTAAGTATCTGCCGTAATACAAGCTGTTTCTGTATCTCTGTGTTCTGCGCCTCTTGCGCCTTTTTTAACTCTTCCATTTTTTTTCTTCTGATCTCTTCAATCTCTTCCTCCATTCATTATCCCTCAATCTCTTTTGAAACTTTATCCAGTAAAGACCTTCCTTTAGACGTTATAACTCTCCCAGTCTCATTTTTTACAAGCTTCGCCTCTTCTAGCTGTTGAAGTATTCTTCTGATTATCGCGCCACCTGCCTTTCTAAATCTCTCTGGCTTGTATCCTCTGTTTTTCTTGCTCCCATAGACTGTGCTGAGTCTTGAAACACCTACGGGACCATTTATGTATACTTTCCTGAGAATAGAAGCTGCCCTTATGTACCACCAGTCCTCCTGGTCAGGCATTCTCTCTCTGGATGACGAAGTTTTTACAAACTTTGCCCACTCCGGAGGAGTTATCTCTTTCATTGTCTTTAATTCTTCTTTCAGTTTTTCTATTAGCTTATCTGCTGGAACATCATACACACTTGTCATGTAAACACCTTTTTTAATATCTATCCTATAAAGATTTTCTCCTTTTAAAAGGTTACTGGAAGGTCTTAAGTAAAATTCACCGTTACGTCTACATGAATATCGTCGACGTACCAGCCTTCGTAATCGTTATAATTTAAATCTCTCGCATCGAATCGGAATCTGATCACAATATTGCTCCCTATATATCCTGAAAGATCTATCGTTTCTTCATGCCAGTCCATATCCGGATCGCTGGAGTCTCTCCGCCACACTAAGCTCCACGGTCCACCATTAGAGACGTACACGTCCATCCTGTCACGATTAGGACGACCTTGATGTTCCACTTGCCACCACGACCAGAATTTTAAATTTGCAGATGTGATCGTAGGAGAGGTAAGATCGATGGATACTGATGTTATGCTCCCCCTCGTATTTCCTACATCGTAGTTCCAAAGACCTTCCTGGCCATAATACCAAGAATGATCGCTACTGTGATACCTGTGTTGCGTTATGTGCCACAAATTGAGAGGATCAGCGCTTGGACTCCATTTTCCGCTCCCGTGTTCTACATCGTCGAAGAACTCCACGTACCACTGATCTATCGTTATTGCTGTATTGTCTGATATTGGCATACCCGTAGCTGTGTCTATCCCCTCGATGTAACCGTCGATAACAATCACCCCTGTGGTGGCGTCATACACACAATCAACTGCGAAGGTAAATGTTTCCGAAGTACCTCCTGCAATGCTCGTAGGGTTAAGCGGATCAGGTACGACGATATAATCTGTATCGAATGTGAACTCTAAATCGGTGAGAGTTACGAGTGCAACTGCTCCACCGGTATTTTCCACCGTCATCGTAACAACTATTCCAGCATCTCCTTGCTTGATTTCAGTAGAATTTGTGTCAATCGTAAGGATATTGAAATTGGCAGGAGACGCGGTAACATCTACCGTCGTTGTATCTGTATCTGTTCCACCATCGTCGTCGGTGACTCGTAAGCGTACTGTCCCTGAATATTCCGCTTCCCATTGATGTGTAATTGTAGGATCGGCTGAACTATCGTCGTAGGTTCCATCATTATCCCAGTCCCACTCATAGAGCACTATACTACCATCGTTGTCAGACGATCCCGATGCGTCAAATATTATTGGAGTTCCAACAATGCCAAAATACGGTCCATTGGCATCAGCTACCGGATTTTGATTGAGGACGATGATGTCCTTACTGATACTATCTGTAGCACTATCATCGTCTGTTACCGTTAACGTGACAGTGTATGTGATGTTTTCAGGGTAAGAATGAGTTGGGTTTTGATTTGATGATGTCTGCGAGTCTCCAAAATCCCAGTCCCATGAAACTATTGTGCCGTCAGAGTCTGTGGATAGATCGGTAAACTGAATTACATCATTAGTATATGGATTTGAAGGATCGTAATCAAAATCAGCGTTGGGAGGAAGGTTGGCCGGAGGAGTTGTAGGAGGGGGACTCAAAGTACTGGTCACCTTAGGAGCAAGATTTAAGCTCTTTGTCATTACGTACCCACTTTTTGTTGTAATTTTTACAAAGACTGTGTCTCCTTCCTGTAGAAATAGTGGGACGTCAGCTATCTGCACGGTACCTCCCTTTGGTACTGTCATCCCAGAAACATCTATAGGAACCTGTTCTATCTCATTTTTCGTGATGTATATCCTGAAATATTCCACATTTACATCCTCGTCTCCCGAGTTTCTGATCCATATCAAGAGATTACCACTACTATTTGCAAGATTATCGATACTCAGGTAATTCTCGTTCCCGAATACAGCTTTACTCGTTTCTTCAGAAACGCTCTGCTTTTCCTGAAGCAGTCCAGACCCCCATGCCATTAAAATTGTACCTATAGCTATTGTTGTCACAATAAGCAGGACTACTGAAACTATGGGTGAGACAGATTTTAAATTCATAATATTAACTAATTTTTCATGTATAAATATTTTTTCATAGAAAGAAAAGTTCAAAAATAAAAAAATTAAGAGATTAACTCTATCTCAATATTCACTCCTTCTGGTATAGTTACCCTCATTACCTGTCTCATCGTTCTATCGTCAGCATCTAGTTCTATAAGTCTCTTGTGGATTCTCATTTCCCAGCGTTCCCACGTTGCTGTTCCTTCGCCGTCAGGAGATTTTCTTACAGGTACCTTCAGTTTCTTCGTGGGCAGAGGCATAGGGCCAGAAATGTTTACTCCCGTCTTTTCTGCAATCTTTTTCACCTGATTGCAAACATCATCTAATTTCTTCGGTTCTGTACAGGCAAGTCTTATTCTGGCTCTTTGCAATTTAATCCCCTTTATTTCTTGGATGTTTTGTGTATAGCAACACAGAATCCTGCTGCTATAGTCATTCCCATGTCTCTTACAGCGAACCTGCCCATCTCGGGGATCTTCTTGTATTCTTCAAGAACCATAGGTTTGGTAGGTCTGATCTCCACCAGAGCTGCATCTCCTGGCTTTAAGAAGTTTGGATTTTCCTCGGCTACTCCGCCTGTCTTTTTATCAAGCTTTGCAACTAATTTTTCAAACGTACATGCCACCTGAGCTGTATAGCTGTGGAATACAGGTGTATATCCAACAGTTATAGCCGTTGGATGTGCCAGAATAGCAATCTGTGCTCTGAATGTGTCTTTTGGTGTAACTACCGTTGGAGGAGAGTCAACATGCCCTATAACGTCCCCCCTTCTTATATCTTTCTTACCAACGCCCCTTATATTGAAGCCTACGTTGTCCCCAGGCTCAGCTTTTTGAAGTCCTACATGATGCATCTCGATTGTTTTTACTTCTCCGGATACGGGCTTCCCAAGAATAGTTGAAGCGGGCTCAAATATGACGTTGTCTCCTACCTTCATTACTCCAGTCTCTACTCTCCCTACAGGTACTGTACCTACGCCTGTAATTGTAAAGACGTCTTGTACCGGCAGTCTCAAAGGCTTATCTGTCGGCTTTTCTGGCTCTTTTAGTGCGTCCAATGTCTCCATTATAGGTTTTCCCGAGAACCATGACAACTTGTCGCTTGACTTTGTAACGTTATCACCATTAAAGGCGGAAGTTGGTATCATAGGCACTTCATCTGGCTTGTATCCTACAAGCTTTAAAAGCTTGATCGTTTCAGATTTTACCTTTTCAAATCTGTCCTGTTTGTAATCCACCAGATCCATTTTGTTTATTGCAACAACTAACTGCTTTATACCGAGAGTTCTAGCCAAGAAAACATGTTCTTTTGTCTGGGGCATCACACCATCCTTTGCATCTATTACAAGTACAGCTGCGTCCGCTTGTGAAGCACCCGTGATCATGTTCTTGATGAAGTCTCTGTGACCCGGACAGTCCACAATCGTTATATACCTGTTATCTGTTTCGAATTTCTTATGTGCCAGGTCTATTGTAACTCCTCTCTCTCTTTCCTCCTTTAAATTGTCCATTACCCATGCAAATTTAAAGGTCTTTCCTTTTTCACCCATCTCTTCGAACTTCTTGATCATCTGCTCTCTTACATCCCCATGTTCCATCAACATTCTTCCTATCAGTGTAGATTTCCCATGGTCTACATGGCCAATAAATGCCACATTCATGTGAGGTTTTTCTTTTGCCATCTTAATTACCTCCTATTTCGATAACTTAAAATCTATCTTCCATACTATTTAAAAAGTTTTGGTTTTTATAGATTTTGGTGTAATCAGTACTTCTTTCAATATATAAACTTAACGATCAGAGGTTACAACTTCTTCCATCCTATCTGTATAGTTGTTTAAAAAATATTATAAAAATTACTGAGATCTCAGGTCCATTTTTTCCAAGTTTTCTCATTTTCATTTAATCACAATATATAGATACGCAGATTTAAAAAAGTAATTCTTTTTTTATTCTACCTTTTTTTCTTTCCACTTACCTCTAGAGAACCAAATAAACATGAGACACGATCCTAATATCATGGGTAATCCAAATGCCAGGAAAGCTCCTTTTATTTCAAAAATTTGTGAAAGGTAGATCATCATGGGTATCTGGAAGCAGAGATTTGTGATGAAGGTAATGATCATGGGTGGCTTTGTGTCACCTGAACCAAAAAATACGCCACTCAGGGGGATATAAAATCCCATAAAGACGAGAAAGGGTGAGATTATTCTAAAAAAGGACACTCCAGCCT
>Ga0209986_10001826_pt1 | contig 20053 bp, 23 predicted proteins | sample BlataG_FD_183168 | JGI IMG/M metagenome (GOLD analysis project Ga0209986, IMG submission 183168) | Deep subsurface microbial communities from Black Sea to uncover new lineages of life (NeLLi) - Black_00105 metaG (SPAdes) (version 2) | ecosystem: Environmental > Aquatic > Marine > Oceanic >... | reverse complement strand
GGGTCAACAACGGAAAGCTGATCCTCTCCCTCGACGTCCCGTCGGGCCTGGACGCCACAACAGGCGAGGCTCCGGGCTTGGTGGTCAGGCCGAACAGGACAGTGACCCTCGCCCTGCCCAAAACCGGTCTCAAAGGTGCTTCTGACCATCTCTACCTGGCCGACTTCGGCATCCCGCCCCAGGTCTTCTACCGGCTGGGAGTGTCTCTCGAGTCACCTTTCAAGAGAGACTGCTGCATACGTCTCGTTTCCACACAGAGGGATGGCAGCCCTACGCGAACTCCACCGGACCGCTAGGGTTTCCAGACGAAAGATGAGATAAGGGACCAAATGAATCTAGACCAGCAGTGCATCAATACCATCCGTTTCCTGGCCGTGGATGCGGTGCAGGAAGCCAAATCGGGCCATCCTGGCACCCCTATGGGCGCTGCGGTCATGGCCTACACACTGTGGGATCGCTCTCTCAAGCACAACCCCCGCCATCCGGCCTGGCCCGATCGCGACCGCTTTATTCTGTCGCCGGGACATGCGTCTATGCTGCTCTACGCCCTGCTGCACCTCACCGGTTACGATCTGTCACTGGAGGAACTACGGAACTTCCGCCAGTGGGGCAGCAAGACTCCAGGCCACCCCGAGTACGGAGTTACGCCTGGCGTGGAGATGACGACCGGACCTCTGGGGCAGGGATTCGCTAGCGGAGTGGGCATGGCCATCGCCGAGCGCTGGCTGGCCGACCACTATAACCGTCCGGGGCACGAAATCATCAACCATTATACCTATGCCATCGTCTCCGATGGCGACATGCAAGAGGGAGTGACCAGTGAGGCAGCCAGTTTGGCAGGCACACTGCGGCTGGGCAAACTGATCTACCTCTACGACGACAACGATATCCAGATCGAGGGCCCCACAGACACCGTCTTCAGCGAGAACGTGGCCCGTCGGTTTCGAGCTTACGGCTGGCAGGTCCTGGCGCCTATTGACGGCCAGGACCCAGAGGCGATCGAGACAGCGGTCCGCAGCGCCCAGGCTGAGTCCGGGCGGTCGTCGCTCATCATCTGTAGGACCGTCATCGGCTACGGCAGCCCGGCCCAGGCGACGGCCAAGGTCCACGGCGAACCGTTGGGCGAGGAGAACGTGCGGGCGGCCAAAGACACCCTGGACTGGCCGCAGGAGCCGGCCTTCTATGCGCCCGACGAGGTGTACGCCCAGATGCGCAAGGCGATCGAGCGAGGCCAGGCAGCAGAGGAGGACTGGCAACAGCGGATGGAGGTCTACCGTCGCGCCCATCCCGACCTGGCGGCGAAACTCGAGCTTCAACTCCGCGGAGACCTCTCCAACGGCTGGGACCATGGCCTGTGCAACCTGTTCCCGGCCGGGAGTCAGCCTATTGCCACTCGTGCTGCCTCCGGCCAGGCGCTCAACGCCCTTGCCCAGCGCACCCATGCCCTGACCGGCGGGTCCGCGGATTTGGCTCCCAGCACCAAAACGATAATCTTCGGGTACGGCGATTTCGGCTGGCAGGAGTACTGCGGCCACAATATGCACTTCGGCGTTCGGGAGCATGCCATGGGCGCCATCGCCAGCGGCATGGCTCTCCACGGCGGAGCTATCCCTTACACGGCTACGTTTCTCACCTTCTCCGACTACATGCGCCCGCCCATGCGTCTGGCCGCGCTGATGGGAATTCGGGTGATCTACATCTTCACACACGACAGCATTGGTCTGGGCGAAGACGGGCCCACCCACCAGCCCATCGAACAGTTGATGAACCTGCGTGCCATACCCAATATGACCGTCATCCGGCCCGCGGACGCGACGGAGACCGCGGAGGCCTGGCGGGCAGCCTTACTCAATACCGATGGACCCACCGCTCTGGTCTTCACGCGACAGAAGCTGCCGGTCCTGGATCGCACAGCTCTGCCACCGGCGGAGGGCGTCCAACAGGGCGCCTACGTCCTGTGGGACTCCACGGCCGACTCGCCAGAAGTGATCCTCATCGGCACCGGCTCTGAGGTACACATCGCTCTCGAAGCGGGCAGGGAACTGGCGACTGAAGGCGTCAAGGTACGGGTGGTGTCCATGCCTAGTTGGGAGCTATTCGATCAGCAACCTATGGACTATAGGGAGAGTGTCTTGCCGTCTGCCGTAAGAGAGCGCGTGGCTGTCGAGGCGGGCATGACACTGGGCTGGGAGCACTATGTGGGGTTGGACGGAGCCGTAGTCGGCATGCGTAGCTTTGGCGCCAGCGCCCCGGCTGAGATCCTGTCCGAGCGGTTTGGAATCACCGCCCATAACGTAGTGGCCCAGGCCAAGGCGCTACTCAGACGATAATCGAGGTGCAGGCGGCAAGCGAGATGGCACAAGACTACAAGAGGCTCGAGGAGTACGGGTTGATTGGCAACCTGGAGACCTGCGCCCTCGTCGGACGGGACGGTTCCCTCGATTGGTGCTGCTTCCCCCATCTGGAATCCCCCAGTGTCTTTGCGGCCCTGCTGGACATTGACAGAGGGGGGCATTTCCATCTCCGGCCCCGTGACCAATACCATGCCACGCAGACCTACATTGAAGACACCAATATCCTTGAGCGGTAGACCAGATGATGATAAAGAGGAAAGGGGGACTGACCGAAGCACCGTGAGCCCAGATACAGCAGACCTCAAACAGCAGGCTGCCTGGCATGCCGTCCAATTCGTGGAAGTGGGCATGGTCGTAGGTCTAGGTCACGGCAGCACGGCCATTTATGCTGTGCGCCGCATCGCCCAAATGCTGCAAGACGGCGCATTGACCGACATCCTAGGTGTCCCCTGTTCTGCCCAGATCGAGGAAGAGGCACGACGACTTGGTATCCCCCTCACCACACTGGAGAAGCACCCAGTAGTTGATCTGACCATCGACGGGGCCGACGAGGTAGATCCCAATCTGGACTTGATCAAGGGCGGTGGTGGAGCACTCTTGCGTGAGAAGATCGTGGCTCAGGCCAGCCAACGGGAAATCATCGTGGTGGATGAATCAAAACTGTCGCGCGCCTTGGGCACACGTTGGCCGGTGCCGGTGGAAGTGGCTCCTTTTGGGTGGGGTTCCCAGATCGCCTACCTGGAGTCCTTGGGCGCGACCGTGGCTCTCCGCGAGGAGGCCGACGCAACCCCCTTCATCACCGACCAAGGCAACATGATTCTGGACTGCGACTTCGGCCCGATCTCAGCGCCGAGCAGACTGGCGGCCAAGTTTAACGAACGGGCCGGCATCGTGGAACACGGGTTGTTCGTAGGTCTGGCGACGGACGTGATCGTCGCCAGCGCCGACGGGATTAGTCATCTCAAGAGAGGAGAAAGCGATGATCGCCATTGAACCTTCTGTTCTCGCAGCCGATTTCGCACGCCTGGGTGAACAGGCGCGCGAGGCCGAAGCCGCCGGCGTCGAGGGGCTTCAGATAGACGTAATGGACGGCCGTTTTGTCCCCAACATCACCTTTGGGCCAGGTGTGGTCAGAGCACTACGCCCTTTGGTGAGCGTAACTCTGGACGTTCATTTGATGATCATGGAACCGGAGCGCTACCTGGAGGATTTCGCGGACGCCGGAGCGGATCGCCTGATGGTCCACCAGGAAGCCTGCCGACATCCCCACCGCGTTCTCCAGTCCATCCGCGAACTCGGCGTCGAGGCGGCTATGGCCATCAACCCCGGCACCCCCCTGAGCGTTCTGGAAGAACTGTTGGATCTCACCGATCTCATCCAGGTGATGACGGTCAACCCGGGCTTCGGTGGACAACCGTTCATCCTCAGCCAGGTGGAGAAGATCCGTCACCTGAAGCAGATGCTCGACGAACAGAGCCTGGACATCCCCATCGCCGTGGACGGCGGCATAGACGCCACAACTGCGCCCCTCGTGGTCGCCGCCGGCGCCACAGTACTCGTCGCCGGATCCAGCATCTATAACACCAAAGCTTCGGTGGCCGACAATGTCGCCGCGCTCCGGGCGAGTGTGAAGTCAGCACAGGGAGAATAATATGGAACTGGGAATGATCGGTTTGGGCAAGATGGGCGCTAACATGACCGAGCGCCTTTTGAAAGGCGGACACCAAGTGGTGGTGTACGATCGCAGTGCAGGGCCCGTGCAGTCCGCTGCATCCTTGGGCGCAACGCCCTCGGACTCGATGCAGGATCTGGTCGCCAAGCTAACCAGCCCTCGCGCGGTGTGGGTGATGGTTCCGGCCGGCGCGGCTGCCGAAAGTGTGATCAACGGTCTGGCCGACATACTGGCCCCAGAGGACACAGTGATCGACGGTGGCAACAGCAACTACAAGGATTCGATGCGCTGCGCCTCGATGCTCAGCGAGCAAGGGGTCAACTTCGTGGACGTGGGCACGAGCGGTGGGATCTGGGGACTCAGCGAAGGCTACAGCATGATGGTCGGCGGTGACAAGGTGGTCGTGGACCGCCTACGGCCCATCTTCGAGACGCTGGCTCCTGGGCAGGACAAGGGATGGGGGCACGTGGGCCCCAGCGGCACCGGTCACTTCGTCAAGATGGTGCACAACGGTGTCGAATACGCGCTCATGCAAGCCTACGCCGAGGGCTTCGAGATTCTGAAGGCCAAGGACGATTTCGGCCTGGACCTGCATCAAATCGCCGAGATCTGGAGGTACGGCAGCGTGGTCCGCTCCTGGCTCCTCGACCTGACCGCCGCCGCACTGAGGGAAGATCAAGACCTAAGTGACATCAGAGGATGGGTGGCCGATTCCGACGAAGGGCGCTGGACGGTGGCCGAGGCGATTGACCAAGATGTGCCTGCGCCGGTCATCACCCTGTCCCTGCTGATGCGCTTTGTGAGTCGGCAAGACCAGAGCTACGCAGCCAAGCTGTTGGCCGCTCTGCGGAACCAGTTCGGCGGGCACGCAGTGCTCAAGGAGAGCGGTCACGATGAATGAACAAAGCACCATGGTCATCTTTGGCGCCTCGGGCGATCTGACCCGACGCAAACTGATCCCCGCCCTGTTCAGCCTGTATCTCAAGGGACGCCACGCCGGCCGACTATGTGGGGATGCTGCGAACGGCTGGGTGCGGAACTGAACGTTGGGCTGGGGAAACTGGACCTGGGCGACCTCGACCTGAGTGAGGGGAAGCGTCTGGCTCGCCGCGCCGTCGAACTGATCGAGAACGGGGTGGTGGGCTACACGCTCATCGCCGCCAGATGTGCTTTCTAGGGGCAGGTTCGAAACCTGCCCCCACGCACGCGCTGAAGCGCACACCACGAACATCCTAGCCCAGATCCCGCTCGTCACCTGCCTTTCTCAAGCGTTTTCACATCACAAGCTTCTGTAGTATAATCCGCACCGTGGCCCGCATATATGTCTCTCTGGATCTGGAAACCACGGGCCTGGACCCCGAACGAGAAGCCATCATCGAGGTGGCGGCGGTCAAGTTCCGAGGCGACCAGGTCCTCGATACCTGGTCCAGCTTGGTCCGGCCTGACCGACCCATCCCCTACAAGATCACGCGCCTGACCGGCATCCGACAGGAGGAAGCCGACGAGGCCGCCTCGGTGTCCGCAGTTGTGGGGCATCTGGCCAACTTCATCAAGGACCATCCCCTGGTAGGCCACACCATAGCCTTCGATGTCGGCTTCCTGCGCCGACGAGGGCTTCTCCTCCCGAACCGAGCCGTTGACACCTTCGAACTGGCCAGCATCCTGGTGCCCCACGCCTCCCGCTACAGCCTGGTCAGACTAGCTGAGGAGTTGCGCGTGCCGTGCAGCGGAGCACACCGTGCCCTCGCAGACGCTGATACCGCCAGAGGACTCTTCCTGGCCCTTTTGGAGCGAGCTTCCTGGCTGGACATGAACACCATCCACGAGATCAACGAGCTGGCCAGAGGCAGCGACTGGCCGCTGCGCCAGGTGTTCCTTGACCTTGAGGCCGAGAAAGCTCGCACGGCCTTCACGGGCTCGATTCGAGAACAACTGGCAGCCAAAGGTGTCTTGACGGACGAGATGCCAGGGCCGATCTTCGCTGCCACACGCGAGAGGAAACCCCTGGAACCCTCGCTGGAGGTAGTACCCTTGGATATTGCCTCGCTGAGAGGCATGTTTGAAGAGGGCGGGCTGGTGGCCCAACGGTTTCCAGGATATGAATACCGCCCCCAACAGGTGGAAATGCTGGACCGGGTGAGCGAAGCTTTCAACGAAGGACGCCACCTCCTTGTGGAGGCGGGCACTGGGACGGGGAAATCCCTGGCCTATCTGCTGCCCGCCGCCCGCTACGCTGTGAGCAACGGCCTCCATGTGGTCATCTCCACCAACACCATCAATCTGCAAGATCAGTTGTTCTTCAAGGACATACCATCCCTCCAAAGCCTCCTCCCGTTGGAATTCACAGCCGCTCTGCTCAAGGGACGTAACAACTACCTGTGTCTTCGTCGCCTGGCCTTCCTCCGCCGCCAGCCCGGTCTGACGGTGGATGAACTCCGGGTTCTGGCCAAGATACTCGTCTGGTTGCCTGGCACGACCACGGGCGACCGCGCCGAGCTCAACCTCATGAGTCACGAGCACCGCATCTGGGCCAGGCTCTCCGCCGAGGATGAGTCCTGCAATCCTGAACTCTGCTCCCATATCGGCGGATGTTTCTTCTATCGCGCTCGCCAGCAAGCAGAGGACGTCCATCTGATCGTCGTCAACCACTCCCTCCTTCTCTCAGACATGCTCACCGACAATCGCATCCTGCCCCGCTATCAGCATCTGATCATCGACGAGGCCCACCATCTGGAGGACGTGGCTACCAATCAGTTGAGCTTCGACGTCAATCAGGCGCGCGTACTGGGTCTGCTGAGCGGATTGAAACAGACCACAGGAAGGAGAGAGCACGGCCTTCTTCACGAGCTGCCAAACCACCTGAGGGGCAGTACGATCCCCTCACACATACAGGCAGAGGTTGAGAGGTATCTGGCCGAGGCTGTCCAAGAGGTGGACAAGACCCGCACAAGGGTGTCCGACTTCTTCACCACCCTCTCCCTCATTCTGGATGAGCACCAGCGACCAGGCAGCCAGTACGATCAGCGCATTCGACTGACGAGCGGACTCAGAGTACAGCCAGCATGGTCTGACCTGGAGATAGCCTGGGAGAGGTTCTCCGAGGGACTGCGGGGGATAGGAGATCGTCTGGAGTATCTCTACAAGGGATTGGCGGGCCTCGAAGACGCCCGCATACGGGAGTACGACGACCTGATGCAGGAATTGCAGGGCAAGCTGCATCAGGTCAGAGAATTGGGGCGGGAACTGGAGGCCATAATCGCCGTCCCCGAAGCTGACGGCATCTACTGGGCCTCCGTCCGTGCTCAGGACGAGACCATAACCCTCCACGCTGCGCCATTGCACGTAGGCGAGGAACTGGAGCACCGTCTGTATACCGACAAGGAGTGTTTGATCCTCACCTCCGCCACTCTGAGCGCCGGTTGTGATTTCGCCTACATCAGGGAGCGGCTCAACCTCTGGGCAGCAGACGAACTGATCATCGGTTCTCCCTTCGATTACGCCAGTTCCACACTCCTCTACATACCCACTGACATCCCCGAGCCTGGCCAATCCTACTACCAGAGGTCCGTGGAGAAGGTCTTGACCGACCTTGCTCGCGCCACGCGAGGCCGGACCATAGTCCTCTTCACTTCCTACAGCCAGTTGCGGGCCACCTACGCCGCCATGGGCCGCCCCCTGGGGGATGAGGGGATAGCCGTCTTGGGCCAGGGAATAGATGGTTCGCGCCACAATATGCTCAATGACCTCAAGACCAACCACGAGACTGTGATCTTGGGCACGCGCAGCTACTGGGAGGGGGTAGATGTGGTGGGAGAGGCGTTGAGTTGCCTGGTCATCGCTCGTCTGCCCTTCCCCGTACCCAATGACCCCATCTTCGCCGCGCGCAGCGAGACCTTTGACGATCCATTCAATGAATACGCCGTGCCCCAGGCAGTGCTGCGCTTTCGCCAGGGGTTTGGCCGTCTGATAAGGAGCAAGACAGACCGGGGTGTGGTCGTGATCCTCGACAAGCGCGTGCTGACCAAGTTCTACGGACCCGCGTTCTTGGACGCCATACCCCAGTGCACCGTGCGCCAGGGGTCGCTGCACACACTCCCGGAGATGGCTGCTCAATGGATCGCGGGCGAGCACACCTATCAGCACAATGTGAGGTTGTAGCGGAGTCATGCACAGTCAAACCGTCTGGAATCGCTGCCGAGTCGTGCCCGAGGATAGAGGTGGGCACTACGAAAGCTACACGACCACCGTGTCTTCGACGGTCATGGGAGGAGACGATACCGACACTACCGCAGCCGTCGCCGGTGCCATCAGCGGGACCTACAACGGCGCCTCCAACATGCCCCGGCATCTGGCGGAGAACGTGGAGGACACCGAGAGACTTCAGAAGTTGGGCCGAGACATCTACCGTTTGGCCAACTCCCATGGGAACGACCACTGTGACTCAACGGTTTAGGGCCCTGAAGATCCTCACGCTTGTAGCCGGATTGACCCTGATGTCTGGGGGAGCATCCTGCGCTTTGCTATACCTGTTCCTGCCCTTCTTCTACCATGCCCCCGACCTGCTGGCCACCAATGTGACTATTGCTTCCCTGGCAGCTCTGACCCTGACCCTGGGCTTCACTCTGAGCTATCAGACCCGCAACTCGCTCAAAGGGCGCCCTTCGAGCACGTTTCGTCCACCCTCTCCGTGGTTCATAGTACTGGTTTTCTTCCTCTGCCTGATCGTCGGCCAGGCGATGCTGTCCTTGCTGGCATCCCCTGTGCTAACCTCACTCGCTTTTCCCCCTCTTCATGTCCTCGCCGCCGTCAGCCCCGCTCTCGCCATCCTGGCCTTCGTGGCGCGGCGAACCAGGGCCGCATCCTGGCGCACGGTCAGCCTGGAGGTATCCCATGGCGCACTCTTGGCACCAATGGGTGCCCTGGCCGCTGAGTTGGTTGCGCTGCTAGTCGTGGGTCTGGTCATCGCATTCGTCTTTGCTCTCACACCCGGTGGGATCGAGCAACTGCTGGAGTTGTCCATCAATCTCCAAGACCCCGCCTGGATCGAAGACCCCGCAAACCTGGCGCAATTGGTGCTATCGCCCTGGGCTCTCACCATAATCGTGCTCATCTTCGTGGTCATCGCCCCTTTGCTCGAGGAGTTTCTCAAAGGGTTGGGTGTTCTGTTGCTGGGCTATCGCCTGCGGGGAGAGGCACAGGCCCTGCTATGGGGTGTGGCCTGCGGTGCTGGTTTCGCTCTGGCCGAGAGCCTGTTCAACGGCTCCATAGCTCTGGAGGGTTGGGGGGCGGTGATGATCATGCGCTGGGGGGCGACCCTCATGCACTGTGTGGGGACCGGGATAGTAGGTCTGGGCTGGCATCAGGCTCTTGTTGGCAGACGGCCTTGGCGCCTGCTGGCTGCCCATGGGGCCAGTTGGGGCATCCATGCCCTCTGGAACGGGGCCGCGCTTGCGGTTTTCGTCCCTTCCTTGCTCATGGTCGCGCAGCCGCAGGACTTCGTCGCGCAGAGTGTCGCCAGCCTAGTCGTTCTGAGTTCTCTGGCCTTCCTCGTCCTGTTGACCATCTCCATGGCCATAGTGCTGATTTACTTGACAAGGCGGGTGGGCGGGCCTTCCTCAGGGACGGTTCTCTCTGATAAGCACAACCCATTCCCTGTGGAGATTTCATAAACGACGCTCGCTGCTTGCACCGACCAGGGAGGGGTTTTCCGACGGAGAAGACGATAGCGGTAATCACCATAGTAGGAGCACTGTTGGCTGGATGTGCAACCCCGACCGCAAGCCCGACAGCCACCCCAACCCAAGGTGCGGTTGTGCCTCGAGCCGCCACCAACCTGCGGATCAGGACTGGACGCCTAGCCTTCAGCTTGTGCGGTCGCATTTCCAAAGGTGCTCTCAAACATGCGCCCTTCTTCTTTCTACCCGCCAGTGATATAATTCCGATGAATCATGTTTCCATCGATTGCAGGAGGATATGAGCATGATGACTCCCAGAAGCAGTGCGATAAGAGTACCTTTTGACATACGAAGCGCAACGAAGATGAGCGAGGACGAACTCCGCACAGAGCTCGCGGTGCACCTCTATCAGCGACGGAAGCTATCTCTTGGCAAGGCAAGAGAGCTAGCTGGACTGAGCGTGTGGCAATTCACGCAACTCCTTGGTAGCAGGGGGATAACTGCGAATTACGATGTTGAGCAGTTCGAGGAAGACGTGGCGACATTGAGGAGGCTAGGACGCCTGTGAGAGTCATCACCAACTCCTCGCCCTTGATCGCTCTTTCCCGCATTGGGCGACTTGACCTGCTACACAAGCTCTACGGAGAAGTCACCATACCCAGGGGCGTGGCCCAAGAAGTCATCCGTAACGGAATTGGCCAACCTGGAGCCGAGGAGGTCGATTCCGAACCAACGACTAATCATGTGGAAGCACCAGCGAATTTACACCACTTGACAAGACACAAGCCTTACTCGCCAGGCAGGTTGCCGAGGTTCTTGGCCTGAACGTTGTCGGGACTGTCGGGGTACTGCTTGAGGCGAGACAGAAAGGAGTCTTGGGAGAAGTCAAGCGTTGTCTTGACGACCTCATTGATCTGGCAGGGTTCCGAGTTAGTAGTGAACTCTACCTGAGAGTTCTGCAGGAAGCAGGGGAGGAGACTCCGCACGCTTCCCTTTCTTGAGCCGCGAGAGCATGAGGAAGGGCGTGGGCAATGGTGCTGGTGCAGCCCCCAAGAGCTTGCCTTGACCAAGGAAGAGGCTTCCGATGAAGAAGACAATAGCAGCAATCATCGTAGTAGGGGCGCTGCTGGTGGGGTGCGCAACCCCGAGCCTAGGGCCGACAGTCACTCCAAGCCGTGGCGCTCTTGCACCTGTGGCCACCACCGGACTCCCCAATAGGACCCTTTGACTTATGAGGCCAGAAACGGTATAATGGCCTCAGAGGCCCAAAAGGCCAAGAGGGGAGGAGTATGACCGTAACCAGCATAAGCGAACTCAAGAATGCCCTCTCGCAGTACCTGAACCGTGCGGCTTATGGCCGGGAGCGCATCATCGTTGCTAGCCGAGGCAAGCCCAAAGCAGCGGTGATCAGCATAGAGGACCTGCGCCGGCTGGAGGAACTGGAGGACGCCCTCGCCGCCCACGAGGCTGTCGAAGCGTACCAGGCGGGGCAGACGACGCCCTGGGAGGAGGTCAAGGAAGATCTAGCTGAAGGCGGCGGTGACGTACCGACTTGAGATAGAGCGCCGGGCGTGCAAGGCGCTTGCCCGCCTGAACCCACAGGACCAGGCTCGGATCGCCACGGCAATTGACGCACTTGCTGAGAACGCACGGCCGGCCGGGTGTTTGCTGGTGCGCGGGTCCCCTAAGGGGACATACCGCATACGGGTCGGTGATCACCGGCTGATCTACGTTGTGCTGGATGATGAGCGAGTGGTCGTCGTCGCCCGGATAGCCAGACGGAGCGAGAGCACCTATCGAGCACCGAGATAAGGCCCCGCAGGATGGAGAGCCTTCGTCTCAACAACGAAGGCTCTTTTCCTGGCGCGAAGATCTTCCAGCTTCGTCGGTTGCTGGGGATCTCCAGCCGGCTCCCTACGTGGATCCATTGCCGTGGCAGTACGATGACCCATGTGATCGTAGAAGCTCCGCTGGCTGGATGTGCAGCTACGGTCCCACGCCCGACAGCCTGGGGGCAACGAGATTGTTGAAACAAGATCCAAATCTGGAGGTGTGAATGAGGTTCTCGAAGATGGGAGACAAGGATCGGCGGGAGTATGTAGATTTCCTGCTCAGACAGTATCGGCTTACCGATGCCTTCTGGTTCCTGGCCGTGGAGGACACCTTCGGCACCGAGGCGGCGGTGAAGATGAATGAGGACATCTGGACCAGGATGGGTGGCCTGGCGGCCAGGGAGATCAAGGAAAGGTTCACACTGGAAGAGGAGGGGGTCGCCCGCGTCCTAGAAGCGCTCTCTTACTTCCCCTGGACTGTAATCGTGGGCTATGAGATGGAGGAGACGCCTGATGGAGCCAGGATCCGCGTGGCCCATTGTCCCCCTCAGGCGGCACGGGTCAGAGCGGGCAGGGGTGAGTTTCCTTGCAAGTCCATGCACCTGGGGGAGTTCACCAACTTCGCCAAGGAGATAGATGAGAGAGTTGACGTACGCTGCTTGATGGCTCCTCCCGATCCTCATCCTGAGGATCTATGGTGCGAGTGGGAGCTACGGTTGAGAGAGTGACTCACGCCAAGGCTGGGCGGCTTATGCAGAGTTCCATGATCGAGGATCATGGAACAGGTGCCTGCCCATCAGACATCGCCAGGAAATGAATTTCCTGGCTCAAAGCGAGAAGTCCCGGAGGGACTTGTTGGTCTCAGCGAGGGAATTCCATTCCCCCGCGAGCTTAGCTCATCAGTGTGCCACACCCCTTGATGCAGTTGATACCGCGTAGCACCCGCCCCTTCAACCCGCCAGTCGTGGGCTGTCATCCTCCACATTCATGCGTTCCCATGTGGCAACCAGCGTTCCTTGGCGGTGGTCCCGCTTCTGATCTCTCACATAGGCCACCACCCTTTCAAGATCGCTCTCTGTGATGGAGAAGACGCCATACCCCTTCTGCCAGGCGAACGGTAGGTCAAACTCCTTGGTGACGAAGCGCGAGCTGCTTCCCTTCAACCGTTTGACGAACTCAGCTGGCGAGACACGAGGTGGCAGCGCAGCAACAACGTGAACATGGTCCTCCATTCCATTCAAGGCGAACATCAGTGCGCCCAGTCCCTTCCCTTTGCTCATCGAATACCGATGCACGTGAGGCTCCAACTCCGGGCTCAGCAGCGCCACGCGGTTCTTGGTAGCCCAGACGAAATGGTAGAACAGACGCCAATAGGCCATCGCATTCTCTCCCCAACCCCCACATGCATACCTCACGCAAAAAAGCCAGGAAATGAATTTCCTGGCTCAAACCACAAAGTCCCAGAGGGACTTGTTGGTATCAGCGGGGGAATTCCATTCCCCCGCATTTCTTTGCTCACAACACCAGTTCCTGCACCAGGGTACCTTCTTCGACAATCCAGTCATCGTCTACCGGCTCAAGGTAAACCTCTATAGCCTCTCTGATGTTGGCTTGCGCCTCTTCTAGGGTGTCCCCCTCGCTGACGCAGCCAGGGAGTGAGGGAACATGGACTGTATAGCCACCCTCGTCACTGGGCTCGAAAACCACCTTTACTCTCATGTTACTTCACCCTCTTAGCAGTCGCCTATCGAGAGACTCGCCGACCCTTCTTAGACATCATTCTAGCCATCTATGGGCCAGAGTGCAACCCGTCACTCCGTTGTGACGCAGCAAACGGTACACCGAAAGGCACACACTTCCCCAAGCCACGTGCTCTCTCCCCGCTCGGACAGCGGCAATCGAGGCAGCTGTGAGCGCCGCTCTGAACGCCCCCCTTCGCCGTGTTCGAACCTCCCGACACAGAAGAATCTCTCATCTCACTAGGTGATTGTCATGTCATAGGTTCTTCCGCCGCGGCCCGTCCCCAGAGGAACAGAAGGTGGTGGTTCCTCTCCCCTCTGCCTGAGCATCGCTTCCAATCCCGCCCCGGGATCCTGATGGATGGAGTAGCGGGCGTCGAACTGGGAAAGACCAAGTATACTCTCGATTTCCCGCCACTTGCTGGAGATGCTCGATGCCGACACGCCGTATCGCTGGCCGATATCGGCTTGAGAATCGCCATAGAAGCCGAAAAGCACCATGATGTACTCGACGGCGGCTCCATACACGTCAGGCCTGCGATGTCGGGGCTCAGCCCTGTGCTTGAACTCGCGCCACAGGCGCACCGCGCGAACCACCTCCGGCACTCCGAACTCCGAGGCCTCCATCCCCTCCACAAGAAGGCTCTCCACATCATCCAGATGCTCCTTGCCCAGACGCTTCAGTTGGAAAGCCCCGGTCACCACCCCAAGGGGAAACCAGAGAGCTTCCCCTCCTCTCCCCTCCTCGACCACCTGTCTCAACACGTCTTGTGCTTGGAGAACTGTCACCGGAGCATCGAGGGGAGCTGGGTTGACATCGGCGACCCGCCAGGCCTGCTCATGGTGACACACGGTCAAGGTGGAGACACGCCTTGGATCGAATACCGCCCGACCGTCGCCGTCCTCACCCGTCACCCAGCCGATCTCCACCAACACCTCAGCACGACCGCGTTGGGCGAAGCGGGGCAACACGAACTCGTCGCACTCCAGGTGCATGTATAGTAGGAAGATCAGTGGCCCCATACCGAATAGGCGGAACGCCCAATCCGCCTCACTGTCCGGCATCAAGGTCGGAGCAATGGCACGTTCATCCTGCTCTTTCAAGGCCTGAACAAAAATCCGTGCTACTGGACCCGTTTCCTGTGCGTAGGCAGGCAACTGATCACTCACTGCTGCTCCCCTTGGCATCCCGGAACCTGTTCAGCTCCTCCAACTCCTCCGACGGCGTCACCGCCTCGACTGCACCGCTAGCTTGCTGCCGCTGCTGCTCGTCCCAAGTGATGAGCTTGACACTCAAACGGCGGCTTACAGCCACGTAAAGGGAGTCGCAGCCGCGAATCCGGTGCCGAGCGGCCAGTTCCGCAGCCAGATCAGCCAATTCCTCATCTACGGGTATGAAACGGTAATTGGGCACGCGACGCAAGGTCCGTGCCGACCGGAGCCCCAAATCCGTGTCGTCCGTACCCCTGGCTATCGCGGCGGCAACCTCGGGCAACAGAACCTCCGGGCAAAGCACGGGCCAACCTTCGGCCGCGATGAAGTCCAACAGACGCCGGCTTGGCTCATGATGGGTATCATCAGGTACAAGATAGCTAACGTGCACGCTCGCATCTATAACATACATTTGATCAGCGTCGTCCCTCGCTCACCACCTCCGCTGCTGATCGTTCCGAACTCCATTTCGCGCTGATCTCACCGCGAAGGCGTTCCAGCTCCGCCCAGATGTCTTCATCCCTCTGTTCCTCGATGGCGACCAACCTGGCCACAGCGCGGCCTCGATAAGTCACTATGTATTCGGCCTTCTCCTCTCTTACCGCTCGCAGTACCTCACTGGTGCGATTCTTCAACTCTCTGACACCTATCCGTGGCATCGCCTGAGTCCCTCCTTATGTAGCTACATGATGTAGCTACATAATAGCAAGCCTTTGGGATTCATGCCAATCTAGGGCAGGGTGCTTCTCGCTTCCTCGACCTCGGAGTGCATTGTAGGACAAGTTGGCAACCTGCCCTACAGGTTGCACCGCACGCAAAGGGCCCTCACCCCAAGCTGGTGAGGGCCCTCATGCTTGATTGCATGTCGGGTGGATGGGAGAGGAGTCAGTCACCGCTCGTTCCTGATACCTCGTCCGAGTCTCGCTTCTGCCCCTTCAAATCCCACAGCTCTTCCTTGAGGGTCATTATCTCCTCCAGTAGCTTGGATTTCTCCCGCCGGTAGTCCTCGATAATCACTTCCAGATCCGCCAGCAAGCGACACTTCTCCTGCAACTCCCGCTCCAGTTCCGCTATCTGTTCTGGATCCCGTTCGCTGTTCCCAGCCATGAGGTCCGCCTCTCGTTATCCTTTCTACAATTAAATCATGGCAAGGTCAAATGGGGGTCCAAGCGGGGTCAAAGTTTGGTCATAATCGGCTTGTGTCTTGCCTCATGTGAAGCTATAATAGCTAATGGTCAGGGTTCACATGTTCCCATGAAGAGTTGGTACGAAGGAGGATTGCTGCCACAGCTCAAGCGCCTGAGATGGCTGGTCGCGCTGGCTGTTCTCGGGGTGGCACTGTCCTATCGTCTGCTTATCCAGGAGTACATTGCACGTCAATGGCCCCGCTCAAGTTGGGTTATTGACGTGCTCTTCTATGGACTGCTAGGCGCGCTGATCGTGTGGCTCAGCCTTACCTGGCTCATCCGCAGACTTCAGGTGACGCCCGGTCAAGCGGACCATCTGGCCACTGTCGGCGCAGCCTCGACTTATGCCATCGTCAGCCTGGACAAGGAATGGAACATCAGCACCTGGAATCGAGGGGCCGAACTCACCTTCCGCTACCGGCCAGAGGAGGTGATCGGCCGGCCTTTTCGCCGACTCCTCCCAGAGGACTTGATCGGGACTGGCGAACTGGAGACTATAAGCCAGCAGATCGTGGAGGGGCGCTGCGTCCACGAATATGAGACTGAACTGCTCACCAAGGAAGGAAAACGCCTAACCGTGCAGTTGACGGGCAACCCTCTGCACAGCGATGCCAGCGAAGTGACAGGCTTCCTTCTCATCTTGAGGGATGTCACCACGGTGAAGATAGCCGACGAGAGGATGCGGAGGTTGTATTGGGAACTAGAGCAGAAGATGCGGGAACGCACCAGGACGCTAGAGTTGGCGCGTCACGAGCTGGAGGAAAGCAACGCTGAGCTCCATCAGGCCTATGAGGAACTGAAGGAGATGGACCGCTTGAAATCCGACTTTGTCTCCATGGTCTCCCACGAACTCCGCTCGCCCCTCACCAACATCAGTGGAGCCGTGGAGTTGATGCTGGAAGAAGAGGAGTTGAGCGACGAGTACGTGCGCAGAATGCTGGGCGTGGTTGGCGAGCAGAGCGAACGTCTGATAAGATTAGTGCGAGGCGTCCTCGATGTCTCGCGCATAGACGCCGGGAGACTGTTCCTGTATCGCCGGGAGGTGGACATCTTCCCAATACTGCTGCGAGTGGTTGACACTCTAGAGGCAACCACTAACTTTCACTGGTTCGAGCTGCCGGCACGCGATGAGCTGCCCCTCGTGTGGGGAGATGAAGACCGCATAGAGCAGATCCTCTTCAACCTCCTGGATAACGCTATCAAGTTCTCACCGTCAGGCGGGCCGATCAGGATTCAAATGGAGGCACGAGAAGAAGAGATCATGGTCTCCCTCACCGACCCCGGGGTAGGCATCCCCGCAGCCAGGCTGCATGGGATCTTTCAGAAATTCCATCGCTTGGACAGCGATGACTCCCGTGAAACATACGGTCACGGCCTGGGCCTCTACATCACCAAAGGGCTGGTGGAAGCCCATGCCGGCAAGATATGGGTGGAGAGTGTCGAAGGAGAGGGCTCAACCTTCAGCTTTACTCTGCCGCTAGCCTGCAAGATCTCCGACCCCCATGAACTTCCTCCCGGGGCATTGCCTCCGACCTTGGGAGAGGAAAGATGACCGACAGGATACTGATCATAGACGACGATCTCACCTTGATAGATCTCCTCAGCCAGGCTCTGGAGAAGGCTGAGTACAAGGTACTGAGCGCTACGAACGGCATCGATGGCCTACAGATGCTATACAAGAACAAGGTAGATCTGGTCATCCTGGACGTGATGATGCCCCGTATGGATGGTTGGGAGACCTGTGCTCGCATCAGGGAGATATCCGACGTTCCCATTATCATGCTCACCGCCAAGGACAAGGAGGAGGACACCCTCAAAGGGTTTCAGTGTGGTGTAGATGACTACGTCACCAAACCCTTCAGCTTCGCCGAGTTGACGGCTCGGGTGAAGGCTGTCCTCCAGCGCGCGCGCAAGACTCTCCGCGACGAGGAGAGGCGACGGGTTCATGTCTTCGATGAACTCGTGGTTGATGCTGACAACTCCCAGGTGACCCTGCGCGGCAAGCCAATCAGCTTGACGCCCACCGAGTTTCAGTTATTGCTCACTCTGGCCGAGAACACCGGTCGCATCCTCTCCCATGAGCAGTTACTGAGTCAGGTCTGGGGACCCGAGTACGTGGGAGAGGCGGGGTACGTCAAGCGGTACATCTGGTATCTGCGGCAGAAGATCGAGGATGATCCCAGCAACCCCCAGTACATCCTCACGGAGCGGGGCTTCGGGTACCGGCTAGGCGACTGAGGAATCTCCTGGGAACTCAATCCTCTATTCGCCTTCCGACCACAACCACTTGCCCCCCCGGCGCACAGATGACGACCCGGCCTTTGGGGGCGGCGTGCCGGCCAACTTCCCCGTGGTCTGGGACTGGGACGGCACGCTGGGCCCTGGCCCGGGGGGCGGTGCCGTCCCAGCGGGCTATTATGGCTTCTGCCACTGGTCGGGCGCGAATCCCTCCTTCCTCGGTAACGGTCTTACCTTCGAACTGGACGCTGACGTTCCTCCCGACCAAGACCCTTGGACCAACATCAATCCGCCAGCGGACACGCCCGATTGGGACAGTTCGGATGATGGGGTGACCCTGCCCAATGTGCTTCCCCATTGCGGCCCAGCGACCCTGCTTATCCAGGGTCAGAACAACTCGGGCGGTACCCTTTACCTGAACGCCTGGGCCGACTGGACCCGGGACGGCGATTGGGAGGACACGTCGCTGTGTGAGTGTGGAATCGACGAGTGGATCATTCAGGACTACCCTGTGGCACCTCCTCCTGGGCCGCCCTTCACCTTCACACTGCCGATCGCGATCACTCCTTGCCATCCCGTTCCGGACGCGACTGCACCGTTGTGGATGCGCGTGACCCTCAGTGGCTTGACTCTGGGGTGTCCTATGGGCCACCCTTCACCTACGGAGGCTTTCCTTACTCGGCCGCTGCCGCTGGGTGCTTCCACGAGGGCGAGCCCGAGGACTACTTCGTCGAGTCCCCTGATGTGTGCTGGTGGAACAAGGAGGTCTCGATAGACGGTGACGGGCCTTATGCACCTGAGGAGGGACCTTTCAGGGTGGTGATCAGCAACACGGTAACGATCTCCGAAGCCCTGTCCTGCACGTTCAACTATGACTGGGATCTCTTGGAACAGTGGGATCCTGACGCGCTGTCAATCGAGTTCGAGGATCACAGCCACGGCACGGTCGTGACCAGCACTAGCGACTGCCACTGGTACCTCCCCTCCGGCACGGTCGCACTCAATACAGTGGTAACATTGACCAAAGAACTGCATGTGGACGCACTCCCCGGCCTGACCAGCACGGTGATCAGCGAGACGCTCGATTTCAGCCCCGCCGGCATGGTTCCCACCTGGAACAGGCCGATCGTACTCGACCCATTCCAGTCATACGCGCCTCTGACGATGAAGAGATACTGAGCCGCTGATCTGGCCACGGCACGCAGACACGGGGCCATCTCGTTGGGAGATGGCTCTTTTTCTTGATGTCTTGGTGATTACCTGTGGATTCAACAGGCACCCCTCTCTCAAGAGGTCGTGGAAAAAATCATCCTAAGCAGGCCCTCAATCCCGGATCCCGATCCTCCGTAACGCTCTTGGTCCCTTTCAAGATCCCATGCGGCGTGTTGAGCTGCCAACCAGGTTTCGCCTCTGTCCACCGAGGCCGAGAGAACTCCGCTGGCGCACGGCTCAGTCGCTCATGGGGGCGGGTGAAAGGCAATCTTGTCCTGCTGCTCCCTCGTATCCCTGACACGCCAGGGGAAGCAAGGGTCTTTTGCTCAACACCCTCTGTCGCAAGAGGCTCGTGCTTCGACCAACACAGGTGGTACCTTTGACCTATTGACAAAAGCACTTACATCTCACTGTAATCTAGTTAGGCTCGAACGCATCACGTCTGCTCTCAGCATTCAATCAAGCAGCAAGTGAGGCAGCATTGAGGTCTGAGCACAACCTTCACACCACTTTGCCATTGAGAGGAGGCTTGCCATGCGTCTCATTGTACGAGAGAGAGTCCGTGCCTGGGCTACAGTCATTGCGGTGGCCTGCATCCTCGCGCTGCTTGCCCTCGCCCATGTCACGTCGGCCCAGGAGCCGGAGGGTCCCGACTATTGTTCTTGGACCAAGGAAGTCTGGGTCAACGACACTGGACCGTACTACGTGGCCGTTTCCAAGACCCTGGGTGTCGTCGTCAGTGACACCATACGCGTTCGAGACCGGCTGTTCTGCGACTTCCAGTACGAGTGGACTCTCGACGAGTCCTGGGACCCTGACCTGCTGTCACTGTCTGGAGACCCCCAGTCAGGAGATGGTGAGGTGGACTGGGGCGCGGGGTGGCTACAGTGGTGGGGCGACGAAGACAGTACGTCAGTCACCCTCAACAAGTA
>Ga0209986_10001825_pt1 | contig 20062 bp, 18 predicted proteins | sample BlataG_FD_183168 | JGI IMG/M metagenome (GOLD analysis project Ga0209986, IMG submission 183168) | Deep subsurface microbial communities from Black Sea to uncover new lineages of life (NeLLi) - Black_00105 metaG (SPAdes) (version 2) | ecosystem: Environmental > Aquatic > Marine > Oceanic >... | reverse complement strand
GCTAGCAGCTGCCTTGATTATGTTCTTAGTCAGCTTAATCCTCACCTGGCTAACGCCCACCTTTCTTATACCTCTATTCTTTAAATTAAAGCCCTTAGAAGAAGGAGGGCTCAAAGAGAAATTGGTAAATTTAGCCAGGAGGGCTGGAGTTGATATTGAAGAGTGCCTTACCATGGATTTAAGCAGCAAAGCCACTACAGCTAACGCCATGTTAAGCGGCTGGGGCAAATCTAGACGTATTATCTTCAGCGATACTTTGCTCCAGGGATATTCATGGGATGAAATAGAGGTAACTTTGGCTCATGAGCTAGGACATCGTCTCCACCATGATATCCCCAAGCTCATAGGAATCCAGGCAGCCACCTTTTTATTGGCATTTTATCTGGCCAATCTAGCCCTGAGAGCTGGAGTGGTATTATTCTCCTTCCAGGGAATAAGTGATATCGCTGGCCTTCCCTGGTTAATTCTCGTTCTCGCCATGCTTATCCTGGTGTTACAACCAGCACTTAATTGGTATAATCGTCGCATAGAAATAGCGGCAGACGAGGCTGCATTGGCGCTGAGCAATAATCCCCAAGCCTTTATTGGTTTGATGACTAAGCTGACCGACCAGAATCTAACCGAAGCCGAACCTAGCCAGTGGGCAAAACTTCTTTTTTATGACCATCCCACCTATAATGAGAGGGTAAAACTAGCCCATAATTATATTTCTCGCTGTCAGTGACGCGAAGCACTCTAAGGAGGCCTTTTGAAGCTTATTTTAGTTAGACATGGCGAAACTCATTGGAATGAGGCAGGGCTTGTCCAGGGAGGCGATAGCGATATCGAACTGAATGATACCGGATTGGAGCAAGCCAGGAAGCTAGCAGCTTTTCTCAAGAATGAACCTATTACTGCTATACTCTCCAGTCCTTTGCAGCGAGCTATAACTACAGCCGAAGTCATAGCCAGCCATCACCAGTTGCCTCTAGAGATTGATCAAGGGCTTAGAGAGCTCAAAGTTGGTGATTTGGAAGGCATGTCTATTTCAAATTTAAGGACTACGTTCAGCCAGTTTTTAATGCAACAGTGGCAAGACAGGGAGGCGATTAAATTGCCCAATGGAGAAAGCCTTGTTGAATTGCAACAGAGAGCCTGGAAAGTTATTGAAGGGCTGCTAGAAAGGCATAAAACTAGTTCTGAGCACAACCAAGACGCTACGGTGGTAGTAGTCAGCCATTACTTCGTTACCTTAGCCATCATTCTCAGAGCTTTAAATTTGCCTCTGGACCACTTCATCAAATTCAAAGTAGACCTTGGTGGAGTAAGCATTCTTGAGTTCCGGGATTATGGAGCCCGCTTGGTGGCATTTAACGATACCTCTTATTAGTGTTAGCTGCGGGGGGCAAGGCAAATAGCAATAACAAATAACAAAGAGGAATAGTTTTGGTATTTAAGCATTTGGATTTGAATTGTCATTTGGATTTTGACATTTGGGTTTATTTAGAATTGCGAGGGGCAAAGCAAAGAAGCAATCCCTATGAACAAAATTAAGCTAGAGTCGAAGGTTTTAGATTTTATCCAGCGGTATAGCTTGATTTCACATAAGGAGCTATTGGTTGTCGGGGTCTCAGGTGGTGCTGACTCAGTATGTTTACTCTATGTCCTGACAAAATGGCAGAAAGAACTAGGGATAAAACTTCACATAGCTCATCTCAATCACCAACTTCGGGGAGTTGAATCCAAAGCTGATGCTGAATACGTGTCCAATCTGGCTGGCTCGCTGGGCATTCCCATCACTATTGATAGGCAGGACGTGGCTGCCTACAAGACTGAAAGAAATTGCTCTATTGAGGAAGCTGCCCGGGAACTACGCTATGCTTTTCTTGCCAGGGTAGCCGGAGAGGTCGGAGCCCATCGAATAGCCACAGGTCATACCAGGGATGACCAGGTAGAAACCATTTTGATGCATATATTAAGGGGAACAGGAATTACCGGATTGTGTGGTTTAGCCCCCTGCTCTCCTATGGCATATGACAGCCAGGGAATGTCATTGCCCCCTTCTCCCCCGTCATTGCGAGCGAAGCGAAGCAATCTCCTAGTAATCAGACCTCTTCTGGATATTACCAGAGAGGAAACAACGAGTTATTGCCAGGAGCACCAGCTTGCCCCGCGTATTGATTCCTCCAACCTGTCGCCTTCCTTCTTCCGAAATCGCCTCCGCCTCCACTTATTGCCTCTGCTCAGACAATATAATCCGAGCATTGACCAGGCCTTGCTCCGTTTGGCTGATATCGCCAAGGAAGATAATGCCTTCATTGAACAGCAAGCCTCTGAGTTGTGGGATGAAGTGGCCAGGCAGGAAAATGACACTATCTACCTGGATAAAAAACAGGTTGCTGGCTTGCCGATAGCCTTGCAGAGGCACTTATTGAGAGCAGCTGTGACCAAGCTGGCCGGGGACGTTCGAGACATCGAAGCCAATCATATTGAAGCGGCAAGGAGCCTGCTGAACAAACAGGCTAGCAAAAGAATCTCTCTCCCCCATGGCCTTATCTGTCACGGAGGATATGATGAGCTCGTCATTGCGAGCGAAGCGTGGCAATCTCAGCTTCCGCCCTGTCCTTTCCCTCCACTGCCAGGCGAATTTCCTCTTAAAGTGCCTGGTAAGACAGTTTTCCCGGGATGGAACGTGATAGCCAGCATAGTCCGAGTGCGAGTGACTTCTCTGTCATCGCGAGGCGTGCTGGACACAAGCGAGAGGATTGGTCAAAGCAATCTCGTTGCCCATTTCGATTTACAAAAAACAGGAATGAAACTGTTCGTCCGTAAGCGTCGGCCTGGAGACAGATTTCAGGCCCTGGGCATGAATATGCCCAAGAAGCTCTACGAGTTCATGGTTGACGCCAAGATACCTCGTTCCTGGCGAGGCCGTATCCCAATCGTTTGTTCCCCTCAACAAATCATCTGGATAGTAGGCTGGCGCACCGATGATAGAGTCAAGCTTACTGAAGCTAGTAAAGAAATCCTTCGTCTGGAGTTTATCAAGTCAAAATGAAAGCAGTAGACAGGGAATTACTTTTACGCCGTCTTACCGTCGAAGAAGCCCTATGGCGGCTTGACCAATATCTCTACGATGCCTTTATGGCTGGCTTGTCCTCTGTGCGCATTGTTCATGGCAAAGGGACAGGAAAATTACGCCATACCGTACACGAGTCGCTGGCCAGGCATCCTCTGGTTAAATCCTATCGCCTTGGCGATTATGGCGAAGGAGATTATGGCGTCACCATAGTGGAGCTGACAAATCGTTAGATCTTGTCTCTAAAATTAGAAACATTATATGGCTTAGCCATTGCTTATCCGTGGCCAGAAACTTTATAATGCTTCTTGATTTCTGAGAACCAGGGGATGGAAACAATTGAAGAGACACTGAGACAAGAGCGAATCCTTGCTGAACAGGAGGAGTCATCAACCGGAATTAAAGAAGCGCATAGTGACATAGAATTCTTACGCCGGCGGCTTGATCGGCTGGCGAAGTTACTATCACTTCTCAAAGAAAAGTACCACAATAGATTAGATAGCCTCTCTACCCAGATTAGTGACATAGATATACAACAGTGGGAGCTCAGAAGCCTGACAAAGCAACTGAAGGGGAGTAAAGAGAAGCAATCAATTGTTAAAGAACAGCTAGCTAGCATGGAGAGGCGTAAGAAAATCCTTCTTGGAGTAATAAAACAAATTGCCGGATATAAAAAATCAAGCAATATCCAGGTTGAAGCAATAGAAGAGGAGCGGGAAATCCTTTCTCAGCGGATTCATGACCTGGAGAATACGCTAGAGCTTGTAGACCAAGCTGAACTAAATAAAAAAGAGCTGGAGATTGTCGTCCAGCGAACTTATGCCAAAAAAGGATTGCTGGAAGAGCATGCCCTGGACCTCAGCAAAAGGACTATAGATTTGCTCTTCGACTTTTACATACCTCCCAGGCGTAATAAACGATTTAAGCTATAAGCTATCTATCGTCGGCCTGCCACAGAGGCTCGGTTAGATTCAAAGCGTAGTTTTTTGAGGCGCAGCGGCTCGAAGCTTATCAGTTCAGCTTGCCCGCAGGGCGGGTTGGATAACCCCCGGCAAGAGACATGGCAGTTAGCAGTGCAACCCGGAACAGGCTTGAATCTACCATCGGCTTGCTTTAGGGCAAAGGGCAGTGGTAATCCCTCGCAGTGCGGGATGCCCCGGGAATCACTTTCCCCGGCGGAAAGTTCCTGGCAGGTGGCATAGGTCATTCCCCTGGCTTCAACCAATTCCTTGACTTTACGGTGGAAGCCGAGCCTCAAGTCCTTGCGCAGGCGATAGCCTCCGCCCGACCAGTGTGCCTCGTAGATGTATTCCTGCTCGAATTTCCTGGCTGCGAGTGGCGACTGGTTGTAGATAACTTTATATATTCGCTGCCATATGCTTGTACCTTCTTGACCAGCTAATGGAGAGCGCCTCCTGGATAGCCTGCCGGTGCTGGCGATGACATGCTTGGCTCCCACCGCAGCGAAGATATCAAGCAACCCCTCTATTTTTTCAAACCAGGAATCACCGTAAAGGGCCTGGAATAAATGGACCAGAATTGGGTCGAGGCGAATTACAATGTCTATACCCATGTTAGATAGCTTAGCGGCAGCAGCTACCCGGGCATCGAATGAAGGCGCTCCTGGTGACAAAAACCCGAGCACCTCAGGAGTCCCTTCGATAGTTATAGCTATAAATTTAGGCTTGTATTCGATAAAATCAGGCAATTCCAAAAGAAAGGACGGGTCGCCTTTGGTGGTGATGAAAAAGGAGACGCCGTAGTCCATAAGAATCCGTATCAGTCTTTTGCCCTCCCTTTTCAATTCCGGTATGTCCTGACAGGGGTCGGAGATATTGGACAGGGAAATCGGCGGGCATAAAGTTAGCTTTTTAAGGTCTCTCTCCACTAGCTCAGGCAGGTTGTTATAAATCAGGGTATCTTCGGAGTAGTTGGAGTAAATAGCTTCTCTGGCATAGCAGTAGATACAATTATGCAGACATTGGTTTGGACCCGCTGGCGTGACATTGATAATCCAGCAATGGAAGCATTTCCGTTCCGGATGAGAGTAGGGAAAATCATGGAAGGTCGAGCTTTTCTTGGCTATTAACTTTACTGACACAATCCTATTTTAGCAGTTTAGCCAATTTGCTAACTCGCCTTCCCTCCCACAACAAAGTTCGAAAAGGCAGAAACTGAGCAGTATAGCTCTCTAGCAAGCTGAGCCCCATCGTTTTATCATTGCCAACCCTTCTTCTTTCCTCAACCGTTTACTTTACCTAATACTATATTACCATATGGTATATAGTTTGTCAATACCTTTTAGTAAAATATTTTTGGTCATATACTTGACAGGATATACTATTAGTGATATACTTAATAGTATGGGACGCATACTGGTAAATGCGTATATATGTGACCGGTGCAATCACATATGGTTGCCGAAGAAGTGGGATTGTAAACCGAAAACTCTAGATGAATTGCAGCCGAAAGTTTGCCCAAAATGCAAGAGCCCTTATTGGAATACCCCAAGGAAAACGTGAGTAATGAAAGTGACAAAAACTAATAAATATTGTGCTATATCCCCACTTAAAAACGACGGGAATGTCCTCACTCATGAATAGTGCTCTAAATTGTTAAATGCTATAATCATAATAGGAGATAGACGATGGCAACGTCCAAAATAACCTTCAAATTTAATGAACCTAAAGCGATTGAAACTATACTGTACCTCGCCAATAGAATATCAGACTCTTGTAAATACAACATATGTAAAATGCTTTATCTGGCAGATAAGACTTGCCTTGAGAAATACGGGAGATTCATGTTTGGAGAATCCTACTCGGCCATGAAGGAAGGTGCCACACCGTCTAAATCTTATGACCTCCTAAAACGAACTGCAAAAGAATGTACGGAAGAACTTAGAGTAGAAGGTAATAGCATTATCCCGTTGCGTGATGCCAACTTGGATTATTTAAGCGAATCAGACATTGAGTGTTTAAACCAAACAATTGCCATATACGATAAAACCCGCTGGAAAATGCGTCGCGATGCTCATGATGCCGCGTGGAAAAAAGCGTGGGACAATAGAGGTGAAAACCGAAGTGCCGATATTTCAGTTCGGAGTATTGCAAAAATCCTAGCTAATTCTGAGGATTTAATAGACTACCTAACAAATCGTAGCGTTCAATAACCATTATGATTGCCCCATGGCACATCTATCATGTAAAGAATTGTCGCCATACAACCCCACCCAAAAACAAGTATGTTGTTATCGTTTGTTTTAACCCTAATCCTTATGGCTTTCTAATCAATTCAGAGATAGCTCCATTTATCCAAAAAAGACCTGATTTGCTATCTAGCCAAGTTCCTATCACCACCAAGAGATATGGCTTCTTAAACCATAATTCCTATATAAACTGTGGCCAGTTATTTTCATTCAAGAAAAGTTATTTAAGTAGTGTTCAAGATGTCCAAAACAATACGAGAAAAGAAATAAAGAGGATTATAGCTACTTCTAAGGTAATTGAGCCTATTTACAAGAGACTCATATGTGGCGAATGACTTTTGATACAGCAGGCAATTATGATACAAAGCCACAAAATAGTAAGGCGGCAGGAGGATAATCATGATTAACCGAAAACCTAGAGTGTATTGGTTCAAAGCCAAAAAGGGGCAAAAAGACACTCTAATTTTTGATGCTGGGTATGAATTAAGGTCCATTTATATTTATGAACTCAAAGAGAGTTTGCTAGGTACTGAACTAGCTAGTCAAATCGAAAAGCATGGCTATTTTCAAGCATGGGATATTACTCCGTCTTCTGATGTTCCTTAAACAAAGACTTTTGATATAGAAGGCACTGGTGATACAAAGCCGGAAAAAGATGAGGGAGCCTATGAAAGACTGGGAATTAACTGAATGGGGCAAAGACCTAGTAGTGCAGTTATCTGGCGTCAGAATTGGGCAGCGTGATAAAGGACGAGTAGAAAATGTATCGGGTCACCTAGTGCACTTCATAATTGGCGACCAATGGAACAACTTGTCTGAACGTGAACGACGTATTTTGGTCTCCGAATCGATGCCAAAGCTACGCAAGCTATATGAGGAATACCTCCGGTGTGGATACCGAACGAAAGAAGCTGCCGAAATCGCTCTTAAGGAAGAACTGGAACGCCTCAGCAAAAAATATACGAAGTGACTTTTGGAGCAAGTGGCATTTATGGAGCAAAGCTCATCAAGGGAGAGGAAATTTTAATTGCTCCCAGGCTCTAGAAGCTCGAAGCCGCTTTGCTTGTCCTGAATACGCACCACCTTTGCACCGAGGATTTCATAGAGGATGACTTCTCCCACAAGCCAGGTGGTGACGCCATGCCGCAGGCATCCGGTCAGGGTCTGTCCCGCCCGACCCAGCGCAGCATGGATATGCAGAGTCGGTTTGCCATCTTCGCCGGGAGCGAGCACAGCCACCCCCACCACCTCATGTGCTCCATCAATGGGCAGGAGCATGGGCTCTGGCGGCATCCCCTCCGAACGCCTCGGGCCGACAACGACGTCGCCCCCTCCAATTCCACCTACAAGGATAGCCTGTCCCACAGACACCCGCTTCTCCTCGGCAAACCGCTCTATACATTCGGGCACCACATCCCCATCCTCCAGCCGTATCACGAAAACCCGGCCAATTCGTCCTTCACATGCTTTCATGCTGAACCTCCTTTGCGATTCCAGGGCACGATACCATAGTCAACTGCAAAACTCCTTATGACTCTCCCTCCCCCGGCGGGAGGGAGTTAGAGGGAGGGGGATTTCACCCTCACCTTAATCCTCTCCCATCAAGGGAGAGGATATTGCTTCGCTATGTTCAAGACTTTCACTCACGGATTCAGGCAGGCAAGTTCGGTTACCAGGAGCTCTAGAGCTAATTTATCGCCGTATTTGCCAGTTTTGATGGCTAAGTCGGTTTCCAAAAGCTTATCGTAAGCCCGTTTTACGCCCTCAAAATCATACAATTTGGCCTGGCTGAGCGTTTTATCTAAGCTGTAGCTTGATTTCAGCCCCAATCTATCCTGAATCTGCAGGCGAGACAGTCCTGGTCCCAAATCTTTGGCTTGAGCTATTAAGCGGAATTGCCTGGTAATCATGACCAGGATATAAGTCGGCGCCACACCATCATAATATAGCCGATGAAGTATCCGTTGGGCTAACTCGGTCCGACCTTCGGCTATGGCATCCACCAGAGCAAAGATGTTAGCCTCCTGGACATGACTTACCAGTTGCCTAACATCATCTTCGCCGATAGGGCGCTCCTGGCTATAAAGAAGCAGTTTCTGGATTTCACCATTCATCGCCCATAAGTCTCCACCTATGAGCTCAGCGAGCAAATTCACGGCCTGGGGGGTGATATCGCCGCTCTCTTCTCTTACCCGTTGCTGTATCCAGACCTTTAAATCCCTGCCTCGCAACAAGGGGAAAGTTCTTACTTCAGCTAATGGTGAAAGCTTCTTTAATAGAGGATTATGCCCCTTCATCTCCCCATCAACCAGCATCAGCACAGTCGTTTCTGGCATTTGCTCGATGTAAGAAGCCAGGCCTTCCCATTCCCCCAGCCCATTTCCAGATTTGCCTTTGCCAGACCGTGGCCTGCCTTGTTTTACCTCGAAACGCCTTAATAAGCCGTCGACTATAACCAGGCGATGTGAGGATAAAAAAGGAGCGGCATAACATTTATTTCTAAGTTCACTTAAAGTTAGATGTTGCCCCTCTAAGTTGGTGGTGCTAGTCGCCACCATTTCCCAATCGCCCAGGCCAGCTTTAATTTCCTTCACAGCTTGGTTAAGTGAGAAATCGTCCTGACCATAAAGAATGTAGAGCATTTACCTCGTATTCTATCACAGCGCCAACTTTTCCTGGCAGAAGCTCAAATGCAAAATATGGTAGGATATAACCACGGGGTATGGCAAACCAGCGACTCAGGGCGTGGTAGGCGGTGTTGTTATCCACAGCCGTTTTAGTACCCTCCGTGCAATGAAGCTAAAGCGCTCCAGCCCAACTTGCTCATCCACATTGCTAATACTTGAAGATTGAACCAGTAAACAAACAGCAGAAAGAGGACTAAAAACGCAGATTGAACCAGTAAATAAACAGTAGAAAGAGGACTAATAACGCAGTTAGCGGCCACCTCCGGAAAGGACTGGCCACCTGTTGAACTCTTCCCACAATAGCCCCGAACGCACCATAGAAAACTATAATACCCACGACAAGTCCTATATGTAAGATATAAGAGCTCGTATAAAGGGCTATCAGGAGAGGAACAAGGTGTAAGCTTACTATCCCTAGCACTATCACTGCCCCTGGTGAATCGGAATAAAGTAGGCTTGGGAAAAATATGTTTGGAAAAAATATGGCTATTATCATTACGCTGGCAAAAAGGAGGCCCACTGCACAGCCGATGAGGCCTCCTTTTTGCCACTTTTTGAGGTTTTTAAACCAGCCAGCTAAGCGCCGCATAGCCCTCCTCTTATTATTTCATCAGCTTGATTAAGGGGATTGCGCTCACACAATAGCATAGAACTCTTGCCGTTCAGCATGCGTGTTTAATTTGGTATGGTCACAATACAGTATTCCCGCTGTGTAGTGAGATAACAAAATATGCTATTGTGTAGTTCCAACCTCACCCATGTTATGGCTTTGGCCTGACCATTTAAGCTCCAGTTGTGTTAAGACACGGACTGCCAGCTCAGGGACGGATAGGTCTGTCCATCAACGATATTCCAGAGATACCCTGTGTTGCGTGTGCCAGAATCAGCAACTGCGATTATGTTCCAGCCTGCCCCTGAGAAAGTGGTGATGTCCTGCATTTCCGCGGTAGTCTTGCCCGTGCCGCCGTCTGAACTAGCTTGTCCGCTGGTTTCGGTATCCCAAAAGGAGTTGCTCACAGGGCCATAGTCGCCGGTGGCTCCCACCAGACCGCCAACTTGCAAACAATCACGCCCAGCGCAAGTCACGCTGCCGGTGGAATAGGAGCTGCTAACGGTGCTACCCTTCCCACTAGTTCCCGCCAGGCCGCCAATGAAATCTTCGCCAGTCACGCTGCCTGCGGAATAACAGTCGCTCACATCGCCTGCATTGGCTCCCACTAGACCACCAACAACATATCCACCAGCCACACCACCACTGGAATAGCAGTTGCTCACGATGCCAAAGTAATTAACTCCCACCAGACCGCCAACAGCTTCCTCGCCAGTGACGTTGTCGGTGGAATAAGAGTTCCTCACATTGCCACGATGATTCTGTCCCACCAGACCGCCAATGAAGTCTTCGCCAGTCACGCTGCCGGTGGAATATGAGTTGCTTACAGTGCCATAACTCTTTCCCACCAGACCGCCGACGTACTCGTCGCCGGTCACGCTGCCCGTGCAATAGGAGTCGCTCACATCACCCTCATTCCATCCCACCAGACCGCCAACATGGCTGCAGCCGGCTATGTTTATGTTCTCAGCAGCCATATCATGCGCTGTTCCATCAGAAGCGAGTTGTCCGAACAATCCGACTTTGGAAACAAAACTGAAATTGAAGCTCAAGTTCGAGATTTTGTGACCATTGCCATCAAACTCTCCAGCCAGGTAGGGGATGTAGAAGTTGGGCTCACCGGCCAAATCCAGGTCGTTAGTCAATCTGAACCTCAGGGTATCATCCTGACCGAACGCCAGTAGCTCTTTGAAATCCTTGACATTATTTACCACGTAATAGCCATCTTCCTGAGAAAGCCTTTCATTGACATCTAGAAACTTATCGTTAGTCAGCCATTCCTCGAAGCCCTCATCAAATAGAGCCCCGACGGTAATTCCGTGCTGCCCGTTAATCAGCACCTCGTCGCAGTTATAGTAGGAGTTGACCACAAAGCGCCCACTATATCCCACCAGACCGCCAACATCCGAATCGCCAGTCACATTGCCCATCGTACAATAGCACTTGACCACCAACCCATCATTCCATCCCACCAGCACCCCAACAGGAACGTAGCCGGCCACAGTGAAATTCACCACCCCGATATTCTGGACGACTCCTGCCCCACCAACAGCACTGAAGAGCCCAACACCATATTTGTGGGGCCGGTTGATAAACAGGTCTCTTATCTCGTATCCCCCACCGTCGAGACTTCCAATGAATGGCTCATCATAATCAAAAACCCCAATCGGGTCCCATCCCCTTCCCTCATTGGCTGTCGGACTCGCCAGTTCCTCATACCCGGCAGTAGCGGAATCAAGGTCGTTCATCAGAATGTGATGACCGGCTAGGTTATTCCTGACCGCATCCAGGTCATACCAGGTCTGTATTTGCAGGTTCTGCGAGGGAGGTTGACCACCGTTCTGCGCGGGATGTTGCTCACCGCTGTCGCACCCCACCATTCCGGCGACCAAGGCCGCGGTAGTGAGGAAGACCGCACATCTGGTCAGGTAATTGCTCTTCCTCCCGCCAGGCATTATCTTCATACCACACACCCGCCTTTCAGTACTCAACATACTATCATACGATAACATTGTTAAAATTTCATTAAGGAAGTCGCTACTGGTTTTCGCGGTGTTCAAGACATATTATGGAGTTGGAGAGTTATGAATCACTACTCTGTTGTCTGACGTCAGGAAGCTATCAAATCGCCCGCCTTGTTACGAAGACTGTAATTGGGATTGTGCTCGCACAATAACATAGAACTTCTGCCATTCAGCGTGCGTGTTTGACCTGACAATCCAGGCTTTGTGTGATTCCACGGTTGCTTATTCTGCGGTGTTGACTCGGCTGCCTCAGTCTTGATAATAGACAGTGACACCCTTCGCCTCAAGCTCAGGTATGTATACCTCGACCGACTCTTCGCTCAGCGGATTGTTCATCAGATAAACCGTGTCCCCCTCTCCCAAATCAGTGTTGTCCACGAGGGGTGATACATCGCTTATCTGGTTATCGGTAAGATAGAGCCATTCCAGACTGGTTAGATTGGCCAGAGGCGACAAATCGCTTATCTGGTTACGCCAAAGGTAGAGTTCTGTCAGGCCGGTGAGGGTAGACAGAGGCGACAAATCGCTTATCTCGTTATCCGGAAGAAAGAGAACTGTCAGGTCGGTGAGGTTGGCCAGGGGCGAGATGTCGCTTATCCCGTTATCCCCAAGCTGGAGTTTTGTCAGGCCGGTGAGGTTGGCCAAGGGCGAGATATCGCTTATCTGGTTACGGTAAAGGCTCAGTTTTGTCAGGTTGGTGAGGCTGGCCAAGGGCGAGATGTCGCTTATCTCATGCTGATTGAGAACCAGTTCCGTCAGATTGATGCAGTGCTCGAGCCCGGTGAGGTCCGAGATCTGCTTTCCCATATGGCCAGTAGCAGAAAGGGTGGTGAGAGTCTCCAGGTCTGGCGGGTAGATGGGCCCCTGAGGTATCTCGATCGCTTCCCTTACCGCTGCTTCCAGATTCGCATCGGCAAATGGACCTGGTGCAGGGCGTGTGGCCACTGCCACCACGATAACGACCACGATGCACGCTATGATCATTCCTGTTAGTGTCTTCTTACTCATTCCATCTTCCGTCTACAAACGCTTGTGACATCTGTACCATAGGCCACCCAGCGCAAACTGTCAATGCGGCGTCATACGTGTATGTGTGACTGCACTTCTGTCAGAATTGTTGGGCCACAATTCGCTACCTCGGGCGGCAGCAAAATCGGAGAAATCGTCCTGACCATAAAGAATATAGAGCATTCAACTGGTATTCTATCACAGCGGGTGTGGGTAGGACTTGTGTCCCTCAGAGTTTCGGCTCAGAATGACACCCCGCTTCATTATTGCGAGTCCCGATCTATCGGGACGAAGTAATCTCGGTGGGGCGAGGAGATTGCCACGCTTCGCTCGCAATGACATTAGGGGAAGGGATCAGAATGACAAATGAATGTTATTAATTAATCGCTCAAGGCAAAATGTGCTAGGATATAATCATGAAGGTTGCCATTATCGGGATACCTGAAAGCGGCAAAACGACTATCTTTAATGCCCTGACCAGAGGCAAGGCTGAAGTTGCCGCTTATTCCCCGACCCTGGCTCCCAATATCGGCGTGGCTAAGGTATCCGATCCCCGACTATCAGTGCTGGAAGGCATATTCCAGCCCAAAAAGACTGTTCCCGCAGAGGTGAGTTACATAGATATTGCCGGTTCCATCAAGGGCTTCGGCAAAGAAGGAGCAGGGGGAGAATTCTTGAGCTACCTGACTACTGCTGATGCCTTGCTCCAGGTAGTCCGAGCTTTTGAAGATGACAAGGTTCCCCATCCTGAAGGAAGCATAGAGCCGAAACGAGACATAGCTTCCCTAGATTTAGAACTCTCTATTTCCGATTTAGCTATTATCGAGAGAAGGCTTGACAAACTGGAGACAAGCTTGAAAGGAGCTAAAGCAGCAGAGCGGGAGTCCTATTTAAAGGAGCAACTTCTGCTTCAAAAAATTAAGTCGGAGCTGGAGAAAGACATACCAATAAGAATACAGGGCCTGGCTAAAGAAGAATTCAAAATGTTAGCCAACTATCAATTTCTTACCGCCAAACCCATGCTGGTAATCCTTAATATCGGAGAGAAGCAAATATCACAGGCTTCACAATTGGAAGGTGAGATAAGTTCCCTTTACCCCCAGTTTGCCGTGGTAGCCCTTTGCGGCAAGCTGGAGATGGAGCTAGCTCAGCTCAGCGACGCTGAAGCCAAGGAATTCTGCGAAGCCATGGGGCTGAGCAAACCAGCGCTGGATCGGGTTATCGACCTCTCCTATGGTCTTCTGGGGCTGATTTCTTTCTTTACCACAGTCTCCTCTGAGCTAAAGGCCTGGACTATCCCCGGCGGAACTCCGGCACCAAAAGCGGCGGGCAAGATTCATTCCGACATGGAAAGGGGGTTTATCCGGGCCGAGGTTATCGGCTATAGTGATTTGGAAAGCTGCGGCAATATCGCTGAGGCGCGCAAAAGAGGGCTGCTCAGGACAGAGGGCAAAAACTACATCATCCAGGATGGAGATGTAGTTACCTTCTTATTTAATGTCTAGGCACTTTTCATTCTATTAAAGCTCCGAACCTTGACCTTCATCAATGAGAAGAAGGGAAGAGCCGGACACAATGAAACAAATAATATTTACTGATTTAGACGGCACTCTTCTGGACTCCGAAACCTACTCCTACGAAAAATCGCTGCCTGCGATAAATCGACTTAAGGAGAACGGCATACCTATCATATTTTGCTCAGCCAAGACCAGGGTCGAGCAAGAGATATATCGGCGTGAACTGGGACTATTTCACCCTTTTATAGTGGAAAATGGAGGTGCTATTTTCATCCCCCGGGCTTATTTCCCCTTTCCATTTGATTATCATAAGGCTGTGGACGATCTTCTGACTATCGAGCTGGCAATCCCCTATAGTAGAGTCAGGAAATTGCTGGCTAAAATTAGTGATGAGAATGACTTTCGCTTCAGAGGCTTGGGGGATATGAGTCCTGCCGAAGTAGCCGAGATAACCGGGTTAAATATAGAATTTGCTAAATTAGCCAAGCAAAGAGAATATGATGAACCAGTAAAGATTGACCCCTCAGGAGAAAAGGACTTAAGTAAGTTCCTGGCAAAGCTCGGCGAAGCTGGTCTTAATTGGGCTTATGGAGGATGGCTTCATCACGTTATGGGAGGTGGCGATAAAGGGAAAGCAGTGGAAATTTTAAGTGGCTTATACCGCAAAATGTGGGGGGAGCTAAGAACCGTTGCGCTAGGCAATAGTCTGAATGACCTACCGATGCTTTCGCAAGTTAATATACCTATCCTGGTACAGAAAAGAGATTATAGTTGGGAAGATATAAATTTGCCTCGCTTGCGCAAAGTCCAGGGGGTTGGTCCTGAAGGCTGGAGTAGAGCAATCGCGGATATATTCGGAGGTTGAAGCGCAGCTCAGAAATACCAGTGGATAAATCTAGAGCCCTGAAAACCTCGTTCTCCAGGGTAACGAATTAGCTCACAAATTTTGACAGCAACTGCGAGTTTGATATTATGGCTTGAGGGGATAGGACATGTTTATTGAGAGCCCGAGGTACACAGAACGTTTTGGTTCAGTGAGAATGAGTCATGTGCAGAGGGTGATATCCTTAGACTCAGGGGTGAAAAGAAGGCTACCTTCCCATGGCGCCACAGGAGTAATAAAGATAGATGAGGAAACGATTCGGCATTTTGAGGACAGGATGGCAATCGTTATCCCAACTAAAGATGAAAAACTCAGGCTTCTGGAAGGAGTGGTTAGCGGGGTGCCCCATGATTGCCTGGTAATAGTAGTCTCCAATAGCCAAAGGGAAAGGGTCGACAGATTCAGAATGGAAGGCGATATTATAGACCAACTTTGTCGTTTTACCCTTCGCAAGGCCTTAATTATTCATCAGAAAGACCCTGCTATCGCCAAAGCAGCAATGGAGGCCGACTATGACGACCTCCTGGATGAAGATGGGTTAGTACGTAATGGTAAAGGTGAAGCCATGATAATAGGATTACTTGTGGCCAAGGCAGCGGGGAAGGAATATGTTGGCTTCATTGATGCTGACAACTATTTCCCGGGTTCGGTGCTGGAGTATGTGAGGAATTACGCCGCTGGCTTCAGCCTGGCACAGTCTCCTTACAGCATGGTGAGGATATTGTGGCGATATAAGCCCAAGATCTCGGCTGGGTTATACTTTAAAAAATGGGGAAGGATATCAGAGATCACCAACAAATACCTAAATAGCCTGATATCTACTAAAACTGGGTTTGAAACCGAGGTTGTAATAACGGGTAATGCCGGTGAACATGCCATGAGTATGCAGCTAGCGGAAATCTTGCCCTTTGCCTCGGGATATGCTGTGGAACCTCAAGAATTAATATCCTTATTCGAAAATTTTGGTGGCATCTTGCCCACCAAAGAATCAAGGGTGATAGAGCAAGGAATAGACATACTGCAAATTGAGACCAGAAACCCTCACTTGCATGAAGAAAGAGGGAATCAACACCTTAATGAGATATTGCTGTCCTCAATGAGCACCATCTACCATTCACCTTTGTGTGATAAGAAAGTGAAGCAGGCGATTTTAGCGGAGTTAATTAATCAGGGGATTCTCAAGGATGGGGAGTCGCCCTCTCCTGTTCATATTAATTCTCCGCTAAGGAGTGTGAAGGTTAATAAGTTTGTAAACGCTATACGAAGCGATTTCGATAAATACTACGTGTTGCATTAAGTGCACCCACGAAAATCGCGTGATTTTCATGGGAACCCACTAAACCAAAATTAAATCCATCGGGGTCCCCAAAAAGTCACAAGACTTTTTGGGGTTAAATTAAATCCAAATTTTAGGACGAAATCGTACCCAGCTCGATAGTTTTACCTGGCCAAATCTTGATTCCATTAGATAGCTTACTCCCTTTCCCGATTAGCACATCATCACCTAAAATGCAGCCATCCAGAATTTCGCTTTCCTCACCGATACAACAACGGGAGGCAACCAGGCAGTTCCTCAGCTTGGCCCCTTTGCCAATTTTACAATCCTGCCATAATATCACCCCTTCTATTACAGCGCCCTCTTCTACACGACACCTTATCCCCAATACGGCAGGCCCCTTCACTATGGAATTCTTATCAATAAAGCAGGCTTCGCCGATTACTGCGGGTCCTTCAATTTGAACTGAAGAGTGCACAAAGCTTTCACCTTCAAATTTAATACCTTTATTGCCTACATAGCGTCGGAGCAAATCGTGCTGCAACTTCAAATACTTATCTGGACTGCCTATATCAATCCAGTAATCCTGGAACGGATAGCCATATATAGCTTGTCCCTGCTCCAAAAGCGGTGGGAAAACATCACGCTCAAACATGGAGAAGGCGTTGGGAGCGATGTAATTCAAAATATCAGGTTCCAGGATATAAATACCAGCGTTAATCATATTCGTAGTTACCTGGTCCCGACGTGGCTTTTCTATAAAACGTTTGACCCTGCCCCGGCTATCCGTCTCCACTACCCCATAAATAGTAGGGTCATCTACAGGTGTCAAAGCCAGACTGGCTGTAGCTTTATTTTTGCGGTGTAGTCGCATCATCACGCCCAAGTCAATATCAGTGAAAACATCCCCATTAAAAACGATGAAAGAATCGTCCAGGAACCTTTCAGCATTTTTCACTGCTCCTGCCGTTCCCATGGGGAAATTTTCTATCGAGTAAGTTATCCTGACACCGAGCTTGCTGCCATCGCCGAAATAATCCTGGATTTGCTCAGGTGACTTTCCGGCAGCGAGAACTATGTCAATAATATTGTGCGCTTTGAGATAGCCAACGAGGTGCTCAAAGAAAGGGCGGTTCAACACGGGAACCATTATCTTTGGGGTGTTACAAGTAAGGGGACGCAGCCTGGTCGCCTCCCCACCAACCAGAATAACAGCCTTCATTCCACCTAAATCTACCTTACACTAAGCACATGCGTCAATCTTCCTAAATAACCCGCTGGGATTGATCTAGTTCAGATAGATTAGTGACACTTTATATGTTTGTAACATTGGATAATAACCTTCCGTGTCATTGCGAGCCCCGACTTGTCGGGGCGTGGCAATCTCATTGCAATTTGCCAGATTGCTTCGTCGCCTATGGCTTCTCGCAAAGACAGGTGGGGGCGGAGATTGCGGAGCCTGTTCCGAGCCGAAGCCCTGAGCATAGCGAAGGGGCAAGCGAGGAATCTCGCTCCTCGCAATGACAAAAAAAGAGTGTCACTAATCATATGAACGGGTACGGGGATTTGCTTTGACTTCCCTTCTATGTTACTTTTCCTTATTGAGAGGCTGTTCAAATTTACTGGATGCCTGTGCCTGATAAATCAGACAACTACAGAATTTGTGAGTGGGATTATTTCGAAGCAAGGAGGGGAGATGGAGGTGACGGTAAATAAAGCAAAGGTGTCTATAATCCAGGGTGATATCACCAAGCAAGCTACCGATGCCATCGTTAACGCTGCCAACTCCAGCTTAATGGGTGGCGGAGGGGTGGATGGGGCAATACACCGGGCCGGGGGACCAGCAATATTAGAGGAATGCAAGAAAATCGTTGCCCAGCAAGGAAGATTGCCTACTGGCAAAGCTGTAATCACCACAGGGGGAAATCTCAAAGCACAGTATGTGATACATACTGTTGGTCCCATCTGGCGTGGTGGCAGCAGAAACGAAGCTGAGCTTTTGGGGAGCGCCTACTACGAGTGCCTGAAATTAGCTACCGAGAACAAATTGGCCAGCATCTCCTTCCCTTCCATAAGCACCGGAGCCTATGGCTATCCCGTGGATGAAGCGGCAGAAATAGCAGTGAGCACCGTCGTTTCGTTTCTTAAAGAGCAAGCGACGTCCCTTAAAGATGTCGTGTTTGTTCTCTTCGATTCCCGGACTTACCAAAGCTACCACTCTGCTTTGCAAGTTTACCCCACCCGCTTAGAAGTGTAAGAAAACAAAACCTCAAGCAACAGCCACTTGAGAAGGCGGGGATTCATTTCCCTCCGATAAAGAGGCTTTTGGCATTGCGAGTGAAGCGCAGCAATCCCCATCCCCACAGAGATTGCGGAGCCTGTTCCGAAGCGTAAGCAAGGAATCTCGTTCCTCGCAACGACAAGAAGATGTCATTGCGAGCACCTGAAAGGTGCGTGGCAATCTCCGGGATTGCTTCGTCCTGCCACGCTTCGCTCGCAGCTTCGGCATCGCTCCTCGTAATGACAGAGGAGTGAGGTGTTGGGAAAAACAGAGTTGACCCTTTTACGTGAAGAAGCCTTTAGGGTCGAACAGCCTTAATAAAGTCACTTCCTCTTTAGCTACCGGCTGAGCCTCTTTTAAATTGGGGCTGACCCTAAGTTCCCAGCCAACTTTTTCTTTTATCCCGGCTAGGGCTTCTTTTACTGCCTGTTTTGGTTGGGATGGAATATAGGTTGTCAGTGTAAAGGTTTCTTCGCCGCCAATCTTTTCGAAAACGCCGACATCTGTTACCAGTGTCGTCACATTTTTCCCACTGAAGGTAATATAGGGCACTTTTTCCACTAATCTTTGCTTTCCCGAGTTGATTACCACTACAGTCTCTCTGTTACCGCTAGCTATATCGTTGGCTCCTCCCGAGCCGACCAGATATGTTACGCCGGGAAGTTTTGTCGAGTTCCCATTGCCGTATTTATCTATCTGCCCTCCTCCCAGAATACCCAGGCATTGATTTGACGAGCCACCGACGAAAACTCCCAGCATAGTTTCATTGTTGTTCAGTATTTTGCACGTGTGCATGTTGTGATAGCTGAATATAAATGGGTCTGAGGCTCTGGGAAGGTGGCCAAACATGCCTATCTCAGCCATTAAATCCACGTCATAGCCTTTTTCTTTTAGTCTATAGGTTGCCAGCCAGCATGCCAGATGTGCCAGCCCGACACCGGCGAGTATTGTCTTGTATTCTCCGGCAATGAATTTGTCATTTATAACCTGCGCAGCGGTGACCACCATTTTCTCCAGCGAGTTCGGTTCTTTGTTGAAATCCAGATTTGGTATCTCAGCCATTGCTTCGTCTTTCCACGAATCCGAATGAGCCTTCCCTTTAAGATAAAGAAGCCTGTCTCTACCGAGTTTCGCAAGATACTCGTTGTAGTCCTTGCAATCCAAAATCCAGTACTTTATCCACTCCGAGAATTTTCGGTCGTCTCTTGATGCTTCCCTGCTTTCAGTGAGGAAGTCGTAGTCTTCAAAGTAGTGCTCGAATTCAGGCAGGCCGCAGTTTGGCATTCCCGCGGGATGCGCCCCGTAAGGGACTTCGCAGACCGCCTTGACCATGTAAGATGGAATTCGGACAAGATGTGAGTGACTGCGTATATATTCCGTGGAAACGATTTTCTCTGCGCTGACGATGACTCCCTGTTTTGCCCCCCAGGCCCCAAAGACATCAGCCCCCAGGGGATAGGTAATGATTGTGTTTCCGCAGCGGTCGGCGGCAGCGCCGTGGACCAGCGCA
>Ga0209986_10001824_pt1 | contig 20063 bp, 16 predicted proteins | sample BlataG_FD_183168 | JGI IMG/M metagenome (GOLD analysis project Ga0209986, IMG submission 183168) | Deep subsurface microbial communities from Black Sea to uncover new lineages of life (NeLLi) - Black_00105 metaG (SPAdes) (version 2) | ecosystem: Environmental > Aquatic > Marine > Oceanic >... | reverse complement strand
ATTTATAATATTAATAAAAGATATGTGGGATTAAAGTGGGCAATTTTTAGCTTTTAATATGTTATGAAAAATAGAAAGCCTTTATTAAAACTTAAAAAATTTATTTTTCTTTTAAAAAAAGGTATTATAATATTTCTTTTGTATGGCCTGTAATTTTATCAATTTTAAAATAACGATATTTTATATTATTTTTAGGCAATGAATCAATTTTATCTATTTTGTCAGTAATATAATCTGGGAAGAGGTATTTTGATAACTGAGAAAGTGTTTCTTTAGTTTCAATACAATTCAGCAATGTCAAACTTTCACAGGAATAGAAAATCTCGGAAACTAAATCAAAATTGATATCTTCTTCAAATTTTAATAATGTTAAATTTCTATATATCTTTTGTATTATATTTTCTATAAAATTTGTATTTTCGAATGTTTTTAATGAATTTCTCATATAATGTATAAAAAGAGTATAATACGTTGCCTCTGAAGATATAGATCCATCAGGAAATTGTTTTACTCCATTATTATTTATTCTTTCTTTTATAACTGCTAAGATTTTTTCGATATTTTTTATTTCTAATTTTTCTGGCAATTCTAATAAAGAATAAATTTTTAAAATAACAGCAAGTTTACTAGTTTCCATTAATTTTAAATTATCAATACCGTAAAACTCCTCTTCTTCTTCTTTAATCAATTTCTGAACATAACTTGGCTCTATATGATCATATACAATTTCACATGCTTTTAAAAAATAATATACTTGATCAGTTTCTTCAATTAGTGGAGTATAAGTTTCTTCAATAATAGAATTATAAATATTATCTAAAAATTTTTCAATTTTTTGTTTATCTAAGTCAATATTCAATTCATTTGCTAAGAAGATTCCACAATAGTAAATCTCTGGATTAGTTAAAGATACTATTGGTGTTGTAATTAACCATTTATCCATATTATTTTTAATGAATCTTCTAATATTAGAGAAATCAAAATTGCTTTGAAGTTTGAAGAAATCAATAATACGATATATTAAATAATTTAATTGGAGTTTAATTTCTAAATTATCAATATCTTCCAAATGTTCAATATCTTTCTTATTTCCACATAATTTTCCACATACATTATCCATCAAGCCTATATATTTTTGAAAATTCTCAAATTTATTAGATTTGTGTAAATCTTCCTTAAGCTTATTTAATTTAATAATTAAATCTAACGGGAGCAAATTTAATTCTTTTAAATTTAGGATAATAGAACTATCTATAACACCCCCAATATAAAAAATGAAAAGTTCTAAAAAAATTTCATTTATAATAGGAATAATTTTTAACTTAAATACATCCATTGAAGTTCTAACATTTTCTTTGTAGTGTGCCTCAAGGTATAATTCTTGAATTTTTCCACTGATATATTGGGGATCAACCCCCAGTTTAATTAAATCATTATTTAAAACATTTAAAATATCAGCAGAGAGATGTAAAATCTCAATTTCTTTTAAAATATTTTCTGATAATAAATTAGAAACTAATCTTTGTAAATAAGTATCAATGCCGTCGAAAAATGCTTTAAATTGGTCAAGAAATGATAAATCTAAAATTCTAAATAAGCCTTGATAAAGCATTTTAAGTCAGAACAATAAACCATTTTAATATATCAAATAATTCAAAAATTAAATATTTTATCCTTTTTATTTAAAGAATTTACATATTATAATTAGTTTAATGGAACAAATTATTAAGTAATATTATGAAATAAAAAAAGTTAAATTTGACAATTTATATTTACTTACCCAAATAATATGAATTAAATTAAAAATAGATGTTAAATTTGAAAGGAAAACATAAATTTTTTTTGTTACTTTTGCTATTCCAATTTTTTTTAATGGCAGTAGTTTTTTTTACCGTTAATAGTCTTATTACTTTTGTCAGTGCCCAAGCTGAATCAACCTCCTTTGATTATTATAATGCAGCAACTGCCACGAGCTTAGCTTTCTCAGCAGCAATTTCATTAGCAGCTTCTGTTATAGGGAGTGCAATGGCTTTAAAAACAGTTGGTACTGCAGCAATTTCAGCTTTAGCAGAGCGAGAAGAAGTTTTTTTTAAATCTTTTTTAGTTGTGGCCTTTTGCGAGGCTCTGGCTGTATATGGATTTATTATTGCTGTACTTTTATGGACAAAAATTCCTTCCCCACCAGGATAAAGTAACTTATTTTTTATATAAATTTCTAAAAGGTTTTAGAGAGGCGACAAATTAACGAGCGTTATTGTACCTTCTTATGCTTACTCTTATATAAAAATGAGTCTTTTAAAACAATTAATTATTGACGATAAATCTTTGCAGAGATTAGAAGAAATCAGTCATATTGAAGAATTTATTGAATTTATTAGTCCATATTACCCTAACTTAAGTATCAAAGAATATACAATCGAAGAAATTGAGCAGGCTCTCTACCATATTTATTTTAAGTTAATTGGAAAAATTATGCAATATTCACCACCAAATATGAGGAATATTTTAAGAGATTATTTATTGAAATATGAAATAATGAATATTAAGCAAATTATTCTTGGTTCAATTTTAGGTATGAGTATTGAAGAAAAAACAAAAAATGTTAATTATTTAATTGAAGAATATTTAGAAAATACGCATTTTATTGAAGATTTGATTAAAATTTCATCCTTAGATGAGATTCAGTTATTTATGAAGCAGACTAGATATAGTAAAGCCGTTAGAGAAGGTATTCTTTACTTTAAGAAAAATAATGAAATATTTGTCTTAGAATCTTTCTTGGATCAATTATACTATAAAAATTTAATAAAAAAGAAAAATACTTTCAATAAAAAAGAAAATGTAATGATTAATTTATTTGTGGATTACATATCCGAGATATACAACTTAAATATAATATATCGGGGAATTAAAAATAAAATTGACAAAAAATTATTAACCCAATTTCTTGTAAATAATTATTTATTTTTAAACGCTTATAATATTAATTATTTATTACATCTTGATGATGTAAATGATTTTATTTCAGTAATTTATAATTATTTTAAAAAAAATGTGGAAATAAATCCTTTTTTTAGGACATTTGGTCTTAATGAAAAGCATATTTTATTATCACTCGAAAAATTATTTCAAAAATATTATTTTAAAAAATTTCAAGTAAAGATTGATGATATCGATTTTTTAACAATATACAAAATCTTAGAATTGGTAATAAAAAAAGAAAATGAAATACGATTTATTATTATACCAAAAGTAGTTAAAATCACTCATGAAAAATTTAGAAGTTTAAAATCGTAAATAATATAATATATAATTTCAAAAAATAAAAAAAATGCTTTAGAACGATGGAGATATTTAAATGGGTAAAGGATATTGAACAAATATATGAAAGTTTAATTGAAAAAACTAAGGAAGAGAATTTCGCTGAAATTCAGAATTTAAAAAATCAACAAGAGAATGTTATAGAAAAAACTTTAGCAGAAAATCAAAAATTTGTGAGTTTATCTTTAAAAAAACTATCTGAAAAGGTTGATAATGAAATTAAAATATTAGAGACGAATTTAGAGGTTGCAATTAAGAATCTTGAAATAAATTATCAAAAGAATCGTAAAAATTTAGATACGTTAATCATTGAAAAATTGGGGTTTGATTTTAGTGTCTGATAATCAAAAAGTTCATGTTATGGGAAATGAAGACAATGTATTAATGTTTAGTCTTTTGGGGATAGACGGAACAGTTATTAAAAATAATGATAATTTTCTAGAAGTATTTAATCTTTTACAAAATAAATCAGAAATTGGTATGATTATTATAGCCTTGAAAGTGCCAACTGAAATTATTGATTTTTTGATAAATTTCAAGTTAGATAATAGAAAACCACTTATACATTTACTGCCAGATATATTTCAAGAAAATATTGAAAAGAACGATGTATTTCTAAATAAAATTTATGATTCTATAGGTGATATAATATCATAAAAAAAGGCGTTAAGAGTTCTGAATTAAAAGAATTAAAAGAACGATTTGGCAAATTAGGATTATATTTAATTGAACAATCTCGAGAAGAGATCAAAAAAATTAATGAACAATTCTTGTTTCAGAAAGCAGATATTGAAAACAAGTATAGAGAAAGAAATATTGAAAATTCTCTTAAAACAAGAAATCTTTTTATTGAAGAGTATAACCAATATTTAAATAATTCTTTATCTACGACTCTTTTAAAAATAAAAGAGCGATTTTTGGACCTAAAAAATGGACTAGTTAAAGAATTAACGAATGACTTGTATCAATTAATAAAAGAGAAAATAAATACAAATTATGATAATTACATAAAATTTTTACTAGAGACGATTAAAAAGAATACATATAATTTAGATAAATATAAAAAAATAACTATTTTATTTAATTCTAAAGATTATAATTATTTTATTAAAAATTTAGATAAAATCCAAAACTTATTCGATAATTCAGTTGAAATTAAAAAAAATGACACTGAAATTATCGGTGGATTTAAGATTTTAGTGAGTGAAGGGAGACTAAATTATGATTATTCAATTACCAATTTAATTGACAAAAATTCAACATATATTGAAATGGAATTTTCTAAAACTGTTTCTGATTCAGAGATTAAAGAAATAGAGTATAAATTTGAGAATTTTATTCAGAATCAGAAATTAGTAATAAAGGAGTATTTAAAAGACTATGACCGAATCTAATTATGGATATATATCTGCAATTAATGGTTCTTTAATTGAAATAAAAGGATTCGAAAAGCAAATAAGGCTTCATGATTTAATTAAAATTTCTGAACAAAATATTTTAGGAGAAGTCATTCAAATATATTCAGAATATGTAGTTGCTCAATGTTTCGAAAGTACAATAAATTTAAAATTAAAAGAAGAAGTTATTGATATTCATGAACCTTTATCTATGGAGTTAGGTCCAGGTTTATTAGCTAATATTTTTGATGGTATTCAAAGACCATTACAACAAGCTTTTAACAAATTCAAAGATGGAGGATTACAGAAAGGTCTTAAATTTCCATCCTTATCAAGAACAAAAAAATGGCATTTTGTGCCATTAAAAAAATTAAATGACGATGTAAATAGTGGAGATATAATTGGAACAGTACAAGAAACTCCTTTAATAGAACATAGGATAATGGTGCCTCCCAATGTTTCTGGAAAATTATCTTTTATCTCAGAAGAGGGTGATTATATAATCATTGATAGCATATATAAATTGAAAAAAGATGGTAAAGAGAAAATTTATAGTATGCTTCAAAAATGGCCGATCACCAAAAGCAGACCTTATAAAAGAAGAATAAATCCTTATGAGCCTCTGATTACGGGGATGCGTGTTATAGATTTATTATTTCCTGTGGTAAAAGGAGGTTCTGTTGCTATTCCAGGTGGGTTTGGAACGGGTAAAACTGTAATCCAACAATCAATAGCTAAATGGTGCAATGCTGATATAATTATTTTCGTAGGTTGTGGAGAAAGAGGGAATGAAATTGCCGATGTATTGAAACAATTTACCGAACTAATAGATCCTAAAAGTGGACGACCTCTTCTAGAACGAATAGTACTTTTTGCAAATACTTCAAATATGCCTGTTTCAGCACGAGAAGCCAGTATTTTCTCAGGAGTTACATTAGCAGAATATTATAGAGATATGGGATATAATGTTGCAGTTTTAGCTGATAGTACCTCAAGGTGGGCAGAATCATTAAGAGAGATTTCGGGCTTATTGGAGGAAATGCCTGCAGAGGAGGGTTATCCTGCTTATTTACCTTCAAAACTTTCCAGTTTTTATGAACGAGCAGGTGTTGTTCAAGCTTTAGGAAAAGATAATTTAGGAAATGAAATAACTGGCTCTTTAACTATAATTGGATCAGTATCACCTCCAGGTGGAGATTTTAGTGAACCGGTTACAGCAACTACCAAACATTTTGTTCAAGCATTTTGGGCATTAGATGCTAGCTTAGCCTATTCAAAACATTATCCGGCAATAAATTGGTTAAATTCATATTCTAATTATCCCGAATATATTTCAAATTGGTGGTACGAGAGAGATATTGATTGGTCAGAAATAGATATTGATTGGTATGAATGTCGTAAGCAAATAAATGAAATTTTATCAAAGGAAAATGATTTAAAATATATTACACAATTAATAGGAGAAGAAAATTTACCAGAAGACCAACAGCTAGTTCTATTTATTGCAAAAATAATTAGAAATGGTTTTTTAATCCAGAATGCATTTGATAATATAGACAATTATACTGACGTGCGAAAATTATTGGGATTTATTAAAATAATTATTCTATTATACACAGAGAGTAAAAAACTTTTGGATCAAGGTTTTATAATTGAAGACTGCAAAGCACTTAAAGAGATAAACGATATTTTAAGAATTGGCCACTCTATACCTAATACAGACTTTAACCAAATTGAAAAATTAAAAGAGATATTACTAAATAGAATAGAATATATGAAATTAACACGTGGAGTTCCAAGTAAAAAATGAGTATATCATATAAAAAGATAAAACAAATAGTAGGACCCCTTTTATTCTTACAGAACGAACACGATGTTAAATATGGGGAAATAGTTAAAATTCGAACAGATGATAGTAAAGAGCGTACTGGTCAAGTCGTTAAAATGAGTGAAGATTTAATTGTTATTGAAGTCTTTGAAGAGACAAGTGGATTATCTTCAGAAAATGCTGAAATTATTTTTACTGGTGCTTCTTTCAGAATAAAAATATCTAATGACATGATTGGACGAACATTTAATTCATTGGGAAAACCGATTGATATTAAAACAAAAAAGGAATTGGAATCTGGTATTTTAACAGAAGTTGAACGTGAAATTGATGGAATCCCTATTAATCCTTTTGCTAGAGAGTATCCTTCAGAAGTTATACAGACTGGAGTATCTGTAATAGATGGTTTATTTACATTAATAAGAGGTCAAAAACTTCCCATTTTTAGTGGACAAGGATTACCACATAATAAGTTGGCAGCTCAAATCGTAACTCAAGCAAAAGTTTTAACAGGAGAACCATTTTTAATAATTTTTTGTGGGATTGGTATTATTCAAGATGATGCAATTTATTTTTTAAATCGCTTTCAAGAAAGTGGAAATATTCAAAACATTATCTCATTTATTAATTTTGCTGAAGATCCTATTATGGAAAGATTAATTATTCCAAGAGTTGCATTAACGACAGCAGAATATTTTGCTTTTGAAAAAGAGATGCAAGTTCTTGTCATTTTAATTGATATGACGAATTATGCCGAAGCTTTAAGAGAATTAAGTTCTGCTAAAGAAGAGATCCCGAGTAGAAAAGGCTATCCAGGGTATTTATATTCAGATTTTGCTTCCATTTATGAAAGAACAGGAAAAATAAAGGGTAAGAAGGGTTCAATTACACAAATCCCAATTTTGACAATGCCAAATGATGACATTACACATCCAATTCCTGATACTTCAGCATATATTACTGAAGGACAACTAGTTCTTAGTCGAAATTTGCATAAAAAAAATATATATCCTCCATTAGATGTATTAGCTTCTATATCACGACTTATGAAAGACGCTATTGGTAAAGAAAATACACGCGAAGATCATGCCGATATTAGCTCTCAATTATTAGCTTCTTATTCCAGTGCTCTTGAAGTAAAAGACCTTATTTCAATCGTAGGAGAAGAAGGGTTGAGCTTAAATCAAAAAGCTACATTATTATTTGGAGATGATTTTGAGAAAAAATTCCTAAATCAAGGATTAGGTGAAAATCGCAATTTTTCAAAAACATTAACTCTTGCATGGGAGGTCTTATCTAATTTAGAAAAAAATCAATTATTTAGAATTCATAAGGAATTTATAGATAAATATTATCAAGAATTGGTGTGAATCATTAGTTTCAGAGAAATAAAGCCTACAAAAACAAATTTAATTAATTTGAAAAAAAAATTAATTTTTGCCATTAAAGGTGAAAATTTTTTAGAATATAAACGAGAACAACTGATTGTACAAATTAAACAGTTTTGGTCAGAATATAAATTATATAAAAATAAATTTTTAGATTTATACAAAAATGCGTTATATAAATTATATCAAACTTATAAAGAAATGGGAAAAATACAAGTTAATTTAATAAGTAAAATAAGTAGAATTCAACACAAACCATTAATTAAAATAAAATACAAAAAAAGTTTTGGAATAATTGTACCTGACATAAAATATGAAATAATACAAGAAGGGCATCTCCCTGCATATTCATTTGAACATACAAGTCACAATTGCGATGACTTGATAATTATTTTAAAAGAACTTTTTGAAACCATGATCCAATTTGCAGAAAGAGAAGATTTAATGTTAAAGGTTGCTTTGAATTTTAAAAAAATAAATCGTAGGATAAATGGTTTAAAAAAAAAGATAATACCTGAATTGGAATTAGATATTAAGAAAATCAATGCGATTTTGGAAGAAATTGATAGAGAAAATTTCGTTAGATTAAAAAAAACAAAAGACTTGATTATCCAAAAATAAGAAAATATCTAGAGTTTAAGTTCAATGAAGAATAAAAATGAGATGAGTTTAGTAAAAGTAACTATAAATAACAATTATAAAGATAGTATCTTAAATCATCTTTCTAAAAAAAATATTATTTATATAAAACCAAAAGAAAAACCAAAAGTAAAAGAAAGATTAGAAGAAAACCCGGTATTAGAGAAAATCATTATATTAAGACAAAATATAGAAACATTATTTAGAAATCTTAAAATTAATAGATATGATTTTATTAATCTAGAATTTGATGAAAGCGAAAGAATTCCATTTGAAGTGAAGGATTTACACGAATTAATAAATTTAACTCAAGAAGAAATAAATTTTTACACTAATCGTTTTAATGAATTGGAAAAATATATTGCTAAAGCAAAAATTGAATTGGAAAATTTAAATATTATAAAAAGTAGCTATGAATTTTTAGATAATTTCAATTTAATGCGAGAGAGTCCAACTTATTTTAAACAATTGAAATTTAAAATTTATACTACTTTCTCAAAAAATATAACTAATTTAAAAACTCTTTTGGAATTCTCTGAATTTCCAAATCTATATCAGACATATCAAATATCTGATGACAGAATAGTTTTTTATGTTATATATCCTAAAGAAAGAGAAAATGAGTTAACAGAAAGAATTAATATTATCCATGCAGAAGAAGTACCAATTCTTAGAAGATATTTAACTTCTGAAGGAATTAACTTTAGTAGAATCAATAGAGAAATTGATCTAATTGAAAATAATTTATCTAAATACCAAAAGGAATTAGAGAGGATAAGAGATGAGAATCTTCTAAAATTTGCAGCTATTGATGAAGTAGTTCAAAATTTGGAAAAATATAATTGGGCTGAACGACAATTTGAACAAATATCATCTGAACGTTTAAAAATAAAATTTTTTGTTCTTAAAAATAGAAAAAAAGGAGTAATAGATGAGATTCTAAAAAATTTTAAAGAAAAAACAATAGTTGATTCAATAAATATATCTAAAAAATATCCTGTTTTAGAAACAGATAAATTTGAAAACATTGTTGAAGAAAAAAATGCTAAAGAAAAATTAGAAATTAAAAAAGAAAAATCTGAAATAGAAAAAAAAGAAAATGATTTAAGAGCTCAAACTCCAACGATAATGAGAAATGTATTTTTTGTAAGGCCTTTCGAAACCATAACAAAAATGTATGGTACTCCTTCTTATTATGAAATTGACCCGACTCCTTTTATTGCTGTGACATTTCCCATTTTATTTGGTTTAATGTTTGGGGATATAGGGCATGGAATAACATTAATAATTGCGGGATTAATCGGTGCTATTAAATTTAGAGAAAAAAAAGGGAGTGATTTATATAATTTATGTTGGATTATTTTCTATTGCGGCTGGGGCGCTATTTTAGGTGGGGTATTATATGGAGAATTTTTTGGAATGCATGATGTAGAAATATTTGGATATGTATTGCTACATTTAGAACCCATTACAATTCCAATTCTTAACATTACCCTTTATAATCCCTTGGATAATATTATGACTACCTTTAAATTTGCAGTATTAATTGGAGTTTTCCATATTAATTTGGGCTGGTTTATACAAGCATTAAATTATTGGAAGCAAGATCGCAAATATCTTGCTTTTTCAGATTCTTTCATTAAAATATCTTTATTGACCGGAGGTACAATTTTAATTTTTGTATTTGGGTTTAAAATTGATATATGGTTTGAATACCCTTATCCGATTTTATTGCCATTGGTACCGGGGTTATTATTAATATTCTTAAAACCTCTCGGAAAAGTATTTCGTGTATCTTTTTTAAAAGAAGAATCATATGGAGGATTAATTGGTGAAGGTTCAATTGAAACATTTGAAACTTTATTATCTGTTATAAGTAATGCCGCTTCTTATATAAGATTATTAGCCTTAGCATTGGCGCATATCTCTTTAATGCTTGCTATTAAAGCGATGGTTGATTTAATTGTAGGAGAAGGATTTTTAATTATGAGCCTCCAATTAGTTGGATTAATCTTTGGAAATATAGTAGTTATTTTACTAGAAGGGTTACTTGTCTTTATAAACGCTTTGCGGCTTCATTTTTACGAATTCTTTTTTAAATTCTTTCAAGGATCGGGAACTGAATTTATTCCTTTCCATTTAAACAGTGAATATTCAATTATCAATTTTAAAATGGATATTGAAAGAGATGTAATTACTGTAGATATAGAAAGAGAAATTGAAACAAACAAAACTTTAGAAAAAATAAATAAGGCTAAAAAATATATCTCAAAAAAATATTTATAGATTTAATCTTCACCCATTTAAGGAATATGATTGATCAAGATATAGAAAAAAAAAAATCTAATAAGGGTATTATACTTAAACTATTTTTTTTAATTGTTAATTTATTAATAGTGTTTTTCTTGTATAATCTCTTATATGAATTTGGCATAAATCCCTTTATAATTGGGTTAATACTTATTTTTGTATTTTTAGTATTTGCTGGACCTTTATTAAGTGGAAAAAGTAAATCTCTTTATTCAAGAATGTTTCCTGATAAAAAAAAGAAGGCAAGAGAAAAATTTCAAAGAAAACGAGAAGAATATGAAAAAAAAGATGAGATGAGACAATTTAAATTAAAACACATTAACCAAATTAATTTGGATTTTGAATATCGCAAGCCAATTATTCATAAATGTGAGAATTGTGGTATGATAATTACGCAATTTGCAAAAAAATGCCCTATCTGTGGTAAAAAGACAGATTATTATGAATGACAATATACATAATATGAAGAGATGTAAAAAAAATGACTGAATCTGAATATGGATACATTTCCGCAATTAATGGAACATTAATCGAAATAAAAGGATTAGAGGATAAAATACGACTTCATGATTTAATTAAAGTTTCTGAGCATAATATTTTAGGTGAAGTCATTCAAAAATTTTCTGACCATGTAGTTGCTCAATGTTTTGAAAGTACCATAAATTTAAAATTAAAGGAAGAAGTTATCGACGTTAATGAGCCTTTATCTATGGAGTTAGCTCCTGGTTTATTAGCAAAAGTTTTTGATGGAATTCAAAGGCCATTACAAAAAACTTTTAACCAATTCAAAGATGGAGGATTAAAAAGAGGCCTTAAATTTCCATCCTTATCAAGAACAAAAAAATGGCATTTTGTACCTTTAAAAAAATTAAATGACAGTGTAATTAGCGGAGATATAATTGGTTCAGTACAAGAAACTCATTTAATAGAACATAGAATAATGGTGCCCCCTAATATCTCTGGAAAATTGTCTTTTATAGCTGAGGAGGGTGAATATACGATCATTGATGAGATATATAAATTGAAAAAAGATAGTAAAGAGAAAACTTATAATATGCTTCAAAAATGGCCTATTACAAGGAACAGACCTTATAAAGAGAGAATGGATCCCTATGAACCACTGATTACGGGGATGCGTGTAATCGATTTACTATTTCCTGTGGCAAAAGGAGGTTCTGCCGCTATTCCAGGTGGGTTTGGAACTGGTAAAACTATAATTCAACAATCAATAGCCAAATGGTGCAATGCTGATATAATTATTTATATTGGTTGTGGAGAGCCAGGGAATGAAATTGCTGATATTTTAAAACAATTTACTGAATTAATGGATCCAAAAACCGGACAACAATTATTTGAACATATCATTCTTATTGCAAATACTTCAAATATGCCTGTTTCAGCACGAGAAGCCAGTCTTTTTTCAGGAGTTACAATAGCAGAATATTATAGAGATATGGGATATGATGTTGCAGTTTTAGCTGATAGCACTTCAAGATGGGCAGAATCTTTAAGAGAAATTTCGGGTTTATTGGAAGAAATGCCTGCAGAGGAGGGATATCCTGCTTATTTACCATCAAAGCTTTCCAGCTTTTATGAACGAGCAGGTGTTGTAAAAGTTTTAGGGAAAAGATATTTAGAAAATGAAATAACTGGTTCTTTAACAATAATTGGAACTATATCCCCTCCAGGTGGAGATTTTAGTGAACCGGTCACTGCAACTACTAAACGTGTTGTTCAAACGTTTTGGGCATTAGATGCTAAATTAGCTTATTTAAAGCACTACCCTGCTATAAATTGGCTAAATTCATATTCAAATTATCCAGAATATATCAAAAATTGGTGGAATCAGAATGATATTAATTGGTCAGAAATAGATATTGATTGGTATGAATGTCGAAAACAAGTAAATGAGATTTTATCTAAGGAAAATGATTTAAAATATATTACTCAATTATTAGGAGTAAAGAATTTACCTGAAGATCAACAACTAGATCTATTTATTGCAAAAATAATTAAAAATGGTTTTCTTAACCAGAGTGCATTTGATAAGATTGATAATTTTACTGATTTTAAAAAATTAATGGCATATATTAAGATTATTCTTTTATTATATAAAGAGGGAAAAGATCTTATAGAACAAGGTTTTATAATTGAAAAAAAAATTGATGAAGAGATCGTAAATGATATTTTAAGAATTGGTCATTCTATTTCTAATGAAGATATTTACCAAATTGAAAAATTAAAAAATAAATTACTTGAAATTACAAAACTTTAATATTAATCTCCCTAAATCTTAAAAAAAAATAAACATAATTGATAAAAAGTTATAATCTAAAGTGTTATTTAACACAATTTAGCTCTGGAAATTTTAATCTTTTTATTAATAAGAAATAAAAATTTAATTTATTGAATTTTATAATAAATAACTTTTTATTTTAAATTTTTAATGGAAAAAACACTTCAGAAAATGTAATAAATGGTAATAATAGAATGGAATATTTTGGATTTACTGGAAAACTTTTGAAGATAAATTTAACGGATAAATCAATATCTGAAGAAAAATTAAATCATAATTTTTCCCTAGAGTTTTTAGGTGGTGCTGGATATGCTTGTCGGTATTTATTTGAGTTAATTAATAAAGAGATTGATCCTCTATCTCCTCGAAATATAATAATTATTATGAATGGACCGTTATGTGGAACAGCAGCTCCCTCTTCCGGAAGGTTTGTAATCTGTTCAAAATCACCTTATACTAATTTATGGAGTGAATCTAATTGTGGTGGGTTTTTTGGACCGGAATTAAAAAAAGCTGGTTATGATGGAATAATTATCTCCGGAAAATCAGAACGTCCGGTTTATATAAAAATATTTAAAGATAATGCAGAAATTTGTGATGCTTTACATATTTGGAGTAAAGGTATAATTGAATCTAATAAAATACTAAAAAAAGTATTTACTGATTCAAATGCAAGAGTTCTATGTATTGGGCAGGCAGGAGAAAATTTAGTAAAATATGCTATAGTAGCCGCTGAAGGTAGAGCAGCGGGACGAACAGGGTTGGGGGCGGTTTTTGGTTCTAAAAAATTAAAAGGGATAGCTGTTATGGGAAACAATTTGAAACCAAAAATAGCAAGACCTTCTGAATTTAAAGAAACTGTTAAAAAAATCAGTAAGTATATAACGAATTCTAATTTAACTAAAGCTTTTAGAGAATATGGCACAAGCATAGGAATAATGTCTGCTCATTCATCAGGCGATTTACCAATAAAATATTTCTCTCAAGGTGAATGGAGTGAAATAGATAAAATTTCAGGGCAAGCCCTTAAACAAGAATATTTAGTTAAAAATAGGTCATGTTGGAATTGCGTTGTAGGATGTGGAAGAATAGTAGCTATCAATAATAAGGAAGATTCTTTGCCAGAACATGAAGGACCTGAATATGAAACTATAGCGGGATTTGGTTCAATGATTTTAAATAGCAATCTACAGTCAATAATAAGAGCAAATTATATGTGTAATGATTATGGAATCGATACAATAAGTTCTAGTGGAACTATTGCATTACTCTATTTCTTATATAATCAAAAAAAGATTAAAAAAGAAGATATTGATAATTTAGATTTACAATGGGGTAATTCGGATTCTCTATTAAGATTAATTGAAAAAATAGCATTTAGAGAGGGAATTGGAGATATTCTTGCTGATGGTTCTAACGCTGTAGGAGAAAGATTTAATATATCTAGAGATGAAATAGCGACTGTAAATAATTTAGAAGTACCATACCATGATATGCGAAATTGTTATGGAATGTCATTAACCTATGGATTTAGCCCAAGAGGAGCCTGTCATATGACAGGAGATATCTATAAAATTGGAAGAAAAGGAAATGAAATAGATTTTTCATCGGTTGGAGTTAATAAAATTGATATGCACCAAAACAATAAAAAAATGGCTGAAGCATGTGCAAAATTACAAGATTATCGTGCTTTCTATTCTAGTTTAATAATATGTAATTTTATAAATCCACCTCCTTCCTATTTCGTAGAATTATTAAATAGCTTGTTCGGAATTGACCTTGATTTAGAAAAAATTCAACTGATCGGTGAAAGAATCTTTACAATCAAAAGGCTTTTCAATATTAAAATGGGTTTAAATTCAAGAAATGATTATGTTCCTAAAATTTTACGCACACCAGTTAAGGAAGGAGCTTCAATAGGTAAAGCGCCAGATTTTGATAAATTGAAAAATTTTTATTATAAGGTACGTGATTGGAATCCTCAAACAGGAATACCAAATAAAGAAAAAATAAAAAAATTAGGGTTATGATATCTCCTTGTTGGGTTTAATTCTCTCTAATTAAAATTTCGATGCTTATACCAATTCCGAAACTGACAAATAAATATAGAAATACAAATTATAAATTTACAAATAAATAAAAATTTATGTGAGAAATTTTTTTATATTAATGGTATTATCATGTCAGAAATAATTTTAAGTATCCTTATTGGAATGATAATGTTTTCTATTATAATAATTCTGTCGTTGATTTTTTCATCAATTAAAATCATAAGAGAGTATGAGAGGGTGGTCGTTTTCCGTCTTGGTCGATATGTTGGTATTAAGGGTCCAGGATTATTTTGGATCATACCAAAAATTGATAAAATTCATAAGGTGGACCTAAGAACAGTCACATATGATGCTCGTATGATAAAAGTAATTACAAAGGATAATATAAGATGCGATATAGACTCATTTGTATATTATAGAGTAATTGATCCTAAAAAAGCGATTCTAGAAGTTGAAGATTACACTTATGCCACTCAAAATCTCGCAAAAACAGTATTAAGAGATATTCTAGGACATGCTGAACTTGATGATTTATTGACAAAAACGCGTGAATTTACCTTGCAAATTCAAGAAGAAATAGACGAAAAGACTGATCCGTGGGGGATAAAGGTGAGTGAAGTTGCTATTAGCGATGTTATTCTCCCGACAGAAATGCAGAGAGTTATTGCAAAACAGGCAGAAGCCGAGAGAGAACGAAGAGCGAGGATTATTATAGCTGAAGGAGAATATTTGGCTGCGGAGAAAATGTATCAAGCGGCAGAAATTTATGCTAAAAGTCCAATAACGTTGAAATTACGGGAGCTACAAACGCTAACAGATATTGCTCGAGAAAAAAATTTGGTGGTAGTCACTTCAACTACCGATATTAGTGAATTGGGAAAAATTATTGCCTTAACTCGAAAAAAAGAAAAATAATATATAAATAAAATAAGTATTGAAAATATAAAAAAAATGGAACAATTTGGTTTAGCTTTAATAACTATCATTCTGATAGCTTTAGGAATAGCTTTTGTATTTGCAGAGTTAGAATCGGACGAAGCTGAATTTTTTGGTCCAGCTGCAATATTTTGTCTTATAATGGGGATAGCACTTTGGTTTATCTCTAATCCTGCTAGCTGGTTGATTTCTCCAGAATTGTTTGGGATTATTACAATCATGTTAATAACTGTAGTATTGATTTTAATTAGTTTCTCCATTCTGCTTACATATAAAATGATTATATTAAAAAAGAATCCCACAAATATATTTGAATTTGTAGGAGGAATTGGCAAAACAATCGATGAAATTGGGGAGGAAAAAAAAGGTTATATCCAATTTCATGGTGAATACTGGAAAGCATATTCAGAAAGGATTGTAAAACCCGGTCAGAGAGTGAGAATTTTAAAAAAAGAGGGACTCACTCTCTTTGTTGAGCCTGAAGAAAATTTGTTCTGCTCTAATTGTGGAGCTAAATTATCCTTTGATTCAGATTTTTGCAGTAATTGTGGAACTCATATAAAAAATTAAGCATCAATATTTTTTATATTCGTGGTCATTAAACTAAAAATGACACGAACTTCAATAATTTGATGAGAATTTATTGGTAAAAATAGTGGTTAAATTAGGTACCTTAGCTTTATTTAGTGAAAAAAAATAAAAAAAAAGAGATCTTATGATCAGAATAAGCATCATCTGTTTTAAGAGAAGTCACCATTTTATTTTATTAAGATTACCTTTATTCTTTGTTTATACTATTTAAGGAAGTTTTTAAGACACTCTCAAATTTTTCATATGCAAAATCGGCGTCTTCTTCAGTAATATTCAATGGAGGTTTAATTTTTATAACATTTCGCATCAATATTTGTCCAGTACCAGAAAAGATTGGCATACTTGGTCCTAAAAAGATTTGTTGTTTGGGTCCTTCTAAAACCATTTCTTCTAATAATTCCGTATAAGGTTCTCTGGATTTTTGATTCTTAACTAATTCAATTCCAATGAATAAGCCGGGACCGCGAATATCACCTATAACTTCATATTTTTCTTGAAGTTCAAATAACCTTTTTGTAATTTGCTTTCCTCTGGCTTCACAATTTTCTCCAAATTTTTCCTTTTCAATCACTTTAATGGAAGCGAGACCTGCTGTTAAACCAATCGGGGTAGAACTGAAAGTAGTGTGTTCCTCAGTTGGAGTGTATCGCTTTTTAATTTTTGGTGATACAATCAATGCTCCTAAGGGAAAACCCCCTCCAATTGCTTTTGTAAACATCATCATATCAGGAGAAACATCAATTCCTAGTTCTTTTTCATATTTTTCAGTTAATGTAAAATATTTCCCTGTTCTCCAAACAGCAGTTTGACATTCATCATATATTGTAAAAATTTTTTCACGCTCACAGATATCTTTCAATTTTTTAAGAAATTCTGGAGGAAAAGGAATGTGACCTCCTGCTGCTTGAAATGGCTCAAGTATAACTCCTATAAGCTTTTTAGGGGTCATTCCCATTAGATATTTCTCGACTAAGTCAAAACATTCTAAATTACATTGTGGATCTCTTTTGCCATATATCCCATTTTTATATTTCCATAAGCATCGATAACAATAAGGTTGGGGAACTCTAGTGAAATGTTCAGTGCCAAACGGAGAGAATCTTGATACTGCATGAAACGGTTGGGAAGCACCTGTCGTTACTAGACTAGTGCCATGATAACCATGAAAAAATGTTAAGAAATGATCTGCACCTCTCCCAGCAATTATTGCCAGTTTTATTGCAGATTCAAGAGCCATTCCTCCACCTTGGTTATTTACAACAACTCTTCCATCCTTCAGCTTTCCTGGAGCTAGTTCAGCTAATTTATTACAAAATTTGGCGCGAGCTGGAGTCAAACATCCTGATCTTACGTGAGTTAATCTTTTCATCTGTTCATATACAGCATAATTAACATCCGGATGAGCAAATCCTAATGCTAAAGTCCAATTCATCGATGTGCAATCAAATATTTCTTCTCTTTTACCGGTTTTATTATCTTTTACAATAACCCAAGGTGAGCCAGGCTCTTTCGCTTCGATTATTGTTTTAAGCTCAACAAAATTATTTAGTGAATGTTTATCAAAATTCTCGATTTCTTCTAAGGAAATATCAGATGATATTCCTTCTAATTCTTCCTTATCAATATATTTTGGATTAATATCTACCATTTTTTACATTCTCAATCTAATTTTAATAAAATTTGTTTCCTATATTTTATCTAAAATGATATCATTTAAGAATTATAATATCGAGATACTTTAAAGGAGTAAATTAAATATTAAAATTTGAGATGTCAATAAAGGAATACTTCTTAGGATTGGATTGTTCAACCCAAAGTCTCACTGGGATCATTATAGATTTTGAAAGTAAAAAACCGGTTATTTCAAGATCACTCCCTTTTAGTGAATATTTTCCCCATTATAATACAGATCACGGGATCATAAAATTTAAGGATGGAAAGGTTGTTCATTCATATCCACTTATGTGGGTCGAAGCTTTAGACTTAATTTTTTCTAAATTTAAAGAAGCAGAAATTGATTTGAGTTTAATAGAAGCAATTTCAGGAGGAGCGCAACAACATAGCACCGTTTACTTAAATAAAAAATTTGATAAAGCGCTTAAAAATCTTGATTCCACCAAGAGTTTAAAGGAACAACTTGAAAATGTATTTTCTAGGGAAACTGCACCTATTTGGATGGATTCCAGTACTACAAGACAATGCGAAGAAATTAGGAAATCACTTGGAGGTAAAAAAAATACTATTGAATTAACTGGTTCAGATACATTTGAACGTTTCTCAGGACCCCAAATAAAAAAATTTTATCAAGAAAATCCAGAAGCTTATGAAAAAACAAAAATAATTCACCTTGTAAGTTCCTTTCTGGCTTCAATTTTATTAGGTGATAATGCTCCAATTGACCATGGAGATGGAGGGGGCATGAATTTAATGGATATAAGAAAAAAGATTTGGAGTGACAAAGCATTAGATGCAACAGCCCCCAATTTAAAAAATAAACTCCCAGATTTAATTGAGTCTTATCGTATTATTGGAATTATTTCTCCTTATTTCGTCAAAAAATATAACTTTAATTCTGAAACCATTCTTTTACCTTGGTCTGGTGATAATCCAAATAGTCTTATTGGCGTTGGATTAATTGAGAAAGGAAAGGCAGCAATTAGTTTAGGCACAAGCGATACTTATTTTGGTTTCATGGAAAAATTACATACTGACCCCCATGGAGAGAGCCATGTGTTTGGATCTCCTACAGGTGATTATATGAGTTTAATTTGTTTTAAAAATGGCGCCATTGCAAGGGAAAAAATTAAAAATAAATTTAATTTAAGTTGGGATGAATTTTCAGAAATACTTGAAAAGTGTCCACCCGGAAATGAAGGAAAAATCATGATCCCTCATTTTCTTCCAGAAATTGTCCCGCAAGTTTTAAATCCTAAAGTATATCGATTTGGATTTGATGAAAATGATAAATTAGGGAATATTCGAGCAATTATAGAAGCCCAAATACTATCAATGCGGCTCCATTCTCAATGGATTGGGGAAAAACCAGAAATCATTTACGCGACGGGAGGCGCTTCTAAAGACAAGGCAATTCTCCAAACTATTGCTGATATCTATAATGTAAAAGTTATTCAATTTGATATAAGCAATTCTGCTGCATTAGGTGCTGCTATGAGGGCGGTTAAAACATATTATGATAAAATTGGAGTTAAAAAATCGTGGGTAGAGATTGTAAAAGAATTTACTTCAATGAAAGGAACTGTTATATCTCCTCGAAAAAAGTATCGAAAATTGTATGATGATATGATT
>Ga0209986_10001823_pt1 | contig 20075 bp, 14 predicted proteins | sample BlataG_FD_183168 | JGI IMG/M metagenome (GOLD analysis project Ga0209986, IMG submission 183168) | Deep subsurface microbial communities from Black Sea to uncover new lineages of life (NeLLi) - Black_00105 metaG (SPAdes) (version 2) | ecosystem: Environmental > Aquatic > Marine > Oceanic >... | reverse complement strand
ACAATGCCCGTGGGCAGATCACTCAGGAGAAGCTCGGCGGAACAGTCCAGCAGGTTGACTTTACATACAATGCTCGAGGATTTCTGACCAAGATCAATGATCCTGGCAGTTTGGGATCTGACAGGTTTGCGATGCAATTTGCATATGATGACTCAATAACAGGAGCTCCATCGCCTGGAGGAGTAGTATTTAAGAACGGGAATGTAACCCAGATCGAATGGGTGAATGTTAAATGGGATACCACCTCATATTACTACACCTTCGAATATGATAGTCGCGACCAGTTGACGAAGGCTGATTGTAGCGACAATGACTACGATGTATCATCTTTTTCATATGATAATAATGGCAATATCTCCGGTCTGAACCGCGGGACCGCTTGGACTTACTACTATGATGGAGATGAAAACAACACCAACCGCTTAGACAACATCAGCGGCCTTACAAGTGACGACAACTGGGACTACGATTCCAATGGTCGCCAGACAAAGGATACTAACGGCAGTTTCAGTAGCTGTACCTACCACTTCCCCGGCGCTGCATTCCACAATATCACGATGTCAAGCGGAACATTGCAGATGCGGTACAACGCATCCAACCGGCGGCTACAGAAGATCGTGGTTAGCGGAATTACCACCAATTATGTGAGAGACATAAGCGGACAGGTTCTGGCAGTCTATGAGGGTGCCGATATCAAAGAGCGCTATGTCTGGGGTCCTCTTGGGCTGGTTTCGATTGTGAAGGGCAACAACACATCACCCACGAGGTACTACACAGTTACAGATCATTTAGGTAGCGTCCACAGTGTTGTGAACACCAGCGGTACTGCCGTTGCGGGCTACGATTATTACCCCTATGGTGAGACGTTACGCAGTTCAGTAAGCCCTGGGGCAGACAGCAGATTTATGTTCCAGGGGAAGGAGTTTGACAACGCAATAAATGGACCAAGTCTTGATCTCTACTACTTCGAGGCACGGTTCTATAGGCCGGATGTTGGAAGGTTCGTTTCACCTGATCCCATACGAAAAGGATGGAGTTATTACGCGTACGCAAATAATAATCCCATAAGATTCACCGATCCAATGGGCCTTAGTGCTGATGATCCTTTTGATCCAACAGGACCGATAGCACGAGAACATATCATACATAAGGGTGACTTTGGATATGATACATATGAATTTGCACGATTTCCTGGTTCTAACACGAGTTATATATATTCTGATCCGAATAGAGCTGCAGCCTTTGAAGCCGCAATGCAACAAGGAATTACATTATTAGCACAAGTGAGATATTGGAATGCATGGACAAATGGTTTATCAGAGTATGAAATAGATAAAATCAATTGGCAAGGATTCTACTGTATTGTTGAAGAGTCAATTAATCAGGGAGTTGATCCCGCGTTGGCATTATCAATAGCTAACATTGAATATAGAAATTTCGATCCCAATCCATGGAAAGTGGGCAACGATTATGGTTATTTTCAACTTAATATTGTTGCTCATCGAGAGAGGGCAATCGAGTTGGGAGTACCTTTCATGCCTTTAGAAGCGTTTTTGACAAAAGCTGGAAACATATATTATGGTGTAGGATTATTAAGAAATACTTGGCGAAATTTCGTAACTAATGGTGGTTTAATAGCTTATGAAACAACACATGATCGAATGCAAGCTCTATATGCAATGTGGAACTCAGGAGCTCCAGGCGGGTACAATATTATTGAGGATTGGTTGACTTCAAGTAAATATGCTATACAGCGAAATAATTTTAGGCTTGCCTGGCCTCAGTTAAGCCGCTTTTTATTCAATATTGGCTGGAATCCTTGAGGACGGTTACGATGTTATTTTCTGCATTGATGTTAAGTAGCTCTTGTGGATTAATCAGATGCTGTTTTGGATTATTATTAATCAGTCAAATTTTGGATTCGGATTTTTCAATTAATTCCAGCAAGAGAGATGTACTCAATAGTATACCTAATATTGGACATGTAGTTATCAATAGTCAGCAGGATATAGAAATGACTAGGAACTTTAATCTTGCTGTTGAAGGGATGGTTGTCGCCCTGAGTGGTGAGATTTCAAGAAGTGATACTTTAATCACTTCAATCGAGCCAATCACGAAAGAAGAGTCGAAAGCGGATAGCTTTTATATTACTCAATACATCATCCGTGAGGGGTGGGGTTTATTTAAGTTATCTGAGGTGATATCAAATAATAAGCCTCAATTCACTATTAATACTAACCGTGATAGCTCTTTGTGGGGGGAGTTTGAACGGGACTATGCTCATCAGTTGAAGCAGATTTCAGAGGTCCTTCCTGACACTTCTATCATTTTGGATAATAAATTAGTCCATAGAGTGGTTACCGCAGAAGGTGAATATGGTCTGATTCTATTGATTACCAGGGAATCAGAACGGCATAATATGAATAACCCTTCGTTAAGTAACCTAATGATAAGAGGTTTTGCAGTGTATCCTGATGGTGATATCACTTTAGTTGCAGCATGGGAAGGATTCCCAGGATATTACAAATCCTGTGATATAATTGAGCGCTCATTTAAGAGCCGATATTATAGAATATGGTTCCAATATACTGGTATTGGAGGTAGTGGATATAGTGAGATTGGTCTCTTGATGAGGTTAATAGTACCATAAGGTTTAGTAAAGGAAACTAGATCCTCACTCCAGATCCGTAAGGTACAGAAATCCTTTATAAAATGTTAAGTCCGGCTGCTATAATTGATGTCTATGAGTTCCCTTGAGAAGGTAATTCGGTATCTATGGAGTGGACATCTCACTCCTCGGACTCTAAAGAGGTGGATAGCAACTTGGATTTTTGAAATATTCTTGGCCTTCATATTTGATGTTATGGAAGCATATATTATTGGAATCCTTGCCATTATCTTTGCTCTACTTAGCTATTGGTATTTACTGGACAAGGATAGAGAAACCTCCAGAAACAAACCACCCTCTGTGCCAATATGAGTGAGACATATCCCTTCTTTGGAATCAATTTGCCTTATTCTGAATATTGGGTTCCTCACCCCTATTAGATCTAAACAAAGGGAGTGATACAATGTACTCAGTACTGTTGTCGATGCTTCTGTTGATACCGATGATTTGTCATAAGGATTCCCCCAATATGGCACTAAATACTCAGAATGATTTATCCCAAATTAATCGTATTAATCCGGGCGTTCCAGAGGAGGCAATTAGTGTTTTAAAAGCATTCCATAAAGCGGTGGTAGAGAATGATTTAGAAAATGCAAAGCGGTTGTATTATGAAGGTAGAATTGGGTGGTCTACAAGAGAGGATCCTACGTACTTAGATTTTCGGATCCTTACTTTTGGACCAGTACCACCACCGTTAATAGAATCTGAAAGATACCCGAAACCTATAAAAGATGATTATGTAGCATGGTTGGAAGTAAAGATGAATGATGTTCAATGGAATTATCCACATGCTCATTATCAGACGATCCTCACGAAACGAAGCGGGGAATGGTTAATTCTCACATCAGCAATAATTCAACATTATGCTGAACCCACGTTAGTTTATATTCCAGGTTATTATCCTGAGCGGTGATCAAATTATATCCGGATTCATCACTAGACCGATGTTAAGCATATTAGTCTAGTGTCCATCCGGAAACGGCTGTTTTCGACGCTCGTTGAGCAGACACGACAGCCTGGTTTCCGGATGGGAACTTTAGTAATCTGAATAGGGGAATCGGAAAGTCCCGTCCCGAGACTTATTTGTTAGTGGAGGCAGCTGTGCAAATACTGGTGGCTTGATGATAGATTGTGGTTAGATCCCAATGATTGGTTACTAGATTGGCATTTTGAACTATGGGCAGAATTAACGCCGGATGGTGTTTGGTGGCTAGTAATTACTATTTATGAAGAAGCTCTTTGGTGGGAAGACCCAGAACAGAAGAAACTGTTTAAGAAGTGGTACATGGAGTACTTCAAATATAACCCTTAACTCCCTAAGCTTTGATCTATCTCTTGTAGAAATCACTGATGAATGCGCCGCTGATCTGTAGCTGCGCTTGGAGTCAATGGTGCATAAACATAGGCCTGATAAGAAGTTGTGGCTCTCCTTGTGCTTTTTACTTTTTCTGCTCCTTGAGTGCTGCACTCCCTGGTTCCCTATCGTGGATACAGCACCGCTCGAAAAGCGTGAAGAGGGCGCTGTACTCATCATCGGTTGTGTGATCATTGCACCTGCCTTTGCTGGCTACCACAAGTACGGACCAATGCGCGTTGTACTAGGCTATCAAAAACCGTGTGAGGAACGGGAGAGACTAGAACAGATCTGGGCCGAGCCCGATTCAATGGGATATTTCGCACTCGTCAATATGCCTGTAGGCCGGTATACGATCTGCGGAGTACGTCTGGATGGGCGCTCAATCTTTTTCTACCCCTCTTCTAATGATAGTATATGGAGACAAGTATTCGAGGAGGATTTCCCATTTTCGTGTAAACCCGAACCGTGGCCCGAATTGGAAGAAGGAGGAATCTACAACTTCGGTTACCTCGTACTGGCCCCTGTGTTACCACCCAAGGACCGTTGGGATATCCGTGTCCGCGCGATTCATTGTGAATCCCTTATCGACCCACCTCCGCTTGTAGGACTAGAGCCATATCAGTTGTATAAGCACTATCGATCTCCGGTTCCCCAGTATTTCATCGAAAAGTATCCGGACAACGAGTGGACACCCTATCTCCGGCGGTTACTGGAGCATAGGAAGAAATAGTATAGGCTACCTGTTTACGTTGCCGCGTAAATTGATAGGCTTGGAATGGCGTTCATGTGGACATCCTAACTGCTGTATCAGGAGGTTGGAATAACAACACCGAAAACGTTAGCAAAGGTAGCTTGAGCCCGGAGGGGCAGCTTCATGAAAGTCTACTTTTACAGGAGATCTCGGACTTGACCGGTAGCCGCACGTATTCCTATTATTTTGACCGGTGTTATTATAGTTTGGAATATTCAGTATTGAACGATCTGTTGGAAATAATCTCAACATTCATCGCAGGATAGCAGATCATGAATTCTGTTAAATATATCGCCGTTGCTTTCGTAATCTTCTCCTTATGCTATTGTGCAAGTACGCTGCCTCCCCCTAATCGTCTTGACCATCAGAGATCAATCATAGGTATATCTGTGGCAGACATACATCCTATTCTCCGAGTTAAAGGGAAAGCTGCTATTACTGCATATTTCATCAAAGTGGATGAAGATGATGATTTGTATGCCCAAGACGATTTTATCTGGTCAAACTATGCTAAAGGAGGCCAGATCTACTTACTGAATGCAAAACCAGGACGATATGCGGTTGTTGCTACTGGCAAAGCTAAGAAGTCCCCAGTTTCCCCTATTGCACCGAGCGAGGCCAAATACATCACCTTCTTCTCCGAAGAGATAATCAAACTCACCGAAGTGACAGTGGCCCCTGGCTCAGTAGTATTCATAGGTGACTATGTTGTCGAGGTGTCTTCTGGCCTAAAAAATGCCGATAATGCTCAGTTGCATTATGCCCAATTGATTATGCCCGATGCTGTAGCTGCAGATGAGCTCTTATACACGGTGCTTTCTGGTGACTATTATTCTGCAGGATCCCTCTATAAGGTGAAGCACGACAAGCAGGTCGAGATTGATTTTCTTACTAATGCGCTTGAACACTTAAAGTATACAGATTGGATTGAAATTATTCAGAGACGGTTTATTGAATTAAGAGGAAGAAACTAGAATCTCCTAAATACAACACATGACTGCAGGATCGGGATTTTCGGGGTCTTCCCTGCTGCAAGTAAATTCAATATACCGGGCACTATTTGAAGTGCCCATATATGAGTAGGGCGTTTTTTATGAGATAACCGGGGGGCTGTTAACAAAAAATCGAGGCCGCAGAACCCCCTCTTAAACTAGAGCACTATCTGCATTATTGGGCTAATTATCATCAAATAATGCAGTTTGTTCAGACTTGGTCACATACAAATGGGCATGTGACGAACACAGCAAAAAAACTTGGGATATCAAAAGGTTCTGCACAACCGATGCGGATATGGATTTGTCATAGAAGGTGCTGCGAGGCACATCCAGCTCCTCAAGCGTCCTGCTGGCTGGTAGTACCGACCCCTCGACGAGCTGGATGATCTCCATCTTCTCGGCTGCTGTGTATCTCAAAGGTCTTCCGGATCGTTGTCCAATCCAACCAAGCTTTTTTTAGCACCTGGTTCTTGAGCGAGAGATCAGCAACGAGTTCCTTGAGCTGCATGTTCTCGTTGCGCAGGCCGTTGACCTCTGGAGAGGTCGCTTCACGCTTGGTATCGCCCATCAAACGGCGTTTACCGGCCTCCAGAAACTCTTTGCTCCAATTGTAGTAAAGGTTCGGGCTGATACCTTCCTTACGGCAGAGCTCAGCAATGCTCTCCTCGCCACGGAGTCCTTCCAGAACGATCCTGATTTTCTCCTCAACTGAATACTTCCGCCGGGTTTTGCGCTTGATCTCTCGAACAACGGATTCCGGGTTTGATTTAGTGCTCATGAGACAATCTCCTTTCACCCTTTAGGGTACAGGAACTGTCTCTTAATTCATGAGGCTATTTTGTCCGGAAAGGTCTGACAGGCTACACTGCAACACCTTACTTTTTAGATGGATTGATAGATGGCGGATTAACTTTCGTTTTTGTTACTGGAATGGTATACAATGGCTTGTGTTCATTGTTTGAGTGGATTTTCGGCGGAAAGGGGGAATAATAAGTGCGGACTCGAATGAAGAAATCAATGTTGATAATATCCATATTTATTCTATCTCAAGTTCCAGTTGCTACTTGTATAGCACAAGATGCAAAATCAGCTGAGCTACTGCTGGGGTCTGTATACGTACTTTCAGGTAGTTATTTGAGTGTGAATAAGGAAACAGATATTGATGCACATCTTGAAATGCCGTTTGGATTTGGTTTGAAGGTAAATATCCCAGGCAATAAGGTACGACCCATTATGGGTGTTGATTGGACTTTGCCAAATAAAAAAAGGAGCTTTATCGGTGAAGATCGTGTAACACAAGTTATCCCTTATTTCGGGATAGGAACTGAAATATCTAGTTTCGGTGTTTATCTTGGGGCCAACATCACGAAGTGGCATTATAAAGGGACACCTGAAGGAAATATCAGTGGTAAAGTTGGGTTATCCGCTGGCATTACTTATGTAAGTAGTCGCGGTCTATTCTCAGAAAAAAGTTGGTATGGTTTTACAGTTCATCACACGAGAGGTACATTCAGGACTAGTTTTGGGGGAGACAATATTGAAATATCCGGCATTACAATCCTAATTACTGGCGGGATAAGTTTTGAATTATTGTAGATCACTACTGTCCGGTTAAGCTCCACCCACATCTCTGCAACTGATTATGCAACAAACAGTTAAAGAGATCCCAAAATTTATCAACTTGAACTCAATTCCCCTCGTTTCCATCCTTTGGCCCATATGCAAAAGGGATGGTCGTATGTACGACGGACGGATGATCTTCTCACAGCTATAGGACTTCGTACCCCGATATGAATTTCGCAAATGCGTTGATCGCTATCAGGGATAGGTGGTCCCCAAAATTCGGACAGTATGCTAAGGTGGCTCCCGCCCTCATAGTCGAAGGACAGGAGCAATGGCAAAACGACGTAGTTTCTCTGCACAATTCAAGGCACGAGTCGCACTGGAAGCTCTTTCTGGCGCCTACACGATGGCTGAACTGGCCGCGAAGCACGACGTACACCCCAACATGATCGCGCAGTGGAAACGCAAGGTTAAGGAGAGTCTGCCGGAGGTGTTCTCCAAGAAGACGGACCGATCCGAGGCCGCTCGCGAGGCCGAGCTGAAAGAACTCCACGCCAAGATCGGGCAGTTGACCGTGGAGAACGATTTTTTATCAAAAGCCTTCGGTCGTTGAGCCACGGCCGAAGGGTTGCGATGATCGAGACGGATCATCGTCGGCTCAGCATCTCACGTCAGTGTCAGCTGGTGGGGATCGCCCGTTCGTCGTTCTACTACAGGGGCAAGGGCGAGAGCGCCTTGAACCTGAAACTGATGCGTCTGATCGACGAACAGTTCCTCGGCACACCGTGGTACGGCTCTCGTCAGATGGCGCGCTGGCTTCGGCGTCAGGGCCACCACGTCGGCCGCAAGCGGGTGCGGCGGCTGATGCGCACAATGGGGCTGACGCCGATCTACCAGGCCCCGCGCACGTCGAAGCCCCATCCGGAACATCGAGTGTATCCGTATCTGCTGCGGAAAGTGACGATCGACCGGCCGAATCAAGCCTGGTGCGCCGACGTCACCTACATCCCTATGCGGCAAGGCTTTTTGTACCTCGTGGCGATCATGGACTGGTCTACACGCGCCGTGCTGGCCTGGCGGCTATCCAACACCATGTACCCGGACTTCTGCGTCGAGGCTCTGCAGGAGGCGCTGTCGCGTTACGGAACGCCGGAGATCTTCAACACCGACCAGGGGAGCCAGTTCACCAGCGACGACTTCACCGACGCGTTGAAGGAGGCCGGCGTGCAAATCTCGATGGACGGCCGTGGCCGCTGGATGGACAACATCTTCATCGAGCGGCTGTGGCGGTCTCTGAAATACGAGTGCATCTATCTGCGGGAAATGGAGAACGGGTTCCAGGCTCAGAGGGACATCGGAATCTGGATGAAATACTACAACGAGGAAAGACCCCACTCGATCTTCACAGACGACAAGACCCCGCTGGAGGTATACACTGAGAAAATGGCGGCATGATCAGACACTGGGAGTCCACCTTAAACCGGTCGCCGAACTGTCCAAAGAACGGGGTCCACCTCTGGGCAACTCCAGAGTCCGGACGTTTTCCTGTTGGGACCAGTTCCTCTGCATGGCATTTGCTCAACTTACCTGCCGGGAAAGCCTGAGAGACATCGAGGCATGTCTTCGTTCCATACCAGACAAACGCTACCATATGGGGATACGTGGGAAGGTATCCATGAGCACCCTGGCCGATGCCAACGAACACAGAGACTGGCGAATATATGCCGACTTCACTCAGGTGCTTATCAACAGTCGTAGCGTCGTCTCATCGATCCTTGTCCCCCCGAAAAAACCCATCTGATCCATAACACCGCACTCGGTTTCGTGAAAATCGTTTTCAAGCTGCTTTATGGGGAGAATCAGGCGGTAAAGATCAGAGGGACACTTTGGCGGGCTGATGGATATTTCCGATATTAGGGGGCAGGGATAAGCATACCGGGACATGTATGTCTGGCGACGAAATCCCGAAGGAACGAATCACCGGTCGAGGTAACTACGCCGCGACACGCTCGTATCTGTGATGCAGTCCACTGCAGATGGGGATTGCAATCAGCTTAGTCGGATGCTCCAATAGCCAAATAGGCATGTGACGAACACAGTAAAAAAACTTGGGATATCAAAAGCTTCTGCATCCCGTTTTTCAAGGGCTCTAGGATTGTGTCAAACACTAAAAAAACCGTTAATACTTCCTGAAACATTAATATCGTACTGTTTAAATCAATCGAAACAGCTGTAATCCCATATAATTCAATAAATTAGGCAATAACCTGAGCCGATAACTCTTACACTTTGTTTCAGGAATCGGCTTCAGACAGAACTTCACCCTCAAACCTGAATCCTCGCAAAACCGCACCAGCGCTTGATCTATCTCACCGTGACCAACAATTGGCACGAGATGTGCATTATCACTGAGTTATGGATAAGCGGGAAATGTCCCAAACTGTGGCTAGTAGAGGGATTTGATGGGATTACCAGCCGAGTTGAGGCAAGAGATAAAGGCCAGCTTTTGAACAACATTCCAGGTGAGGGTTCTCATGCAAATTACACTGTATAGAGCTTCATTGGATCTTCGAGTCTTCATGTTGTCGTGTTGTGTATCACTTGTTCTCATGTCTCCTGGTCCAACATTTGGACAAGAGGCGGAGCCAGAAGTTAAAGGTATACCAGCAATGCCTGGTGAAGCGATGCATAACGAAGGACATATAGAAAACGAGGTTAATCTATACAATCGTGATGGAATATTTCGACTTCCTCTTTATGAATTCCAGGGCCGTGGAAACGCCAAGTTCACAATAGGACTTCATTATTTCACTAATATCCAAACCATTAAGGAAAACCTGAATACCGAAAACCAGGCGTCGTGGGTTGGCATGGGTTGGGGACTGGATATTCCACATATCTGGGGCGACATTTCAGCCGAATACGAGAATAATGAATTCACCAATATAGATATCAAGCATACCCTCGTATGGGATGGAGTGCGGGACAGCTTCATTCAGTCCGGTACCTGGACACTAACTCAGAAAAAATATTGGAAAGTAACTAAAACCACTGATGCGAATGGTTATGTTGATACATTCACGTTAACCGATATGGAGGGGACCAAGTACACCTTTGGACATCGGCGGGAAACTGTTCTCACGCTTTATGATGAGGAAGAAGAGCTGAGAGACTGGGATGGTCTAATTCCATATCAATGGGACCTAACTGAAATCGAAGATGTTACTGGTCAGAATTCACTGACTTTTTATTGGGATGATATCGATGTTGAATTCGAAGAAGATCCAGATCTTGAATACACAGAAGCAAGCTACCTGGACTATATCAAGGATGATGCTTCAGACAGAATTGTAGATTTCGTAAGAGAGGATCGAGACGATTATCCAAGACCAGGGGATATAGATGATCTTTCAGAAGTATTTGAGAAAAAACGACTGCAATACTTTGCACTTCGGCCATCGACCAGTGACACGTCCAGGCTGATCATATTCGACTTTGATTATGCTTCTTATTACGGGAGTGGTTATAACAGCAAGAAACTACAATTGGGTTCTGTACAGAGGATGAATCCCAGTGGTGGTGGGCTACCCGCATGGGATTTCACTCACCGAAGCTCTGATCCCAATAATGGTGCATTAGAAACGATAACTCTACCTGAAGGCGGGTCTAAAAAGATCACCTACTCAAGTGGACAGGTGAACTCGATTATTCTGGACAGGGGCATGGGAGCCAGTGCGGACACAACAACTTTTACATATCTTGGAAACGGCCAGGTCAAGGTCACCCCACCTGGTGGAGTTGGATACACACAATATGATCTAAAATCTTCCAGCTGGGGTAATAGCCGGGGAATTCTGGATCTTGTGCGGGTATATAATCAGTCAAATTCCCTGGTTGAGAAATTCGATTACACCCCTGAGGATACAACGATTATCCACAGAAGGTATTCTCTTATCCGTCATGTTGTGTACCAGGGTTCTGACTCGTTAATAACAGATACCGAATATCACTATAGCAGTACTGCGAAAGGACAACCCTGGCTGATCCGTGAGAAGTTGCGTCCATTCCAGCCGCGTGGTTACACAGCGGGTCTATCCGATGTGGATACATACTGGCGCTCTCGACGCATATGGTATGCCTTTGAGAATTACTCGGCTATGAATGAAAATGGCACCCACCAGCTGACGGATGTATGGAAAGAGATAGTACGAGAAGAAACACGCTCGACGGCTAATGGCAATAAATGCAGTCCACTATCTGCTACCTGGACAACATTTGCCCAGTACAATTCCACTTACTATGGACCAGCGAAGGTTTATTTATGGGTTGGTGATGGTACTGCTAGTGATACGACTATCACAGCTGATCCACCCGGTAACACTAGTGAAAAAGTTATAGTTCGAGAAATCGTAAGCTGTGATGCCTATGGTCATGTCACACAGGAGAAGGATGGTGAAGACAGGATTACGAAATACTATTATGGTGATAACTCCAGCAATTTAAATAACTCTGCAACGGGTCTTGACCATCGCTTGCTGACCGGGATTCGTCGACTTGCAGGCGCTTCAGATGATAACAATAATGACCTGATCACGAAGACAGACTGGAATGGGAATGTTGGGCTGAAGACGGATGAGGAAGATGAGAATAACAGCAAAACATATTTCACCCATGATAATTACTACCGGCCGACTCATATAAAGAACCACAGTAGTACGGATATACAGCGAACTGACTACAGTTATTCAAGAGATCAGAGCGGTACAGGCAACTTTGATGCCACCAAACCCAATTACGAACGCATTGTTCAGTTCTTTACCTATGGTGGCAGCACTGATAGTACACACACAACGAGGTTCACTGATGGATTCGGACGCAAGATTCAGACACAACGACGCAATGACACTAATGACATAATCCAAAGCTGGGGATTTTACAGAGATGGTGCTTTAAGAGCCGAATACACACCATACGACATCTCAAATGCCACACATGCATATCACAACACTGCCAGTTATGGCTCACGTGATAGCACTAAGTTTGAGTACGAGAGTGATCCTAGACGCCGGCCAAGCAAATCGATCTTCCCAACAATGGACACAGCTACACGTCCACAGACAACGACAACTTTTGGCATATCCTCAATAAGCGGGCATAAGTTCTTGACCAGAACGCTGACCGATGAGAACAGTGTTGCTCACAAGGAGTGGCTCAACGAAGACGGTACTGCATTCAAGGAAACAGTAGGAGGAAGCTACGCTGCACGTACCCTGCGTGATGTCAGGGGGCTGGTAGTGATGATTATGCCACCCCGAGCGAGCGAGTCCACCTCGAGTCCTTTGCGTACAGACATAACCCAGGGTCTCTTTGGCCGTGAAATCGAGCGGGGCGAACCCGATCAAGGAACTACGAAAATAGTCTATGATCGAAGCCTGCTTCCCATCTGGGTACAGGAAGCTGCTGATGCCAGTGGCAATGATTTCTGGACCACAATTTATGATAATTTCTGGCGTCCTACTAGGATTGGTCTTGAAAAAGACTCGAGTAGTAGCTGGTATACCAGAGTACCTACTACACCAACAAGTTCTTATGGGAGTGAGGCCGACGAGTGGCGCAAGAAGTACACATACGATTCCGACCAATTCGGCTCCGGTACAACCTATCCCAAAGGTAGATTGACGAAGATTGAGGGTAACTACGATACAGACAGTACTGTTGAGTATTACGAGTACTACCAGTATTCCAGAGAAGGCTGGATCACTAAACAAAGGCAATATATCTCAGGAGCAATCTCACGAGATACCGAGTATGAATATGACACCGGAGGGAGGCTGCGAAAGATAATCTTCGCTGATGCGCAGAACTCCGAAGAATTCTTCATTTGGTATGATCCCGATTCAGCAGGCAGGCTATACAAGATCTATTCGCACACTTCAAACTCCAAACCGGGTACTGCCACGGCAGAGTATGCCTACAATGCCCGAGGGCAGGTTACTCAGGAGAAACTTGGTGGAGCAGTCCAGCAGGTTGACTTCACATACAATGCCCGAGGGGTCCTAACAAAGATCAACGATCCCGGCAGTTTGGGATCTGACCGATTTGCCATGCAGCTGGGATATGACGCAAAGGTTACAGGAGGACCCTCAACTGGTTGGTCGGCAGAGAATAACGGCAATATTTCTCAGCTCAAGTGGGTGAATACGAAATTCAGCTCCACTGCCTATTACTACACGTTCGGATATGACAGTCGCGATCAGTTGACGAAAGCCGATTGTAGCAACAATAGCTGGGATGTCTCCTCTTACTCATACGATAACAACGGTAACCTCTCAGGACTGAACCGTGGTACCGCCTGGACCTATAACTACGATGGGGATGAAGCCAACACTAACCGTCTGGACGACATAACGAACCTAACCAGTGACGATAACTGGGACTACGATTTAAATGGTCGACAGACAAAAGACACAAATGGCAGCTTCAGTAGTAGCACTTACCACTTTCCGGGAGCAGCTTTCAACAGCATCACGATGTCCGGCGGAACCCTATATATGGAATACAACAAGGACAATCGTCGTGTGCAGAAGATTATTTCTGGTGGAACTTATACCAACTACATAAGAGATATTAGTGGACAGGTTTTAGCGGTCTTTAACGGCACTACAATCAGTGAGCGATATGTCTGGGGTTTTCTAGGTCTGGTTTCAATTGTGAAGGGCAACAATTCTTCACCCACCCGCTACTACACAATTACGGATCATCTGGGAAGTGTGCGGAGTGTGACCAACACTAGTGGTACTGCTGTAGCGGGTTACGACTACTACCCCTATGGCAAGACACTCCGTAGCTCTATTAATTCTGGAGCAGATAGTAGGTTCATGTTACAGGGGAAGGAGTTTGATACAGAGCTGAATCTGGATCTCTACTACTTCGAGGCACGGTTCTACAGGCCGGATATCGGCAGGTTTGCAGCACCTGATCCAATGAAACAGGGCTGGTCCTACTATTCATTTACAGGGAACAATCCCATCAGGTTCACTGATCCAAGTGGGATGTTTTATTCCTCCCCAGATGTCTTATTCCTCTCCACAAGTGGGATATTATATTCCTTCCCAGGTATCTTTTCCCTCCCCACAAGTGGGATGTCTAATTCCTCCTCAGAAGAGATAGACGATAGAGATGATAATGAGCGTGGATATCTTTATGAAGCAGGTGAAGAAATATATATTGAGGAATTTGATTTAGGGACCAATGGGGTGACTGAGAAGAACCCGCATCTCCAACCGGGATCAATTTTCACATTTGCAAATGGTGACCCCAATAATTGGGCTTATTATGAGCGAAAAGAAGAGGTGGGGCCTGACTGGCTTAATCAGGATTTTTTCTTGGAAGATAGAAATTGGCTTGATCCTTGGGACTATCATATAGTTGGTGATGGAGTTGAGGACGATTGGTTTAGGGAATTTTACAAGGAGAAGGGAGTTTTCTATAAAATATTTAAAAAATGGTATAAGAAGAACCGGAAATACTTTCCATGAGAATATTTAGAAACTATACTGGGAATCTGATGAAACTAATAGGTTACACAGTTTCCTTATTCCTACTATTAGCAGCTTGTTCTCCAATCAAGGTCTATAATGGGAATCAACCATTAGGACTTAAACAAGATGACTCAGTCCTCCTAATTGGATGTGTGTTTTTTATTGATGTCCTCTACTTGAACAAACCAATTGAGTTGGTAGTTTCATACTATTTAGATGGTAGCGAAGAGGACCGACTAAGATGGTTTATTGTTAAAACTGACTCAGCTGGATATTTTACTGTCCCAAATTTACCTTCTGGGAAATATGTGATTAGCCAAGTAAAAAACCTTGAACTGAGAGAGAGAGAGGGAGTGAGAGAGTATTTCCCTGGTACATCAAGTGATGAAGCTGATTACTATGCCTCGTGTTTTAATAAAGACCTTCTTGAATTTTCTGTTCAACCCACAACAAATATCATTGATATGTCATATATCGTTATCTGCGGCAATTTCGATTACCAAGTAACTCCTTCGTTTAGTTTAGAAACACATTATCGGTACCAGCTAGATGGAGAAGTGTTTAAGGAAGAGTGGCGCAACCCAGATGGTGATCTGATAACGACCTATCATCGATACACTCGTCCTCCAGTTACTGAGTACTTTTTCAAGAAATATCCTAATAGTGAATGGGCACCTTATCTCAAAAGATTGGTGGAAAAGCCACAAAGAAACTAACACGTTATTGCTTCTGAGCAGAATTGTATTGACCTGACAGAGGTATTATCTTTGCGATAATGTATGTATTAAAAGGTGGTTGGTGGAATCATAGCAATCCTTATGAAGTAGCATCAGATAAATATGCGCATAGAAAGAAGTACGGGTGGCCATAATGAGATCAAGGACTTTAGTAATAACTTCTCTTCTTGTGGTGATGTACGTGTTTGTAGATGGATGCGATCGTTATTACGGTCCAAGATTTGTTAACGAGACGGATACATCCGCCTCCATAGTTTTAATCACAACTGAGACTGACACATTAGACGAAGGATATAGGTTCAAAATCCCCCCAGGTGTATCAGCAATGTCTTCGTCTAAACTCCTTCAGCCGCGTGAGATCGTGTCCATCAAAATCACATATGGTGAAGATAAAACCATCACTTTTAATAGGGAGTACCTGGAGAAAAAGTTGACTGAAATTGGTGGAGCGGATAAGGTAGTCTTCTTAATCCGCTCGGATGGAGTCCAGCTTATATCCGAGGACGAATACTGGCGGGATAGAAGAAAGAGTGGCTGATTCTTGTGTTGTCCCCCCGAATAATCGCGTCCTACATGCCAGCATCAGGTCGCGTCGTGACTTGATCCTTGAAAACTTGGCCTTGCGCCAACAACTATCTGCACTGAAAGCTGTAAAGCCCAGACCGAGTTTGACTACGGTTGACCGTCTATTCTGGGTCGTACTGCGCTGGTTCTGGTCCAGGTGGGCAGACGTACTAATCATCGTAAAGCCGGAGACCGTTGTTCGGTGGCATAGAGCTGGATTCAAGACATACTGGCGCTGGAAATCGAAGACGAAACGAAGAGGCCGTCCGAAGATAACAAGAGAGATTCATGAGCTTGTACATAGAATGGGACAAGAGAATCCGACTTTGGGAGAACCCCGTATCCATGCTGAACTCCTCAAACTGGGTTTCGATGTCTCGGAGAGAACTATATCGCGCTACCTGTGTAAGCGGCCCTCGGGACGGAATGCACGTCAAAGCTGAAAGACTTTCTTACGTAACCACCGTGACGCAATCGCTGCGATGGACTTCTTCACGGTGCCTACTGCAAAATTCAGACAGGAGTTTAAGAGATAACCCTCCTTCTCGATCGTAGATCCGCGCCAAATCTGCGTTTGCTGATCAACGACAATTATTTCTGCCGATCATCCAATTATTATCACGGAAGGATCTTTATTTCCCTGTGTACTTATATCCGAAGGGGGATTGGGGACCGAATGAGAGAATAATCCTTGGTGAGCACGAGGGTTACCATATTAAGACTTTATGGGAAGGAGGCCCTTTATGCTGGTTTGATTATTTGGTGTTCAAAGGTGGTTGGTGGGGTACTAACAATCCATACGAAATAGAAGCAGATAAGCACGCGCTGATAATACTGCCATGAAAGCTAGGACAACAGCAATAGCGACTCTATTCGTAGCGATTTGCCTATCTTTTGGTGGATGCGTTACTTCCGGTCCATGGATAATCAACGATACGGAAAAACCAGCTTTAATCTTTCTGGTCACAACGGAAACACCAGACGATTGGCAGCGATGGGAAATCCCCCCAGGTGGAAAATTCAATCTCTTTGGGGAAGGAGGCGTGCCGCCGAGTTCAATAGTGTCTCTCAAGATTACATGTGGAGATAGCACAATCACTCTTGAAATGGAATATCTGCAGAGGCAACTGTCCGAAATAGGTCGATGGTATAAGGCAGTTATTTTGATTCACCCGGATGGAGTTAAGCTTGTTTCCAGAGCTGAATACCGACAGATTAAGAAGAAAGGTCGGCCGATCTTTAGATAATCTATCATATCATAAATAGTTTCCGGATGGGAACTGTAGTAATCTGAATAGGGAAATCGGAAAGTCCCGTCCCTAGGAGCCTGTCGGAGAAACGCTCCGGCTGCGGCTTGCGCTGGCATCCGGCAGGCGGCGTTGGTTCTCGCGGAATATCCTCGACGTAGCGCAGTGGCTACGTCTCCGGGTATTCCGCTCAACCGCCTGGCCATCCGGCGCCAGCGAAACCCTCGCTATTGTCGGTTTCTCCGACAGGCTCCTATCAATTGTTAGTGGAGGTAACTGTGCAGCAAAAGAGTTCGGAGTTCTTGAGAGGGGCCATCTTTGGGAAGGTTAAAGACATCATGACCTGGGGTATTTTACTAATTATTGGGCTCATCAGCGTGGTCATGACGTCTTGCAATTCAGTCTCCCCCCGTGGAACACGGTGGCATGAAAAGTACGATTTTGTGGCTGATATTCCACCCATCGTTTTCAACTACGATCATGGTGTGTTGGCTGGAAGTTACCCCGAGGACCAGGAAACAGTGGCTGTGCGATTCGATGATGTCTGTGCTTATTTGGGCCATGTTTGTCTTTGTGGGGCTGGTGGTTATCGGATTGTTTCTTTGGTCGTTGACTCTCTGCACACCAGCAACGAACCGTTGGAAAGAGGCGAATTCATTTTAGTCAGCAGCCGGGATCATACCATCAGCGATGTGATCGCTTATGTGTTAGGAATTCAACGCCGTCAAGATCCGAGCAAATCCAACTATTTTATTGATACGACCATTACCGCCCCTCGGCGGGAATACCACTACTATATTGGTTTTAAGGAGACTCGTACTGCGGTTCATGTCATATACCGAAAGCACCAGCTCATTGGCCATGATGCTATGGATGCCCTCTGGAAAATTGAGCTAAGTTACGATGCTGATCCACAATCAGTGAGCAAAGAAGACATCTCGAAATACCAGCGGGCGATGAAAGACTTGGTAAGCGACGTTGTTTTGGGACGACGGGACGATGTATTCGATATTGTTCAGGTGCCTTATGAACAGGTTGTAACTCTACTACTGCACGATTAAAGCTCAGCCCTTCTTTCTCCCGAAACCGGTAGCTACGGCCGCGATCATCAGGGGGAACAGTACGATTCCGTAGAAGATGTATGGCGCCTCCTGGGCCCAGGGCACCACTACTGCGAAACTGTAGCGTTCCACCAGCTCCTTCTGAATGGCGTTTGCCGCCACGATTGTTGCTGAGTAGGGGAGGATATAGGGGAAGGAGCAGGAGATGGTGTCCAGGAGGTTCGCGCTCCGGTATGGGTGTATCTTGTGCCGTTTCCTCAGCTCGTTTGCCAGCGGACCGGTCGTGATCATCGCTACGGTGTTCACCGAGACACAGATATTGGCGAACGAGATCAGGGCCACGATGGCGGCCTCGGCACCCCGGACACTTCTGGCGATGTTGCGGTCCAGCCAGGCCATCAGCTTGTCCATGAAACCGGCGTCGGACATAATGCCGATGGCCGTGACCAGGAGCAGTGTGAGGATCGAAATCGGGAGAAGAGCTGTCGCACCGCTCACGGCACTGCCGGCGACAGAGCCATCCGCCGCGATATAAAGAACGCGCGAGAGTGGGAAGACACCGAAGAGCGGTCCGACGATCAGTGCGGAGATGGCTCCCGCCGTCAAAGCGGCCAGAAAGCTCCTGCCGCTCAAGGCGACAAAGAAGACTATCGCTGCCGGGATTAACATAGGCAGCCCGGTTGGATCTGCGGTCTCCGTCATCAGTTTCTCGGCCTCTGCCGGGTCGATCGCAGACCCGCCTCCGCCGAATATCAGGAACAGGACCGCAGAGATGCCGCCGGCGATCAGGACGTATTTAAGTCGAGAACGAACGACCCCCCCGATGTCAGTTTCCTGGGTTGCTGCGGAAACAATTGTGGTATCAGAGATAGGGGCCAGGTTGTCGCCGAAAGCCGCGCCGCTGAAGATAGCGCCCAGCAGGGCTGCGGGGTTCGAACCGAGGACGATTCCGGCCGGATATATAACGGCCGTGAAACCCACTATTGTACCCATCCCCGTGCCGACCGATACGGCGAAGAAAGCGGCCGAGATGAAGACTGCCACAGTGAAGAATGCTCCGCTGAGGTGCAGTTTTGTTCCTATCCATACTATCGCTTCTACAAGTCCTGAGTCGGCCAGGATCCCGGAGAAAGCCCCCGCCCAGAGCCAGGCGACCACCGCCACCGTTGCGATGCGGTTGGCCATCAGTGAGAACACCTTCTCGCTGTAGGCCGCGAAATCCCGGGAAAAGAACATCCCTGCTGATATCCCGACCATGGCGGCGATGATCATTCCATTCACGTCCGGAGCACCAGAGATGACAAGCCCCATGGTGGCCACGATGAAAACGGCCAGAGGGATCACGCTTACGCCCGCTCCCCCGCGAAACTCCAACCTCTCAGTGGTGATCTTGGCTGCTTCGGTTTCGACAGGATTGGACATGGTTATTCAAGGCTACTCGACGCCGTCCCAGCAGTAGGTACAGAGTTTCTCCTTTGGCAGGCCGATTGCATTGACCATGTCTCCCAATTCCTGGTATCTGAGGCTGGTCAGGCGCAGCCTGTCACTGACCCGGTCCACCATCGCCTTGAACTCATCTGAGCTGGCATCT
>Ga0209986_10001820_pt1 | contig 20093 bp, 23 predicted proteins | sample BlataG_FD_183168 | JGI IMG/M metagenome (GOLD analysis project Ga0209986, IMG submission 183168) | Deep subsurface microbial communities from Black Sea to uncover new lineages of life (NeLLi) - Black_00105 metaG (SPAdes) (version 2) | ecosystem: Environmental > Aquatic > Marine > Oceanic >... | reverse complement strand
TGAGTAACCCCTCGGTTTTTTCGAGCTTTGCTTCTAATTGCTCATAGGTAGGTTTCATGCCTATTCATGGTAAATAATTTATTGTTTAATGCAAGGGATTTCTAGTGCGGGGGGGGTGAACATTTACACAAAATCTACGGATCTTTTTGGCCTAAAATGCATTTTCTATCTTGCTAACTGGTCTAAGTTAGCTGCAATCTCCAAACGCATTTTTGCCTCAAAATCTCTCGTGCTTTTATGACTTTATTTTCCGCGAATGGTATTAATTCTAGCGGCGTCCTCTTCCACCAGCGCGTCCAGCACCAGCGCGTCCAGCACCAGAGTAGTTGTCACCTCGGCGATCATCTCGTCGCTCATGCCGACGATATCCTCTGCGGTAGCCCCCTCTTCGGCCTAGCCAGACATTGTAGTCCTCTTCATTGCTGTAGTAGGTCCCGTGGTAATTCCCAGGCCCATGCCAAGCATCATACTGGTCATAAGTCTCTGTAGGAGCAGAACTTTGCTGCCCTAATTGACCCGCTTGATTACATCCAACAAAGATGAAACAAGAACTGAAAAATAAAAAACATATCGTTTTATTCATAACACCCCTCTTATTCCTAACAATTAACAGTAATCTTGATTTTCAAAAAGAAAAAAAACTTAAAATTCTCTATAACCCAAGTTGCTACCCCCTTTTCGCTAGGCGCCAGCGAGGTGTTTAGACACAAGATTTTCGAGGAGGCCCATATGCGAGCATATGGGAGACGAGAGAAGCGCAGTAGGTTAATAGCGCAGCCAGCCATAGAGGAAAGATGGTAGCAACTTGGGTTAGGAACTGTCTATACAAATGGCTGGAAATTAAAAAAAGGCTCGAAACTTCAGTGAGATCTGTTTTTCAGTGTGTCAAATGCGGCCAAGAACAACTCAAACGAACTTACTATGTAACTTCTGGGCGAGCAGCTCAGTGTAAATGTAGTGAATAAAACTGTACATTTCAGAGTAGGAAGCCAGTAGTTCCCTTAATTCCCTAATTTTTTCCTATTGGCTCTCAACAATCAGTAATTTTTGGCAACTTTCGGCAACTGAAAGAAAGTTCTTAAATATTTAATCCTATTGTTGTTATCTTTTGTGGCATGTTGTGGAGTGTTCGAATTCTGAAGACGGTTATACCCAAACCAATTCAAAACTTGGGTTTGAACGAGGAAGCTCCTCAAATTTTTCATCAATGAAGAGTGGCCGTGTTCATAGACACACCGCGATGAACTGTTGGGAAATTTGAGAAAAAGCCGACGTAGCTTAAGAGCCAAGTTTTGAATTGGTTTGGGTATAAGTCATTGGTCGCAAGTTTGAATCTTGCATCCGGAGATTACGGTTTGTCTATGAATTAGCTCTTTTATGAAATGATACTATAGAGGTTTTTTTTATGATTGTTAAAGGTATAAAACTGTCGTGGATTGTGGTGAAAGATCTTCAATCTGCATTGAAATTCTATACTCAAGTTGTTGGGCTTACTCTTCATGAGCACAACCTCGAATTTGGTTGGGCTGAATTATCGGGTCCAGAAGGGAGTCGACTAGGGCTTGCGCAGGAAAGCGATCAAATGGAAATCAAAGCCGGGAAGAATGCCATTACCGCGATCACTGTGGAAGATATTGAAACTGCTCGCAGCGCTTTTCTTAAGCAAGGTGCCAAGCTTGTAGGAGAAGTCATCGAGGTGCCAGGGCATGTCAAGATGCAAACATTTGAAGACGCAGACGGCAATACTCTTCAAATCGTACAAAAGCTCGATGATTAAGTTCTGAAAACCGTGTTTGTTACTCGATTTTCGTTCTAATAAGAGATTTTTATAGATGCAAATGAAATGTCTCTTTTAGGGCTTTTTGTAGATCATTTCGTACTGTCTTTTGTCAGAGTGCACTCGAAAACCAACTGCTGTTAAGGCTTTGAAACTGGGAATATTAGTTTTTCGCACGCGGGCATGAAACTTCTTGTGTATCGAGCGATCAATGGCTTTTTTCAATGCAATTCTGCCAATGTGACGCCCTCTCATTGGTTTTGGAATCAAAAATTCTATCGTGGCGTAATTCTTGAAGACTCTTTCTGTAATAATTGTGAATTTAATAAATCCGCAGCGCGCTCCAGAGCGGTAGATTCTCCAACCTTCAAACCGATTGTTTTTCATCGGCTGAACTTCAATTTCTCCTTGCAAATTCACTGAGCTCATATTTTTGAGAGTTTAACAATTTTAAGAAGTTGTTTACAATCGCTTGGATGAAAATGATGAAGCAATACGTACAGTACGATGAGGAACTCGCACCTTTCTTTCCAAAATCTGCAAATGTTGACATGCTTCTATTTTCCTTAGGGGAAAAACATTGTATGCGTACGAAAATAGAGGTTGAGGGGAATATAATCTCCCTCCTCGAATTATGGTGTCAGAACTACAATTGTCATTTTAGAATAGATCAGGAGCAGTATATCTACATTGCTCGTGATCACAAGTTGCTGGAGGCTGCTATAGCTTTAGATCATTCGCCAAAGGCTCATGCGTTAAGTTTAGGCCGTTTGCTCGGGTATCCTGAATGTTGTTGTCAAATGATTGAGTCTTTAGGAGAAGAAGGGATTGATCCATTTGAAGAAACCTATAAGCTTCAAGAGTTCACTGAGCCTTTTCAGATTATTAACCCGGTTCGCTATCGAGAAGGTTTTGCTTATATCAGCCATGTTCCTTGCTCTACTTGCTGTGTTGCCTCATACAAAATTGCGCGGCGCGTGAAGGGATTTTTAGAGGAGAACCAAGACCACTCGACCTTTGATAATCTTTTCAAATGGACGAAGGAATTTTTATAATTGCGATTGAAAAAAAAGTTCCTTTAGCTATAATGTGCTCTTCTAAAATTTTTTTAACCATAAGGAGAAGGAAATGGAAATTAAACGCCCATCGGAACCAAAAGAACTAATCAAGCTAGTAGAATCTAAAGAGCTAAAGAATCCAATCTTGCAAAGAACCTTAGGCATTTCTAACGAGGAAGATATCCCCGTAAAGAAAGCTCCTAGTTATTCTCGAATGCACCATAGACATAACCGTGGTTAGGGAATTTGAGGGGTGTGTGTTCTATCACCCCCTCCATGGAGTGTGATCAATGATTTTTTCTTCTTTTCTTGTCAAAGTGGCTTCTAGATGCAATCTCAATTGCAGTTATTGTTACATGTACAATCATGCAGATCAAACCTGGAAAGATAAGCCGCGATTATTGTCCTTGAAGCATCAAGAGCTTCTTGCTCAGAGATTGCGCGAGTATGCCAAGTTGAGAGAGCTAGAAAATATTTTGATCATCTTCCATGGTGGAGAACCTCTTCTGTTTGGTGCAGACAATCTGGTGCAGTTCGCTGAAGAAATCAAAGCAAAGTTGATTTCCGTTGGTTGTAATGTTGATTTCGGCATTCAAACTAATGGAGTTTTGCTGAAAAAGGAGCACCTTGAGATGTTCCAAGAGCATGAAATTTCTGTCTCTTTGAGCATTGATGGTCCTCAGGAAATTCATGATCAATTTCGCTTGAATCATCAGGGCAAGCCGAGTTTTGAGAAGGTCTATAAGGCTCTTTTGCTTTTGAAGCAATATCCCAGGGTATTTACTGGTTGTTTGTCGGTGATCAATCCGAGATATAAACCAGATGCATTATTTTCATTTTTCGATCAAAATGGGATTGAGGATTTTAATATTCTTTTGCCAGACGCAAACTACATAAATCCTCCTCCAGGCAGAGCAGAGAATCCCGATCTTTATTTGGATTGGTTGATTGAGGCATTTGATACCTGGTTTGATCACTATCCGCATATTAAGTGTAAATTGTTCGAGTCGATCTTGCGCTCATTTTCTGGACATCAGGGACATTCAGATGCTTTGGGGCTTGGAGATGTGAGCATGTTGAATCTTGAAACAGATGGTTCATATCATGATTTGGATGTACTCAAAATTACAGAGCAAAATTCGTCTGATTTGGGTATGCATCTCGAAACAGACCCCATTGAATCGGCTGAAAAGGCCAATCAAATACAATTTCATCGAAGTCTTTTGACCTTTGAAGGACTATCAGAAGCATGTAAATCTTGTGATAAAGTAAATATTTGTGGGGGAGGATCTGTGCCCCACAGGTTTAGCAAAGAAGGATATCAAAACCCTACTGTTTATTGCCGGGAGATGTATGCGTTAATTGATCACATGTATGCTCGCGTTCTGAAAGAACTTAACGATGAATTTGATGCCGAAAGGATTGAGGAGTTTTGGAACTGCGCTACCTCATCTGAGATCATTAATGACCTTCGTGAGGACTTTGCGAGAAAGAATTTTGAGTTTTTGAGACAATTTGCAACGTATAAAAATGCTGAATACAGCGCTGTCAGAGAAAAACTTCTCCATCCACTTTTTTATACATGGTTATTGGCTTGTAAGGGGAAGAAGAAAGGTGAGCCGTTTGAGAATCTTGACGGAGAGTTGCTCTTCTTTGAGGACGAAGATATTTTGGATCAAGTAGGTTGTATCGAGGGAGAGGAATTCGTCGTACAAGAGCCCAATCGATGGTATCAGCAGACTTTAGGCGTGCAGTTCAAGTTAGAGCATTCTCCTGAAGAATTGAAAGAAGGTTTAAGCATAATTCATCAAGCCTTGGATATCGTTAAAGAATACAATCCAAAGCTATTGGCTGAAATGAAACAGGTAAGCCGACATATCCAGATCATTCGGTATGCAGATCCTGAAAATGATACGGATGTTTCCTTTAGTGATGAAACACTACCTGGTGTCCTATTTATTGGGGCATGGAAAAATGGAAATCCTTTATCTCCTTATCAAGTAGCCGAGTCTCTAATCCACGAGCACCTGCATCAAAAACTCTATCTCTTGCAAAAGAAAATGGAATTACTTTCCGAGCAAGATTTGGAGATTTACTTGCCCTGGCCAAAAAAGCATTATCCGCCTTCAGGTGCTATCCACGGAGTTTATGTTTTTGTCCATATTATTCAGTTTTTGGATGCGATTAGGGATAAGCCCGAGATTTCTGAACACGCAAATAAAGAGCTTGCGTTGCATTTGGAACATCTCAATTCCTGTATAGATGAAATTGCTGAGAAAGTTGTTTTTACAGAAGTTGGCCAGCTTTTCTTTGATCGTCTTATGAAGGAGTACCGGTCTTTTTCTGAAAAAATGAGTGTTCTGGTATAAATTGGAATTCTTTCTTGATCGAGCACAACTAAGTGAAAACCATCTGCTTCGAAGGGATACTCTCGACCAGTACTTCCCTTCAGGCTTAATCCCATTTGAGAGTATCGAGGGGAATCGGTGGAATGTTTATTGTTTTGTCCCGGAAGATGCAGAATACTATGTGGATTCACAGCTAGAGAAAGCACTCAATGACTGGCCTGACTCGATTAATATTGTAGATCTTGGAAGTTACAAACGCTTCATAAAAAATGGGATGCTCTCTTTTTATGACTCTTGGAGTCTTTATTATTGGAGTCTAGCCCTAACCTGGATGCAGTTAAATAAAGTTCAGTGTGAAAAAATCGCCCTATTTCACATTGATGACCACAAAGATTTTGCATCTCCTCATTTGACTCAAGAAAATAAGGAGTATGCTTCGCTTTTTTCTGGAAATGCCATTTCATTAGATTCTCCTTCAAGTATAGCAGAAGCAATTAGGGAGAAGTCGATAGGAATTGGGTCATTTATTGCACCACTTGTCCACTCTATCAATAACTTAGACATCTTTCACTGGAGAAGTGGACATTGCGGGCAAGATGAGCAGTTATGGTTATCGCCTACTTTTGTAGAGGATTCTCTCTTAGCGCCTGGGAAATTCAAGCCCGGTCTTGAATTTTCACAAGATAGTGGTCCAGTCGATTATACCCTTTCAGCTAATGGGGTCGCTTTGGCAAAGAAGCTTCATAATTATGATATAGTGTTTCTTCACTTTGATTGTGATTGTTTTGCTAATAGGTATAATTTGGACTCTAATTGGTCGCATAATGAGGCGGGCATTGATCTTCCTTTAAAAGAAATGAAAAAAAGGATTACTGAACTCTTTTTAGTTTTTAGGGATTTACCTGCAAAAATCTTTCTGAATGTGGCATTGTCTCCAGGTTTCTTTCCTGCTGAATATTGGCAAGAGATTTGTCAGCACATCTTTCAAGAAGCTGAAGATGTAGGTATTCTTAAGGAAGATTCTTTTAGTGCTTTTTTAAAAGACGCTCATTCTAGTGAAATTCTATCTCCTGCAACAGCGTTTGTGCCGTCGGTTGGACATATTGATCCCAGATTGCAATCTATTTTCCACTGATATCAAATATGCTGAAGAGAGAAAGGTCTTAAGGCATACAAAACCTTTGAAAGAGGTAGGTCGAGAAAATGGTGTGGATCGAGCTTGCTATCCCTTGATTAATATTTTGGGATGCTTTAAAAGTGGAGCTATCAGTTGTATATGAAAAATTCACCATTACAAATTAGTAATATCACTGTTCATCCTGGCGAAAGGATAACCGTGGCATTGCCAACTCCTGAAATATATACATGCGCTCCTATGTATATCCCTATCCATATTATCCATGGAAAAAGAGCAGGTCCAACTTTGCTTGTGTGTGGATCGATTCATGGGGATGAAATCAACGGGGTTGTCATTACACAAAGGCTTTTAAAACTCCGCTTATTAAAATCTATTCGCGGAACTTTAATTGTTATTCCTTCTATCAATATCTATGGAATGATCACTCAATCGAGGAATCTTCCCGATAGAAGGGATTTAGAAGGCAGCTTTCCTGGTTCTGAAACGGGATCTTTTGCTTCGAGATTGGCCAATCTACTTACGGAAGAAATTTTTAATCGCATAACGCATTGCATAGATTTACATACGGGCGAGCCCCATATATCCAAGCTTCCTCAAATATGGACAGTGACGGCGAATGAAGAGGCTAGACAATTAGCTCACGCATTCCAAGCGCCTGTTATTCTCAATACAAAATCGGAAAAAGGTCTGTTGTGGCTTTTACACCGCAGTGAGAGAAAAATCCCAACGATCATTTACGAAACAGGAGAAGCCCTCCGTCTGGATGAAAATGGGATTAAAATGGGGGTTAAAGGGGTTATACGTGTGATGCGTAATCTCAATATGCTCACAGCCTCTTTAAAGAGCGTTAGAACGCGGGCACCTGTGCAAGTTGAGTCAGAGGAGTGGATCCGCGCTTCTTCCTCAGGGCTTTGTGAAGTATTTGGCAAGGTAGGATCTTTTGTTGCGAATGGGAGTCTAATTGCTCATATTTTTGATCCATTTGGGACGGAAAAAATGGAGAAAATTTACGCCCCCTTTGATGGAGTTATCATCGGAAGAAATAATGTGCCTATTTTGAATGAAGGCGAGCCTATTTTAGAGTTGGCCCAGGTAAAACCCTCTACAGCAGAGCTTATCAAAGAATGGTCTGAGAGTGACTAGACAAGTTAGGAAGAAAGCTAAAAATAACTCATTCTATAGTTACTTCATCTGGGGACTTGCCGTCCTTTTTTTCTTCTACGAATTCTTTTTAAGAGTTCTTCCCGCCACTGTTGCGAAGCAGATTTTTCAGGATATAGATATTTCCATTGAGCAATTTGCTCTTATTGGTTCAGGATACTATTTAGCTTATTCCGTTATGCAATTTCCCGTTGGAATTTTGCTAGATAAGTTTTCAGCAAAATTGTGGGTCACCATAGCAGTGATGACTTGTGCACTTGGAGCTCTTTGGTTTAGTTTTTCAGACGGCTTTATTTCTGCGTTCATTTCAAGATTAATGATTGGATTCGGATCTTCTTTTGGATTCATATCCCTGATGGTCGTTACCCTAAATTGGTTTTCTAAAAAACACTTTGCCTTCTTGATTGGATGCGGTCAACTGTTAGGGGCTCTAGGGCCTCTTTGTGCGGGGGCTCCCATAGCACTAATTATGGCTCAAACACACGGAGATTGGAGGCTCATTTTTTTATGGGTCGCTCTATTTGGTGTCGTATTAGGCCTTGCCATTGCCTTCTTTTATAAGGATAAACCACTAAGCAAAAAGAAAATTGTCTTTGTAGATAAGAAAAAGCCCCTGAGAAAGCAGCTTGCAGCTCTGCTGGTTCGTCCGCAAGTTTGGTGGATTCTTCTTTATACGGGTGTTGTATATGTCACCATTCCCTTGCTAGGGGCTTTTTGGGGGGCTTCCTATTTAGAAGCTAGAGGGTTTGCTTCTCCTAAGGCAGCACTCATGATCTCGATGATTTGGCTAGGGCTTGCGATAGGTAGCCCCATTTTTGGACGCTGGTCTGATTGGATGAAACGGAGAAAACCTCTAATGGCTCTCTGTGCTATCTTAGGAATTACAAGCTCTGTCTTGCTTTTATGGACTCCAAATGAAAACCCATATTATTTAGGCCTTCTGTTCTTTCTACTAGGAATTGCAGGATCTGGACAAAATTTGGCCTTTGCAATCATCACAGAACATTCGCCGAAAGATCTTCATGCGACGGCTCTTGGAATGAACAACACCGCCTTAATGGGTTTTGCAGCAATTATCCCTCCTTTTGTTACTACCATTATTCGGAGTTATACAAATAATGGAGAGCTGACCGCGCTTGCTTTTGAAAAGGGATTCAGTCTAATTCCTATATTTTTTGCACTTGCTCTAGTGCTTGTTCTTTTTGCGATTAAAGAGACATTTTGTCGACAACAGATGGAAATCCATCACATGTAAAGGAAGGATTGATCAGTCCTTCCTAAATAAAACTCAGTCAAAATGACCCGTTGATTTTGTGACCTTATTTTTTGGCATTGGTATTATTCAATGCTTGCTGAAGGGGATAAAGGCTCTTTTTCAAATTGCGGCGCATTCTTGAAAAAAGTTCGATAGATCAAAAGGGTAGAGAGGCTTCCCACAATCAGATTTGCAGCTACTCGTGCAAAAAAGATTCCACCGATTTCAAAGTGGCGATTTAATAAAAAGGCTAGGGGAAGATAGATAATCACAAGCCTAGAAGCGGAGAGGAGGTTCCCTAGAAAAGGTTTTCCAACCGCATTCATTGCATGGTTTGTCAGAAAAACTGTACCCAAAATACCATAGGTGAGCGGAATAAATGAAAAATAAAGAGAGGTGATAGCGACCACCTGCGGAGAGTCGTCAAATAGAGCGCCAATGGACCGCTTAAAGAAAATAAGGGTAAATGCACAAGTAGCTCCGAGTATGTAAGAGAAGAGAAACGATTTCTTTATCCCTTCACGGATGCGTGCGATATTTTCAGCTCCCCAATTTTGTCCAATGAAGGGGGCTAAGACAGACGATAGGGCAAAAACGGCGATAAAGGGGACTGTTTCAATCCTGGTCGCGATCGAGTTGGCCGCTACCGCAGCATTTCCATAAGAGACAAGCATCCAGTTTGTAAAAGCTGTGCTAAAGGGTACAAAACTATTGGCTATGGCTGTTGGGAAGGCAATGACTGAAATCTTTTTGTGGATAGAGAATTTGAAAGATCGGAACATCAAAGACAACGAAATTTCTTTATCTTTCAATAGCTTCATAAATATTAGAAACATACTTAAGCCATTTCCAAAGACGGTCGTCCACGCGGCTCCTTCGATTCCCATTGCAGGGATCGGGCCGAGACCGAAGATCAAAATGGGATCTAAGATAGCATTCAAAACAGCACCTAAAACGAGGATGAGGCTTGGATAGGTTACATTGCCCTTAGCGCGGAAGATCGCTCCACCTACAATATTAAGGTTCATAAACAGCATACCGCAGTACCAGATGGTCATGTAGCTTTGCACATATCCAATCACAGAGCTATCGACACCAAGCAGTTCAAATAAGGGCTTGATCGTCAACATTCCTAGGATGGTCAAAAAAACGGAGATCAAAAAAGTAAAAAGCAGTCCCTGAGAGTTTGTTTCTTTGGCCTCATCTAGCTTTTTTTGGCCAATCAACCTTGAAGACAGTGAATTTAAGCCCGTGGCAATTCCCATCATTATATTGAGTATAATCATGACGATTGGAAAGCTAAAGCTCATAGCTGCAAGTTCTTGCGTGCCCAATCTCGCCACGAAAAAAGTGTCGACTAAATTGTAGGCAATATTTGCAAATATCCCTAAAAACATAGGAAGGGATTTAAAGAACAATGTTTTCCCGACAGGGGAATCTAAATAATTATATGCTTTCATACTGGTTGGGATAGCTATAGGGTGATTGGAAACTCCACCTCCTCAATTTTATAGATTAAGCGCATTTCAAGCATTGAAAATCGCTTTTTTTTTGAAATCGAAGCTTGTTTTTTGTTGAATGCCTAAGGAAGTTGTAATAAAATTACTTTTCAAAATCTAATAGGGGGTTTCTTGTCTTACACAGCTACTGCAAATATTCACATTGACGCATCTCCTGAGCTCGTTTGGAAGGCTCTTACAGACCCGGCTTCTGTAAAGGTCTATTTTTTTGGGACGAATCTCGAAACAGACTGGTCAGTTGGATCTCCCATTTTTTTTCGAGGGGAATATAACGGGGTGTCTTATGAGGACAAGGGAATTGTTCTTTCGTTTGCCCCATTTAAAGAGCTATCTTATAGCTACCTTAGCAGTATGAGTGGTCTTGAAGAAAGGCCGGAGAATTACCAGACTGTGCGCTATACTCTTGTCGAAGAAAAAGAGGGTACACTTCTTACCGTGACACAGAAGAATTTTGAGTCGGAGGAGCGTGCTACCCACTCTACGAAATCTTGGCACCATGTGCTCAAAACTTTGGAAAATTTTATAAAGGGAACGCAAGATTGTGAAGTCTGATGTCCCTATTATTGATCTCCACTGTGATCTTCTTGGCTGTATTGCTTACAACCAAGGGAAGTATCACTTTGAGAGTCCTGAGATCAATTGCTCAGTTCCTCAGCTAATGCAAGGAAACGTAAAGCTGCAGGTTTTGGCCATTGCAGCCATTACGCAAGAGAACTCATCCCAAATAGGGAGAGAGCAACTAAAGCTCTATCAAGAGCTCCTTGTATCTCACGCAAGCAAAGTAGCCTCCTTCAAAGAATTTTCTCTCCAGTCTCCAAAAATCCATTTCCTTTTTGCTATTGAGAATGCTTCTGCACTTTTGGATGAAGGAGAGCCCCTAGATCTTTTTTTCGAAAGATTTGAGAATTGCCAAGCTTTAAATGAGATTCTCTATATGAGTTTTACCTGGAATCATGAGAATCGTTTTGGGGGAGGGAATGCCACTCAAATCGGTCTAAAAAGCGACGGTGAATCCGTTTTGAAATATCTGGATGGGAAGAAAGTAGCGATTGACCTCAGTCACACCTCAGACCGCCTTGCCTGGGATATCTTGGATTACGTAGAGAAAAAGTCTCTGGATATTCCGGTTACTGCTAGCCACTCGAATTTTCGCAGTGTGCAAGATGTTAAGCGCAATCTTCCCGATGAACTTGCCCAGGAAGTCATCCGTCGAAAAGGGCTCATCGGTCTCAACTTTGTTCAACGATTTGTCGGAAGCTCCCCAGAGCATTTTTTGGATCATATTGATCATGCACTAAATCTTGGGGGAGAGGACACTATCTGTCTCGGAGCTGATTTCTATGGAGCTTTGGACATTCCGGCAGCTCTTTGCCCCGGAAAAACGGCTAGTCCATTTTTTGATGCTTTTTCCAATTCGAGTTGCTATCCCAAATGGACCCAGCTTTTACAAGAAAGGTTCTCACGAGAACTTATTCAGAAAATTTGCCATCGAAATGTCGAGCGTTTCTGCGTCTGCAAGTAGTTTGTTGGCAGAATTTTTTCTTCATGAGTTTTTAATTCCTTTACTACCAATGGCTTCCATTTTTTTGAGTTATAACGCCTTGTTCTATAACTCAAATTTTGCTTAAATGTGAGTTATAGAAGGAGGTGCTATTACTCATGCCTTGGAATTGGGAGTTGCCCAAGTGGCCAATATTTCAATATAACTTAGACCGTATATCACAGATGGAAAAGCAGTTTCTTCTGGAAGTAGGGAGTAGTATTGCATTTTTAAAAAGTCTTGGAGAGAAGGACTGCAAACGTTTTATTGTTGAAATTCTTAGCTCAGAAGGGCTTGAAAGCTCTAAAATAGAAGGTGAAATTCTTGACAGAGAAAGTCTTCAATCTTCAATACGGAAACATTTTGGATTAGATGGAGAAGGCAAGAAAGAGACCAATAAAGAAGCTCAGATGGCTAAACTTCTTCATGACGTTTATGTAACTTTTGAAGAGCCTTTAACACATGAAATGCTTTGGAGGTGGCATGCCTTGCTACTTGAGGGGCAATCCCACATTTCTGACAATGGGAAGTATCGGACACATGCTGACCCTATGCAGATTGTTTCTAATCGATATGGTGATAGACAAGTGTTTTTTCAAGCTCCTCCATCAGTAAGAATTTTTGATGAGATGGTAGCTTTCATTGATTGGTTTAACTCCTCTAGAGAGTCCAGCTCAAATCTTGGACGTGCGGCCATTGCGCATGTTTACTTTGAAAGTATTCATCCTTTTGAAGATGGAAATGGCAGAATTGGTCGTATTCTAGTTGAAAAAGTCCTTTCGCAAGGTGTAGGGCGTCCTGTATTGATTGCCATTTCAAAAATATTGGAACAACGGAAAAAGGCATACTATTTTGAACTTGGAAAATGCAATCGAACAGTAGAAGTGCAAGATTGGGTAGAGTTTTTTGCTGAGGCTATCTTACAGGCACAAGAAGAATCGATTGATTTGCTCTATTTTTTAATCAAAAAAGCCAAAATGCTGACAAAGCTTTCAGGGCAACTTAATGCACGTCAAGAAAAGGCATTATTGCGAATTTTTGCTCAGGGCCCGAATGGTTTTACTGGAGGCTTAAGCGCTGAAAATTATATCGCAATCACAAAAGCGTCAAGGCCAACGGCAACGAGGGATCTAAAGGATCTAGTACAAAAAGGGGCTCTAATAAAAACAGGAGAGCTCCGCTATACTCGCTATAGGTTGAATCTCTGAGCACGTTCTCCGGGACCGGTCTCTGGAACTGGTCTCGACAAAAATTATTGAAATAGGCTAAATTCATAGTGCTTCAACTAAGGAGGAATACTATGAAAATAAAATTAGCAACACTACTGACCCTATTTATCCCAGCCGCAGCTGCTATTGCAGAGGCTCCAAGCTTTGAAGAGAGTGCAGTTCCTAAGCAAGAAGTAGCGTCCGACCCGAATACTTGCAGATATGTTGGCATTGGTGTGGGTGTTCCCCATCTCGATCTCAACTTAGGTGCGAGAAAAAAGTGGGAAAACAACGGAATCGATATTGGTGTAAATGCTGAGACTAGCTCTACGATCCAAAAGGAACTTGGAGATGTTTCTCAGGTTCTTGGTTATCTCAACTATCTTATCTTTCCAAATTCTGGCAATGACGCGAGCTTTTATGCAGGAGTGGGCGGCTCAGCCGGACTCAAACTAGCTCATCTGTCTGATGATGACTACGAATTCATTGGAGAAGGTAATGTCCTCGTAGGAAGAAGCTTTTCCAACAAACAATTTGTTCAAGCAAAAGTTGGTATCCCAGTAGAATATGATGCAGAAAAAAAATGGATCAATCGCATTGAAGATGCCAATCCATCTGTCACGGTTTCGTACGGAATTGGCTTTTAAGTCGCGCTTGCTCTTTTTCTTTTTTTTTGCAGCAGGCCCCCTTCTTCAGGGGGCTTCTTGCGAAGTTATTTTCGAGAAAGCTGCTCCCTCCATGGCTGAATTTCTTGTGAATTTTGCTATTGAGTCAAATGATATCTACTATACGCGCAAGTCAAGTCTAGAGGCAGCCAAAGAGGTGTTTGCCATCTCAGACAGCGTATTTAAAACAGGCGTTGTAGAGATTCTTAAAAAAGGTGATGAGATTGTAGGATTCTACACTCTTAAATTGCATCTTCCCACGAGTGACTGGTTTGAACATGAGCTCGGACATCTTTTTGTCAAAGCGGGCGGCCAGGGCCGGAGATGGGGCTCGATTCTTTTCAGACGCGCCATTTTTGTTGCAAAAGAAAAAGGATGGCAAAAACTTCAGTGGCTCAGTGATCCTGATGCTGAAACTTTTTATCTCAAAATGGGCGGAACCATCACCGGATATTGTGAAAACCTTCTCAATCCAGATGTTGACCTCCCCATTTTCTCCTTTTTTTTAGGGAAAGAATTGTGAGAAAGACAGCTGACGCGGTGAAAAGATGCGCTTGCTTAGTAAAGCTCATTTTTTCATTATTCAGAGAATAGCTATGAACATATATAATACAGAGCTGCAGTGGATCCAGCAAATGCAAGATGCCATACGCAGCCCTCTTCTAGATCAGTTTTTCTATCTTTGGCGTTATGTCGATACGTTTGGATTTGCCCTTTTTGTAATTGCCCTTATTTGGTATTGCTTCAATAGACGGATTGGAATACGTCTGCTCTATATCGCGATCTTAGGAGCCGTACTTAGCAAGTTTTTAAAAGGTTTCTTTGGGTTGCCAAGACCTTGTCAGCTTGATCCAACTCTTGGGCTTGTGTGCTTGGCATCACCGGGTTTTCCTAGCGGCGCCGCACAGACAGCAGTGCTTATTGCAGGAATTGCGTTCTTAGAGACTCGCAATCGTTTGTTTCGCTGCTTTGCAGTTGTGTTTGCCCTATTCTTATCTTTTTCTAGGGTCTACCTTGGTGTCCATTTCTTTATTGATATTTTGGGCGGCTGGGCTGTTGGTGCTCTTCTTCTTCTTATTTACGCAAAGGTGTTTCCTCTATTTGAAAAAAACTGGAAAAGATACATCTTCATTTTTCCCGTCCTGCTTCTTTTTATCGCGCAGGCAAAAGTGCCTCGGGTCTTTGGCTATTCTGTTGGGGTGGCAATCGGGCTTTTGCTTGTAGATAAGACGAAGAAGTACTGGAAAAGTGTCGGAATGATACGCTATGTGCAGCTTTTTAGTGTTTTGCTGGGGGAAGCTGGCATCTTTTGGTTAATGGGTCTCTACTCTAGATATATGGTTCTTTTAGCTATCGGAGCCGGATTTTGGCTTAGCTTTCTTGGGGGCTATTTGGTCCTGAGGCTTTTTGCTCAGCGATCCTAAGATTGTAAGCGCTGCAGCAAATGAGATTAGATTTTTGAAGATATATTGCCCTTCGAGCGTGAGGCCAAAGGGAATGCTCGTAAAGCAATCTTCTGGGTTGGTGAAAAGTGGTAAGAATGTGCCCGGGAAATGAAGAAAAAAGAGTAGTAGTCCTACAGGGGCCCACTTCCTAACCAAAAAGCAAATCCCAATCGCAACTTCCCAAAAGCCCAAGAAAGTGACAAAATCATGCACGCCGATCCAATGGGTAGCTCTAAAAACGAGTTCTTCTGCTGGACTGATGCCAAGTAACTTAAGCACCCCATACCAAAGGTAGATGCTCCCAAGGGAATACCTTAAAAAACGGGTGGAATTTAGCTGGCAAAAACTGAGTATTTTCTCAAACATGAATATTGAAAATTGCTTTTATTTAAATTCTGTATATGCTATTTTTTCTCGCAAGTCAAACGAGGAAATGCAAATGGAGATACCTTTAATTGGAAATAGGACCGGGGTGACGAGAGAATATTGTTGTGCAGTCGTTGGTGGGACGTTATGTAATACGTTGTTGATTGTCACAACGGTTATGCTGGCAACACCGCTTATCGCAGATGATTATTGTGAGCATCATAGGGCAGCCTGGATCTTTACTTGCCTTTCTATCGCCGCTACGGGTGCATTTGCTTATCAACGATTCAAAGATCGTTTAGGTAATGCTGCGAGTCCTCACACTTGTATTAACACCACAAGTTTGATGATAAACTCTGCAATCACAATAGTATCCATTGGTTTGTCTATTTTTGGTGAAGCATGTAAATAGAGGGGACTCATGCTCCGGGAGTACCCCTTCATTTTTTAGCATCCCTACTAAGCGGGGCTCAAGGAAGAGTTTTTGCCAAAAATTTTTAATTGGTAAACTTCTTTGTATCTATTACTTGTCTCTCTATTTATGATTATAATTGATTAATAATTGTTTTGTTATGGTAATAATAGAAATAGAGAGGTGTGTTTATGAAATACAAGTTCGGGATTTTAACTGTTGCTCTATTAGGAAGTGCTTTACTTCCAATGGGATGTAACCGCAATGACAGTCAGTCAGCTCAGCAAAAGCAACAATACAACCAACAAGACTACGAAGTTTGGGTGGGACCTGGGTGGTACTACGGGGTCTATTACTCAGATGAAGGTCGATATAGAAATTGGCGTCGTGGACATCGCGGATACGGCCGTTCTTACCACCGCGGTGGAAGAAGCGGAAGACACTATGGTAACCGAGGATATCGTGGGGGCAGAGACCAGCACCATGGTGGTGGCAGAAGAGGTGGACGAGGAAGACGCTAAAGTCTCCTAAAATAGCCAAGTATAGGAGAGGACAAGGCCTGCGAAGTTGCCACTATTGCGTCCTGTGACTGTGAACCAGGCCCCTCCAATGAAGCCACCCCGACCACTTACATTGTATTCGATTGCAGGAGCTAGCGAGAGCTGGTCAGAGGAAGGGGTTCCGACCATCGCGGGCATGCCAAGCGCAGTCATGCCAGGATTGCCGCTAAAAGTGGAATCTCTGGAATAGGTGTAGGCGATATCTGCAGCAAAGACCCAGTGCTCCGTAAGACTTACCTCAACAGCGCCCCCGAGATTCAGGGTCTGTCCAACACAAACATCGCCCTTAGTATCAAATCCGCCACCGTAGGTATTGAAATTCTTCACCCCAACATCATGATTGGGAATGGAATAGGTGCCAGCAAAACGCAAGCGTACTGGATGGATGGGGATCTGCCAGAAGATCTTGCTGACGAATAAGCCTACAATCGATTCGTAGGCTCCACTGCCCGATGCATCGATGCCAGATTTATCTGAAGAGAGCTTTTCAAAATTCCCGGTAGGAAAAGACTCGCCGATAGTGATGCGCACAGCAGGGATATGAGGCGTTTCTTTTACAGCCTGCAAACCAAAAGTGACTGTGAAATCACCAAATTCTTGTGCATTTTTTCCCTCTCTCCAATTGAAAAGGCCAAAAGGTGTCACAGTGACATCAAGCCAATCGGTAAGACCCCGTTGCAAGACAAGGAGGGGACGAATCGTCCAAATATCAGGTACATCAATCGATTTGCGATCATCATTGTACTGAGCATGGGTCCAGAGAGAAAATAAATAGGGTTGGATGTTCCATTTGCCTGCAGGGACGTTACTGGCAGAACCAGTAATGAGGGGACCTGTATACCAGGGGAGGAACATCTTCTGGGCCGTTTCAAAATCGGCCTGCGCTTTATCAAGCTCAGCTTGAATTTGCTGAGGTGTCTTTATTTCCTGTGAGCAGAGAAAAGTGGTGGTGGCAATTGCTATTGCAAGACTAAGTTTTTTCATGGTATCACCAGGGGTAATTGAAAAATTTACTCGATGAGAGGATTTATGGAAATACAAAAGCCAGGGGATGACCAGGCGATCTATAAAAGAGAGATCAAGCAGGGAGTCAAAATTTTTGAGGAAAGTCTCAAAGGATTTCAAGACACTAAAAAGTTTCCAGAGAAAAAAATGGAATATGAAAAAGCGATGAATGAGTCGCTTAAAGCCATCCAGGATGCCAGCAGCGCTTTGATGAACAAAGAATTGGTCCAGGAAAAAGAGCAACTTTCCAATGATTACAAAAATTACTTGACCAATCCGTCAGAAGAAAATGCAAAAAAGATTGAAAAAGATCTCAGTACTTTGCGAAAATCATCAGAGTGAAATTCCTATTTAGACGAAAAAAGCCAAAAAGCATCATCCTTCGCCCCAAAGGGACCATTTATGATCTTCAAAAGATCTATAATGACCTGAACCAAGAATATTTTGATGCCAAACTCGATCTGCGCATCTCTTGGTTTGGAAGAGGGGAAACAGTACCTAAAACAAGAGTTACTTTTGGCTCCTACAATCCCACCCTTAAACTGATCAAAGTCAATCGCCTCCTGGACAAAGAATATATCCCAGATTATTTTGTTAGATTTATTGTCTATCACGAGATGCTACATAATAGCTGCCCTCCCAAAAGAAGGAAGAGAGGGACCCATCACATCCACCACAGCGAATTCAAAGCCAAGGAGAGAGAATTTCCTGAATTTGCCCAGGTAGGTGCATTTGTTAAAGAATGGAAGAAGAAGTATTTTGCGCTGTCAGAATAAGTCCTCTATGATCTGTGAGGGCTTCATAAGGTTTATCATTGTCATACATCTGCACGAGCTGAGTATCTAGTTTAAAGCGATCGTGTGGCCCTTTTGCAAGAAGAGCATAGTCATCGAGCTCCCAGGGCTTGTCAGGGGGCTTGTCTCCGCAAATATAGGCATTGATTACATTCGTGCAAGTGGAAGTTGCCTCTGTGATCGTGGAGTGTTTCTTCAAATAAGGATCATGAAATTTTAGAGGCATGCCAATTGCTGCATAGCTTTTTTGATCCATATTGAAGTCACCCATCAAGAAACAGGGCTTCTTCTCTTTGAGATCTTTCATTTTGTTCCAGATGAGCTCTAATTGCTTATCTCGCTCATTGGCCCCTTCTTTTCTGTGCCCAAATTCCAAATGGGTCGTGAAAACGAAACATTTTGGCGTCTCGATCCAGAAAGCACCCCGTTTAATGCCCAACTGATTAGGAAAAGGGATAAAACCAGCATTTAAAACAGGGTATTTAGAGGCTACCAAAAGACCACTTTCCATTAAGGGAGGATTGGGGCCAATCCGTGTAAAGAAGTGGGTATATTTATCTTTCAACTTCCCATAGAGCTGGTGGGCAGAATCAAAAGCCATCTCCTGCATGACTAGAACATCGGGATCTTCCTCTCGAATTTTTTCGGCCATCTTTTCCATACGGGTGCTAGGAGGGCGCATCCCGCCTAAGGGGATGGGCAGGCCTCCCCATAGCATACATGCATTGAGTGTCATCAGACGGTACTTACCATCTTCTTGCTTTTCTTTCGCAATGCCCTGCAAGTGCGTATAAGGTACTTGCTTGATAAGATCACCTGCTTTTTCAAGGCCAGCGCCTACAAGAGCTAAACTAATAGTTAATGGAGCAGTGACCACACAAAAAATAGAGATGAAAATCCGCCAAACAGCCTCCAGTAGATAGGAAGAAAAATTCCCTTCTTTTCCGGGGCGAATAGGCGTTGCATAAACGCGGATGACAGGTCCTGAAGCGATATGAAGAGGCTTGGCAAGAAAAAGTCCAGAGAGTTCCAAAGTCTTTCCCAACTGATTCCTAAAAGAGGTCAACTGAGTAGAGCTGGTATTTATAGCTGAAATTGACATACAAGTAGGATCCATAAAAAACTATTTTTTGGCCTCTTGAGAAATGGATTCTCACGGTTTAGCAACTTTCTTAACTCCTAAAGATGCTGCAATTGAAGATCCTCTAAACAGTGTTGAAACATCAAATGTCAACGATACCACAATAGGTTGAATTTCAATTGTCATTGAAGCTGCACCGACCTCAATCATTATAGTATTAGAAACCCAATCGTCATTTCCATCATTTGAGATAACTGAACCAACATACGTAACTGGCGTCGCAGGAATCGTTACATCAACCAATCCAATACCATCTGAGCCACCAGCCACAGCTGTTCCTGAGAATCCATAAGTGAACTCATAAAAACCGGTTTCCTTTAGGATTACACCATTCACATCAGTCCCGGGGCCGGCGACTCTAGTAAATTCGATGATACTTGTGTTAGATTCTAGTTCATTTGGTCGCAGAGCTGTCCCATCTGTGTTGTATACGATTGGTGCTCCCGTAGCAACTGTTGGGCCAGACCCTCCACTCGTCGAAAGTCGGTAGGTGTATGCAAGAGCTGACAATCCATTTACCCCAGTTGCTCCGGCCGGTCCTGTCGCACCAGTTGCTCCTGTGGGCCCGGTAGCTCCCGTAGCACCGGTTGCTCCAGTTGAACCTGTCGGTCCAGTTGAACCTGTCGGTCCCGTAGGACCGGTTGCTCCAGTTGAACCTGTCGGTCCCGTAGGACCGGTTGCTCCAGTTGAACCTGTCGGT
>Ga0209986_10001819_pt1 | contig 20099 bp, 25 predicted proteins | sample BlataG_FD_183168 | JGI IMG/M metagenome (GOLD analysis project Ga0209986, IMG submission 183168) | Deep subsurface microbial communities from Black Sea to uncover new lineages of life (NeLLi) - Black_00105 metaG (SPAdes) (version 2) | ecosystem: Environmental > Aquatic > Marine > Oceanic >... | reverse complement strand
ACATCACATGCCTAACGTCGTGGAGATAATCTCAAAAGATTTCCTCAGAAATAAATTAAATATAAATGATGGAAGTATAGTGAGCTTTTTTGTGCTGTAAAAAAAGGAAAAAAGAGAAAAACAGAATTCTGTTTTTATTCTAGTTTGAGAACTATAGGCGTTCCTGAGTCTTTGTGGACAATTTTTATCTTGTCGCCTGGAGAAGCATCGGCAGTGAAGTTTATTGTTAGGACTTCTCCTTTGTCCCAAATTTTATCTGTAGTTGAGTTTTGCAAAGTCAGAGTTGCAGTTGACAAGGATGTAAGTGTATTGTTTATATAGACATCAAATTGTGCATTGAATTCAGCTACTGTAGGATTTCCTGTTCCACTACCAAAACTAATTGCAGTTCCAGTATTCCTTATATTCGTATTGTCAGCATCTCTTGTCTCCACTAAAAAACTATAGTCTCCCGCCTTTGTCTCTGCTCCTGTCTTTTCAGAGACGAAACCAGTAGCCCATACATAGACCACCAAACTTATTGCCACTGCAACAACTATCATCAGTACGACGGCTATTACAGGGCTTACACCTTTCTTATTTCCTAACATTTTCTATCACCTACTACTATTATTCATCAATACTATTTAAAGTTTACCTCTCTCGTTTAAGTTTTTCTATTATTGCTTGATGTACGAAGTCGCTCTTAGTTTTGTACAACCCCTTTTCAACTCTTACTTCAATATCCTTCACAAGCTGAGGCGCCACTGTTGTTCCTATTGTTTTGTTTTTCCTTTCCATTTATATCCCTCTATATGTGATTCTTTACTATTCTTTTTGCGATATATATTTATAAAACTTTCTATAACATATATTTTTAGTATAATACTTTTATTAACTTCTTAGTTGGTAATCAAAAGAGATAAAAAAGAAGCTTAAATAACAAATCACCATAAAAATAAGCCGTTATGAATCCTAAAGTTATAGGTATCAAAAACGGTAGTCCTGGCGTGACCCAGATCCTTTCTGTATACGGCGAAATCTCCTCCTTGTATTTATCAACATCATACTCTATTGTACCCAACGCAGAACGAAGCTTTAATTTTCCATCTTCGCGAAAAACCAAGGGAAATGTTTTGTCACTGAGATGCTTTATATCTATTGGATATCCCGTAAAATAAGCTCTTATCTTGGCAAGCTTCTGGCCTTCTATATCCTCAAATTTACTTTTTTTGAGAACATTATAAAAAAATATGGCTAAGGGAAGAAATATCACAAGAATAAGGCTATTATTAAAGATAGAAATAGAAAAGATAGGTAATGTTTTTTCAGTTCCGAAAAATAGAGAAGATAATGCAATTAAAGCTTTTCCGTCTCCTCCCCCCATCAAACCAAAAAATGTTATGAAAAAAATAAAGATAAATGTTACGCTCATATTCTGGAAGATAACATTAAAAGGATTTGGAGCAAAAAACATTAATATAGATACTCCCAAAAATGCAAAAATATACGGAGTTTCTTTGATATTTTCCTGAAAAGAACTTCTTTCAAGGATAAGAATCGCTATATAAACAATGATGAATAAAGCGATTATCTTAATGAGAGTAATATTCTCTGCTAAAGGTCTGTATGTTATATTTTGAGAATAATCATAGACTCCAAAAAGAAGCCCTATAGCTATCATAACTATCCACACCCAGTCCTCTATTTCCCTTTTTTTTATGTCCTCAATGCAGGCGTAAAAAAGTAAGATCAAAACAGGTATGACTCTGATCATAATCAGAAATAAAAAAGAAAGTATAAAAAAGTATCGTCAGATATTTAAATACTTCTCAAACTCCCATTGTGTAACGTACAATCTGTATTCATCCCATTCTTTCCATTTTGCCCTCATGAACGCATCATATACTTTAAGCAATGCACTTTTGACAACGGGATCTTTTTTAAGCTCTTTTAGAGCGTCTTTTAGTGTAGATGGTAAAAGTTCTATACCCTTCTCCTTTATTTTTTCTATACCCAGATCGTATAAGTTATAATTTATAGGAGAAGGCGCTTGAAGCTCATTTATTACTCCATCCAGACCTGCTTTCAGAAGTACTGAAAACGTTAGATAGGGATTGCATGAAGCATCCGGAACTCTAAACTCTATTCTCTTGTTTTTTGATTTTGGTATCCTTATCAGAGATGATCTGTTTCCTCTTCCCCAAGATACATACGCAGGCGCTTCGTATCCTGGGATTAGTCTCTTATATGAGTTTACGGTAGGGTTTGAAACTGCACAGATTGCTTTAGAATGCTTCAGTATTCCTGCAATGAACGATAAAGCCATCTGGGAAAGTTCGAAATCTTTTTCACCTTCGAATATATTTTTTTTGCCAGACGAAAGATTTAAATGGAGATGCATCCCGTTTCCATAATCATTTTGGAATGGTTTTGGCATGAAAGTAGCTGTCAGGTTGTTGAGACTCGCTACTATCTTTATAATTATCTTTGATGTCACCACAGAATCCGCTGTTTTTAACGCGTCCGAAAACTTGAAATCTATCTCCTGCTGTCCTTTACCAACTTCGTGGTGCGAGGCCTCGTAATCTATCCCCAAATCCATCATCTGCAGAGCAGAAGTTTTTCTTATGTCGTGGGCAAGGTCTACCGGTGCAAAATCGAAATAGCTGCCGTTGTCCTGCTGTTTCATTTCCGCGTTCAACAAGAAGAATTCTAACTCTGCACCCACGTTAAATACAGTCTTTTCTCCAAGTCTCCTCTTCATCTCTTCAATATTTTTTTTCAAAACAAACCTGGGATCTCCTTCAAAGGGTTTATCATCACGATAAACATCACAGATAAACCTTCCCTCTTTTCTCCCGTTAAAATTGAAAACTGAGAAAGTATCCGGATCGGGCTTTAAGTTCATATCGCTTTCACTTATCCTAGAAAATCCCTCTATTGAAGATCCATCAAAACCTATACCCTCGGTTAAAGCTGTTTCCAGACTTTTTGATGGTATGGCCAGGCTTTTAACAACGCCGTTGACATCCACAAACTGCAGTCTCAAAAACTTTATGTCCTCTGTTTCAAGTGTTTTGTATATTCGTTCAGTCATATTGCCACTGCCCCTACATCCATATCGAAAAACATGAATATACTATATTTTTGTTCAGTATATAAACCTTTCTATTTACGAATGACTTTCCTAGATAGATCTTAAATAATCTTTGTTTAAACTTAAGAAAGATAAAGCTTTTATATGGTTAATTATCAAATATATATAGGTGATAAAAAATGCCAAGAAACGTAACATTAGCAACTATAGTACCACCAAAAATACTGGAAATGATTGAAGAATTGGTAGCTCAGGGGAAATATAGGTCTAAATCAGACTTCGTATACCAATCTGTTATTGCCAAACTTGTTGAAGAAGGCAGAATAAAGAGAGGATAGTATTACGTCTGGTAAAGAGAATGGGGGAGGTGGCCCCTTAATTCCTTTTATACATCCAGATTTTCCACTTCAGCTGCATGCTCATAAATAAACATTTTTCTGGGTTCGACCTTTGCTCCCATCAAGATAGTAAAGGTTTCATCAGCCTCTACAAGATCTTCACTGATAATTTTTTTTACGGTTCTTGTTTCAGGGTTCATCGTAGTTTCCCACAGCTGTTCAGGGTTCATCTCTCCAAGACCTTTGTATCTCTGAATCTCGGCATTCCCTATACTTTTCAGCATCTTCTCTAACTCCTGATCCGTATAAGCATAATACTGTTCTTTGCCTTTTTTGATCTTGTAAAGAGGGGGCAGGGCTGCATAAATATGCCCGTTTTCTACTAAAGGCTTCATATATCTGAAAAAGAATGTCAGCAGAAGTGTCCTTATATGAGATCCGTCCACATCTGCGTCAGTCATTATTATTACCTTGTCATACCTAAGTTTACTTATATCAAACTCTTCTGCAATTCCTGTACCTATGGCTGTTATCATTGTCCTTATCTCTTCGTTTTTTAAAATTTTATCGAGTCTGGCTTTTTCTACATTCAGTATCTTTCCTCTTAAAGGCAAAATAGCCTGGAAAGTTCTGTCTCTTCCCTGCTTTGCAGAGCCCCCTGCAGAGTCTCCTTCTACTAAATACAGCTCACATTTTAAAGGATCTTTTTCACTGCAATCCGCAAGTTTTCCCGGCAAAGTTGTTATCTCAAACGCTGTTTTTCTTCTCGCTAACTCTCTCGCTTTTCTTGCTGCTTCCCTTGCTCTCGCGGCAGATAAAATCTTTTCTATTATTCTTCTGGCATCACCTGGGTTTTCTTCCAGGAAATATGTTAATTTTTCAAAAACTATAGAATCTACTATGCCCTTTACATCGCTGTTCCCTAATTTTGTCTTTGTCTGTCCCTCAAACTGTGGTTCATTTAATTTGATAGATATTACAGCCGAGAGACCCTCTCTGCAGTCTTCACCAGCGATTTTTTCATTATCTTTTATAAACTTATTTCGAAGAGCGTATGTATTAAAAGCTCTTGTGATTGCTGTTTTAAGTCCCGAGAGATGAGTTCCTCCTTCTTTTGTATTTATGTTGTTTGCAAACGTGAAAATATTTTCAGTATAACTGAGAGTATGCTGCATCGCAACTTCCACTATAACATTATCCTTCTCTCCATATACATAGAGAGGCTCTTTGCTTAAACTCTCTTTATGTCTGTTCAAATGCTTTACAAAGGAAACAATCCCCCCTGTATACTTAAACGATTTTTTGGTATTCTTCCTCTCATCTGTAAGTTCTATTTTCAATCCTTTATTAAGAAAAGCCAGTTCTCTAAGTCTTGTTGCCACAGTATCGAAATGAAAATCAATTTCTGGAAAAATTTCGTTATCTGGTGAAAATTTTATTATAGTGCCACCCTGATCAGTTTTACCTATAATCTTTAACTCAGATACAGGATTTCCTCTTTCATATCTTTGATAATAGATATTTCCATCTCTCTTTACGGTAACCTCAAGGTACTCTGAAAGTGCATTGACGACGCTTACCCCTACACCATGCAAGCCTCCAGAAACTTTATAGCTCCTTTTATCGAACTTGCCGCCTGCATGAAGCATTGTGAGGACTATCTCCACGGCAGATTTCTTGTACTCGGGAAGGATATCGACAGGTATCCCCCTGCCATCGTCTTCTACAGTTACGGAACTGTCTTTATGTATAATCACTTTTATATTTTCACACGTACCTGCTAGAACCTCATCTATACTGTTGTCCACTACTTCGTAAACTAGATGATGAAGCCCATAACTATCCGTGGACCCTATGTACATACTTGGTCTTTTTCTTACAGCTTCTAAGCCTTCCAGAACCTGAATATTTTCCGCTGAGTATTCCATAATCATCACTTCTTCGCAGTAAAAATAAATTGGAATTTTCTATATTTTTTAATACCTCTCACCGTATTTAAGCTTTGCCTTTTAATGAATATGAAAGAAATTTTAAAAAGTTATTCTTTCTAAAATCCCCTTTACATGTCCCGCTCCAACTACTACAACTATCCTGTTTTCTTCTACCTGCTTTATTCTTTCGGCCATGAACTGATCTCGCTCATCTATCAGAACGTTGCAAAGATATGGTGAAAGCTTTTTGAGCTCGTTGATCAGAAATTCAATATTTTCTTTGTTCAGATCTATATTTATTTTCTCTTTTTGAAAAGGAGAGAAAATAAGAGTTTTTACAAGTTTTAATTTCTCTTTAAATGATATTTTTGTCATTTTTTCTATTGTTATCTCTACATCTCTATCTATTAAATAAAGCCTGGCATTTATATCCTTGCAGTATTGAGCGGCAGTAATCATCTCCTTTCCAGGAAAGATCCCCATATCTTCTCCAATTTTTCTTTCTACGTATTCGAGAAAACCTGCTATTATCCCGAACTTTATCCCTTTCATTTTCACAATATCCATGAAGCTCATTCTTTGCCCTGTCAAAAGTCCGTAGTACCTTTTTATATCTAACTCTATGCAGACTGCTTCGGGGTTTTCAGATAGTATAACGTCCTTTACCTCATCCACACTTTCTTTAAAAACATGAGCAGTTCCTATTAGCGTTATCTCTTTATCTTCTGTGATAATTTTTTCGATCATTATTATGGAAATTTTACTTCCTTTTTCTCATATTCTCTTTTCTTTAAGTCTTTTCTTTTTATTTTCCCGCTTATAGTCTTTGGAAGTTCTTTAACAAACTCTATCTCTCTTGGATATTTGTAAGGTGCTGTTACACTCTTAACGAAGTCCTGAAGTTCCTTCACAAGCTTTTCTGATGGATCGTACCCTCCTTTTAAGATCACGAAAGCTTTTACAATTTCTCCTCTCACAGGATGGGGAGACCCGATAACAGCTGCTTCTATAACAGATGGATGTTTCACCAAAGCATCTTCTACTTCGAAAGGCCCTATTCTGTATCCTGCAGAGAGTATGACATCATCAGCTCTTCCTTCAAACCATAGGTATCCCTCTTTATCTACTCTTACAAGATCTTTCGTATGATACTGTCCGTTATCGTCGATTATTTCCTTTGTTTTATCTGGTTTGTTGTAATACTCATTGAATATAGCAGGTACCCCTGCTTTCACAGTTATCTCACCAACTTCCCCTGGTTTTACTTCCCTTCCTTCGGGATCGAGAATTTTAATACCTAATCCTGGCATTATTTTTCCCATTGAACCCGGCCTTACCTCGGGGATACCAACATAATTGCAGGCAAGACAGCATGTTTCCGTCTGACCGTATCCATCCCTTATAGTTATCCCAAACGCCTTCTGGAACGTTTCCACAACTTCTCTATTGAGTGGTTCACCAGCGGAAAGGAGACTTCGCAAATGGGATAGATCATACTTTCCTAGGTTCGGCACCTGGATCATCAATCTCAACTCTGTCGGTGTAACACAGCATATTGACACAGGATATTTTTCCAAGAGCTCAAAGTATTTCTCTGCATTAAATCTCCCCTGGTATAACAAATCAGATGCTCCTGCATTCATCGTAACACCAAGATGTGTCCAGAACCACTTGGCCCAGCCTGGAGATGTCGTTGCCCAGACTAAATCGTTATCTTTAGCACCGTACCAGAATGGTATGTTTATTCTTCTAAAAGCATACATCCATGAGTTCCTGTGAACTACACCCTTTGGTAAACCTGTAGTTCCTGATGTATATGAAATATAGAAAATATCTTCTATCTTCTTTTTATCAGCTTTAAAATATCGAGATTCCGAGTTCATCGAAGAATCGTAGTTTGTCCATCCCTTTTTATCTCCATCCAAAAGAATAAAATGCTCTATTGTTTTACATTCGCTTCTTACCTCATCGACTATCTTTGTTCCCGACATATTTGTGACTATAGCCTTAACACCGCAATCATTCGCCCTGTATTTAATATTTGCAGCTCTCAGCATCTCAATAGCAGGAACTATTACGCCCCCAAATTTGATTATTCCTAACTGTGTTATATAAGTTTCCGGGATCCTCGGGAGCATTACCATTACTCTATCTCCTTTTTTTAGATCAAGATTTTTGAGAACATTTGCAAATTTGTTTGTCAGGAACTTCAGTTCCCAGTAACTAACCCTCCTTTCATCTCCGTTTTCATTTTCCCAGTAGATCGCTGTTTTTGTTCTGTCTTCAGCATGTTCGTCGACGACACTGGCAATGTCAAAATACTCGGGCCAGTCCCATCTGAACTCTTTCATCTCTTTCTCGTAATCGACCATCAGATCACCAATAGAGAATATTCATAAAGATATAAAAAGGTGTCTCTGTTCCTAATATAGTTTCACAAAAAATATAATCACTCCTATTAGAAGAATTCCTAAGATTAAATATGATGTAATTGAAGTTTTTTCCTCTACAATCTCAGGTACTTCACCATCAAAATCATAATTATTCTCGATACCGAAAATATGCAGTATTAAAGGAGTTATATCAATTGTTCTGCATCTTATTTTTCCTTTACCATAACCCATAGTTATGAAAACTTTATTTTCTTTGAAAGATCCGTGCATTCCTTTATACTCCGTCAAAAGAGGCTCTGGTAAAAAAGCGTAACCTTCTTTTGCCGTTAATATCATATCGGGCGAGTTCGCATGATCTATGTGGTACTTTGGGAAATCTTTCTTTTCTATTATCTGATCTACCCCTTCCAGATTAAAATCTATATTCTCTTCTAGATAAATAAAACAGACTCTTCCCTGTGAAAAAGCTACAGTTTTGTAATCCTGAAGGTATTTTGTTATCTCTATAGCTTTGTTTATCTCAGACATACCGTGGTCCGCTGTTACTATCGTAACTGCATCAAATTTATATTTTTCAAAGAGATTCTTTAGTTCTTTTTCCGCATCTTTAACCTCTTTGGAGTTAGGTCCGTATTTATGCCCTAACTTATCCAAGATAGGGATATTCACGAAAATGAAATCTTTTGTCTGGAGTTCTTTCTGTACTGTTTTAAAAACATCTTCAGGATCGTTAACGACTTTGTATTCACAGTAATCTTGAAAAAATTCACATATATTTTTTCTTGCTATTACTATGCTTTCTTTTCCATTTTCCTTTAAAATTTCAAAAATTGTTGGCGATTCTATATCTCTGTACTTCTTTTTTCCATCTTCCCAGTATTCATTTCCCAGCACTCCGTGCTTATCCGGGTATACTCCCGTTACTAAAGAAGTGTGATTCGGGCGTGTCAAAGTAGGAAAAACAGTCTCGCATTCCCCTCTTACCCCCAAGTTTAAATCTGTATATCCTCCATCCAGTACAATAAGAACTACTTTTTTATCTGTTTCTGTGCTCATCAAGTTCATATTTAAGAAAATTATAAGTAAAAACACAATTATTTTCTTCATATGGCATCTACATACTGTTTTACCTTCTTTCTTATATCATTTCCATATATTTCCACATCTCTTTCAAGTTTTTCTGAATCTATCTTAAAACGGGCATTGAAAACTCTGTTCTGTATTTTAGCGGCATACTCTATCTCTTCCTTAAAATTTGTATAGTTTCTTAAAAGAGACTTCATTGAGAATTTTGTAACTCCGTCGCTTCCGGATAATAGAAGAAGTCCTATCATCGAAACCTTATCTATCCATATACCTGTTATTATCTCTAACTTCGGAAACTCGATCCTCGTTTTAGCCACTATCTCGGAGTAATAAAGGGAAGAAGGTGACGGAAACTTTTCATAGATTGTATTTTTCTGAGGATTCAATGCATAGAATGTGACTCTATCTATCTTGTATTCTTTTATTATCGAAAAAAGATTCTCAAGTTTTTCTTTTTTCTCTCCCAATCCCAGTATTATCGTGACAGCTGTTTTGAATCCAAGATCCTTTGCATCTTCAAGCATTTGAAGAACTTTGGAAAAAGGCTTGCTCGGGCAAACAATCTTATGAAGATCAAAATCAAATGTCTCCAAGGAGCCTGTAATACCTTCTATCTCATCTCCAAATAACCCCATATCCTTTTTATTCATTATCCCTGTATTCAGCCACGCTTTTTGATATGTTTGCGATATTTTCTCTGCTATTTCTTTTATTTTTTGCAAAGAATAAACGCCGTATCCTCCAGAAAGGAACTCTATATTCCAGTTCAAGTTTTTGCAGATCAGAACCTCTGCAAGTATAGACTCTATTGTCCTTTTAGCTTTTTTAGATGTGTTCAGTGTGGACATATAGCAAAATTTGCAATCTCTTTTTTCACAGTACCATGAAAGGAAAACAGCTCTCTCAACACTGATCTTTTCATGGTATTTTCTTGTGATTCTGTTAGCCTTTTCGATAAGATCGAGCATGCTTCTCTTTGTCGGGAGGTTATAAAAGTTTATTGAAAACCGAAAACTATATAAGTAAGAAATTCTTACTATTAATATGACGATTGTTAAGATAAGCACAAAGGGCCAGATAGTTCTCCCCAAAAAAATAAGAGAGGATCTGGATATAAAAGATGATACATACTTGGTGATAGAAAGAATAGGGGACAATATTTTGATAAAAAAAGCAGAATCAAGATTTGATGAAATCACAAAGATGTTTTCAGAAGCAGCAAAAAAGAAAGGAATAACAAAAGAGGAACTCTTACAATATCTTAAGGAGAACAAGAATGAGGATCTTCATTGATGCAAACATTCTTATCTCTGGGATTGTTTTTGAGGGAAATGAAAGAGAATTCTTAAAAAAAAGTATCTCCAAAGAGATTCAACTCGTTTCTTCAGAAGATGCGATTAACGAGGTATCAAAAATAATTGAAATGAAATTTCCAGAATTTCTTGGCGTTTACCGTGAACTTCTGGTAATACTGAACATAGAGATAATACCAAGAAAAAAATACAAAGACAAAATAAAAAGCTATACCGTGATCAGAGATAAAAATGACAGGCATATTCTGGCTTCTGCTACTGAAGGCAAATGCGAGTATATAGTAACAGGGGATAAAGATTTATTAGTGTTAATTGAATATGAGAATATCAAGATAGTAAATGCAAGAGGTATTATGGAAAATTTAACGAGGTAAAAAAGAAACAAAATCAACAGATTTAAAAGGACTGTTCGGCACAGCATGAGGAAACGTTCCGTTATAACTTTTCGTAGGAAACAATCTCTGCAAGTTCTCTTCTATCGGATGTGGAAGTTTCATCGGGATACCCTATTGAAACGCAGCAAATAATCCGCATCCTTCCAGGAACATTCAATAATCGTTTCATATCCTCCTCAAAAGAGGTGTTTATAACTCCCATCCAGCAGGTTCCCAATCCCTGAGCATGGGCTGCCAGAAGGAGATTCTGGGTGGCTATAGACGGATCGTACAAATAGTATTTTGGATGTTTCTTCGGATCGCCCAAAACAACGATAACTACAGGACTTTCCTTCATGAATCTCCCATGGGGATGCATATCCGAGAGTTTCTTTCTAGTTCTTTCATCTCTTACTACTATGAAATGCCACGGTTGTCTGTTACTGGCAGATGGTGCCCATCGTGCAGCCTCAAGACATTTTGTGATCTTTTCATCCTCCACAGGATCTCTCTTATATTTTCTGATACTTCTTCTATTTCTTATGGCATCAAATACATCCATTTTATCACTTCCATAAAAACATGGGGATTGATCTTAATATATTTTTTCTATGGTTTTTGTATCTCCAAAACCGCCAACTAAAAAAAGATCAGTTTATTAAGAAGGAATAGAATAAACTTTTATACTCTGTTATCGGGATAACACCATGGAAAAAGAAATAATAGCGGCAATTTTGTTTGTATGTGTTGGAGTGTACATGAGCATGACAGGAACAAAAGCTCTAGTTGGATATTTAATTGCTATAATAGGATTTTTTATATTTATAGAGGGGCTTAGCAAACGCGAAAGAAGAAAAGCGGATACTTATGATGAAGAGGAAATTATAGAAGAATATCAAAAGATAGATTAAAAAAAGGTACAGAAAAAAATATTCAGCTCTCTCTATGTATGCCTCCGAAAAGATATATCAAATTATTATACGATCTGTAACATTTAAATTCAGTGAAAGATAGAATTATTATGAAAACAATAACTGAATCGAAAAATTTTCTATACCTCTTGACCGTATGCGTAGTTGTCTCTTTGATCCTGAATGTATCCTTGATCTATACGCTCTACTCTACCGAGGGAAAAGTTTCTTCGGGAGTAGAGGAACTTTCTGAGGAATTGGAATATCTCAAAGATGAGAAGATATCTTTCACTGTCCCCATAGATACGACTGTTACAATGCCAATTAAGGAAACTGTGGTCATGGATATACCATATTACGGAAAACTTGCAGTACCTTTTGAAGCGAATCTGAACGTTCCTATAAAAACGGAAGTAAAGATAGATAAAACGCTGGAGGAGATCGGATTGGGCGATCTCATAGATAGAGTCATCGAATTGATCCAGAAATACGGTAAATTATGATGTCTAGAAAAGATAGAAAAATGTTAGGTAATAGATAATGTAACGTGATTTTTGCTGGTAAACTAACGAAGGGAGAAATCTTTCCTACTTCTTCTTTATTTTTATTATGTCACCTATGGTAAGATTTTTTGAATCTGTATCTAGTTTTGGGATCTCGACCTCTGAAATTTTATCTATCATCCTAATTTCTAAAGCTTTTTCAAGCTTTTTGGCAAGAGCATATGAGGGTGCCATGCCTTCTGTTTCTAATCTGTGGATCACAGATTCTTTTTCATTTATCTTGAAAGCTAAATCTTTTTGTGATAATTTCCTATTTTCTCGTGCGTTTTTTATTATTTTTGAGTAATCTGGAACTATCATAAATTTTTCTTTATCACTTTTTACAGGCATTTTTACTTTTTTCTTTTTAGGGTATGGTTTTCTTTCTTCTTTATGAATCTCAACTCTTGTTCCAAACTTTGCACAGTTCGGGCAAACTCTTAACTGCGCTCCATCTATAATAACCTCTGTTCCTCTTCCTCTAAACTCTTTTCCGCAGATTTCACATATCATTATTGAAAAATCACCAAAAGTTATTTAAATACTTTACCTCCAAATAATTATATTAGAGTAAATTTAACCTGAGATCATAGGAGAGGATACATTGGCCGAAGCTATAAGTTATGATAAAGAAGTTTTAATGAAAAAGATCCAGTACCTGGAGTTAGAAAAAAGAAGTGTGGAGACTGAAAAATATAAACTCGAAAGGAGACTTACAGAACTGGAAAGAGAAGTGGAAAGATTGAGGTCTCCTCCGTTAATTACAGCTACTGTTCTTGATGTTTTAAGTGATGACAGGGTAGTTGTCAAAAGCTCTTCAGGTCCTGATTTTGTCGTTTCTACCTCAGGTTTTATCAATAAGGAAGATATCTTTGCAGGGGTGAGGGTAGCCCTGAATCAGAGGACACTCGCTGTTATGGAGATTCTCCCATCACCTAAAGACCCTATAGTTAGCGGAATGGAGATAATAAAGGCTCCGAACGTGCCTTACAGTCTTGTAGGTGGCTTAGAAGCGCAGATGATAGAGATCAAAGAAACTGTAGAACTGCCATTGAAAAATCCAGAGGTATTTGAGAAAGTTGGAATAGAGCCACCTAACGGAGTTTTATTTTATGGTCCTCCGGGATGTGGAAAAACGCTTCTCGCGAAAGCGGTAGCCACAGAAACAAAGGCGACGTTTGTCAAGGTAGTTGCTTCCGAGTTTGTAAAAAAATACATAGGGGAGGGTGCCAAGCTTGTCAGAGAAGTTTTTAAAATGGGAAGAGACAAGGCACCGAGTATTATATTCATAGATGAAATTGATGCAATAGGTGCAAAAAGGACGGATTCTTCCATATCCGGAGATCGAGAAGTCCAGAGAACATTGATGCAGTTATTATCAGAGTTAGATGGTTTTGATGCAAGAGAGAATGTGAAGGTGATCGCCGCCACAAACAGAATAGACATATTGGATGAAGCTCTTTTGAGGCCAGGAAGGTTTGACAGGAAAATTGAGATACCTCCACCTACATATGAAGGAAGAGTTGATATTCTAAAAATTCATGCTGCAAAAATGAATATAAAAGATGTAAATATTGAAGAAATTGCCAGAAATACCGAAGGAGCATCTGGAGCTGCTCTCAAAACTATATGTATGGAAGCAGGGATGTTTGCCATCAGAGAAGAAAAAGATTCCGTGAGTCAGAAAGAGTTTGAAAAGGCATTCAATAAGATCTTCGAGAAAACCGAAGAAAAAAGCAGTATGTACGGATAAAATGACTACAAATATTACAGAAACTGAAATGAAGAACAGTTTAAAACATTTAATGAAAAAAAGTAAGATCTATTTTATGAAATACCCTGACAGTGTGAGAGAATTCTATAGATCCCCATACGATTTTCTTGTACTCGCAGAGAAATGTAATTATGCAATAGAAGTAAAAAAAATAAAAACGAAGAGCTTTCCTTTTAAAAATATAACAGAACATCAGATAGAATCTTTACTTGCATTCTCAAAACTTTTGAAAAGAAATAGATCCTTTGTTCTCATAAATTATAGAAATGGAAAGAAAAAAGCGAATGAAAAAATAAATAAGGCCTATCTGATAGATATAGTTGATTTTATTAATATAAAAGAGTCTACAGAAAAAAAGAGTCTGCCAATGGAGTGGTGTGAAAATAATGCAGTTCTATTGAAGAGAATGAGGTTTGAAAAAGGGTATGGATGGGATCTCTCACTTCTATTAGAGCCCGACCTCATCCCTTAGGGTATCTGCCATATCTGTTCTTTCCCACGTGAAATCAGGATCATTCCTGCCAAAATGACCGTATGCAGCTGTTTTTTTATAAATTGGTCGTAATAAGTCCAAATATTTTATAATTTTTGCAGGTCTCAGGTCAAAATTATTTTCCACAACTTTTTCTATCTTTTCTACATCCACTTTATTTGTATTATAGCACTCTATATAAAGAGATACAGGCTTTGATACCCCAATAGCATAGGCTATTTGAAGTTCACATTTATCGGCAAGACCTCCTGCTACTATATTTTTTGCTATATATCTCGCCATGTATGAAGCGGATCTATCTACTTTTGAAGGATCTTTTCCCGAAAAGCATCCTCCCCCGTGACTTCCTACTCCACCATACGTGTCAACGATTATCTTTCTTCCCGTGAGACCAACATCTGCTGCAGGCCCACCTTTTACAAACCTTCCCGTCGTATTTATATGATACTTAGTTTCGTTATCCAATAACTCTGACGGGATAACTGCTTCAATAACGTGCTCTTTAATATCTTCTCTTACTTTGTCTATATCTATGTCGTCATGCTGAGCCGCGATAACAACTGCTTCTACCCTCTTTGGCATCTTATCGTTATCATACTCTATAGTCACCTGAGACTTCCCATCAGGCCTTAAATAATCCAATATCTCCTTTTTTCTTAGCTCTGCAAGCTTTTTTGTGAGCTTATGGGCAAAATCCAGAGGCATAGGCATAAAGTTTTCTGTTTCATTTGTTGCATAACCAAACATTAAACCCTGGTCTCCAGCTCCCTGATCTTCTTTGTCGACACCAAGAGCTATATCAGGACTCTGTTCATCTATAGCTGCCAACACAGCACATGTTTCATAATCAAAACCGTACTCAGGCTTGGTATATCCCATATCTCTTATGGTCTCTCTTACTATTTTTCGCATATCTACGTATGTATCGGTACTTATCTCGCCAGAAACTAGGCATAACCCCATACTCACTAAAGTCTCGCAAGCAACTCTACAGTTCTTATCTTTTGCTATTATTGCATCCAGTATAGCATCAGAGATCTGATCAGCCACCTTATCCGGATGTCCTTCAGTTACAGATTCAGATGTGAAAAGTTTTTTCATAGTATCACCGAATATTATTACCACAATAATTTACTTTATATATTTTTCCCGTATCTTATTACTATTAGTTATATTTTCTTACTAACACATAGAAACCTTTTTATTTTTCAATGAAATAAAATAAAACATTATGGCAAAAATCGCAGCAAGTAGACTCAGAGACAGAAGGGTAGTTACAGAACAGGGTCATGAGATCGGTACTCTCTTTGACATTATTGTGGATGAGGACACTGGAAAAATCATGGCTTTTATCGTTGATCCATCCACTGAACAAATAAAAGAAGAACTTATAACTGACAAAAATGGACTTATTCTCGTTCCCTTTGGAGCCTTTTATGCTATAAAAGATTATCTGATCGTAGACGCAAAGAGACTTCCTAAAAAAACAACAAAAACAACTCTTTTTGTCAGATGAGACTTCTTTTTGACCCAAATTACATACAGATAATCAAACTATTAGAGGGAAAAATGTCAAATGAAAATCGGAGGTCATGGAACAAGCATGCTCGCAGATATCAGAAAAAATGCGGATTTAACTGTAATGTTGCTCATTATTTAAGTGAAGCATACCCCATGGAAAACGAATTGAATCTTCTGGGAAACGTTTCAGGGTTGAAAGTATTGGAGATCGGCTCTGGAGCTGGTCAGTGCGGGATAGCAATGGCAAAACAGGGGGCTCATGTCACGTGTCTCGATATTTCGGAGGAACAGATCACGATAGGTCGTAAATACGCTGAAAAAGAAAATGTGAATGTAAACTTTGTACAGGGGGATATGGAAGATCTATCCCTTTTTTCTTCCGATCTTTTCGATCTTGTATTCTCTGCCGCCGCCATATCTTATGTAGAAAGAATTGACAAAGTATTTTCAGAGGTTTTTAGAGTGCTTAAAGATGGTGGCAGATTTCTATTCAGTAGTGTGAATCCATTTTGGTTTGCTTTGGGTGCTACAGAGTTATGGCCAGAAGAGAATAACAATCCTTCATATTTTTATAGAGGTCCTGAACGCTGGAAATGGAATGAAGAGGACGATTTCGAATTCATAACATACAGAAGACCTCTTCAGGATTATTTTAATTCGCTCATAGACGCAGGATTACATATAAAAAAGTTCATAGAACTCGAGCCCGTTCTCAATCGTTTAACGGAAGATACATTTTTTTTTATGGATGAAAAAGAAATCGAAATGGCAAAAAGATTCCCACAGGGTATGATTATTTTGAGTGAAAAACCTTTTTAATAAATCCCCTTCATTAATATTATGGATGAAGTTAGTGATATGAAAGTGGGAGAGATCGTAAAAAGATTGAAATCTAATCCTGGAGATGTATTCTTTGTAAATACGACTGTAAAAGTAGTTTCAGTGGACAAGAGTGTAAAAGAAGGGGATAAGTGGAGTCTCGGGAGCATAAGAGCTAAGGACACAGAAAATCCAGTAACTCTCAGAGTGAACTTATGGGGTAAACTTTCAATTCTGGTAAACGAACTCGGCAAGGGCGATCTCGTGAAGATACAGAAGGGGCAGGCAAAAAATTATTCTTACAATGACAAAACGTATCCCCAGATAAACTGCGATGACAGGTATTCGAATATAGAGATAAAATATAAAATGGAAAAGATCCTTGTAGACGGTTCAAATGTTGCCTGGATGTCTAAAAAAGATGGAAAACCGAATATGGAAAATATAGAAATAATAAAATTGGAACTGGAAGATAAGGGGTATAATCCGATAATAATCGTTGATGCTACTTTGAGACATATAATCCCCGAAGGAGATAAAAAAAGATTTGAAAAATGGATCGATGAAGAGAAGGTGATCCAGGCTCCTGCGCAGGTAAGGGCGGATGATGCGCTACTAAAATTTGCAGAAGAAAGAGGATTGAAAATAGTCAGCAATGACACATTTAGAGATTATGAGGATATGCACCCGTGGATTAAAGATAAAAGTAGAAGAATACCTTTCAACATAATAGGGAGCCAGGCAGTTTTACATTTTCGATGAGATAATTTCCGTACTCTACACTGAGAATCCGTATTCGAAAGATTTTTATAACTATGTTGCATTACTACTAATATGAATAAAAAAGACATCGATAAAATGCTTGAGGAGGGTAGTAAAGATCCATTCTCATTAGAAGTAGAAAGGATCAGAAAAATATTAGAAGAGCTTGAATCACAAAGAGAACCAAATGTGATAAATAGAATCGAATATTGGAAGGCAGAGTGAATAAATGAAAAGAAACCCCATTTTCTCTTCTTTATTAGATGAACATAGTTCAAAAGCGAAAGAAGATGCTATAAAGAAAAAAATACAAGAAATAGAAAAAATAACAAAAAGGAAATTAATTGTATATGTAACAAATAGCCAATTACCTTTTGCAATGATATCAAGGCAAGATGCTTTTGGTTTTGAGGATATCCTAAGCTCAATCGATCACCAAGGCAAAGGAGATTTATTAATAAACAGTCCTGGTGGTGAACCAAATGCTGCTGAAAAAATATTAATTATGTGTAAAAGCCATTTTAAAGAGGAATTTAATACAATAATACCCGATTTTGCTAAAAGTGCTGCAACTATGATCTCAATAGGCTCAGATAAGATTTTAATGGGGTATAGTTCAGAACTCGGTCCAGTAGATCCTCAAATACAAATTACCCCTACTCAAAATCCAATACCTGCACAGGCGTTTTTATCGGGATTGGATTATATAAGGACTAGGATAAAAGATAAAAACGATCCAGACCCACTACAAATGTATATCCCCATCTTAAATAAGATAAGACCAGAATTTATTACTATTTGTGACAACTCAATAAAACATGCTGAGGATTTGACAGAAAAATGGTTGAGCGAAGGTATGCTAAAAGATGATAAAAAACAGGCTAAGAAAGTTGCTGAGTTATTATGTGGGGGTAAAGCATATAAATCTCATGGAAAGGTTATAGATTACTATGAAGCGAAAAAGTTAAAGCTTAAGGTTGATTTAATCGATAAAGATTCTAAATTATGGAAATTAATCTGGGAACTATACTGTAGAGGAGTTATTTATCTTCAAGAGGTCAAAGGTGTAAATTTATTTGCATCTGAGAATCTTGTTCTGACACAAAAATTTAAAGTTGAGAAGGTATGAATATAAAAATAAAAACTTAAAGTTATAATCAATTTAATGGTAGGGGATATATAAGTCATATAATTTCTTCAATCGATAGAGATACAAGAATAGAAACTTTTGCAGATTTCATTAAATCAAATTTTCCATGACCTCCCAAACTTTTAAATATCTAGTTTGAGATAGTTTTAATAATGAAAGACGTCATTGTCGGCGATATTGTAGAGATTCTCCAGAAGCTCCAGGAGAGGAAAAAAGAGATAATTAAAGAGGTAAAGGAAACCAGCGACTTTTACCAGGAACAGGAAAAACAAAAGGCTTTGGTGAGGCAGCATTACGAGAAATTTTCACATCTAGAGGAGCTTCAGGGCTATTACACACAGGTTATGTTCTGCAGACTTATATTTCTCGATATAAGAAATAGGACAATTTATCTTAAAAGAATGGAGAAGTACTGCGAAGGTATCCAGGATCTAAAACCTACGGAGATCAAAAATATAAGGTACAATGACGAGTTTCAGGAGTATGTAATTCGCTCTAAGAATGGAAAGAGATACGAGATATACGAAGATAATCTTAGATTTATATATCCAATGTTCTTTAAAATGCAGGAAGCTGATGTAGCGTTTGACGGGGAGAAGTTTGTTGTGTACAATATAGATGAATAAGTCCTATTCTGATTATGCCAACAATAAAACTTTATCCAGAAGATTTTTGTGTAGAAGAAGTAATTGAAATAAAACACAAAAAAAATGATTGTTTAGTTTTTACGCTGGAAAAAAAGAATGAGAATACGATAGATGCGATAAAGAAAATTGCAGGAATTTTAAATCTTCCTTTTAAAAATTTTGGTTATGCAGGATTGAAGGATAAAAATGCAGTTACAAGACAGAAAGTATCCGTTAAAGGTATCAGAAAAGACGATCTGAAAATAGAGCTGGAAAACATAAAAATTTCAGAGATAGAAAAAGGAGATAGACTAAAAATAGGCAATCATCTGGGGAATAGATTCAAAGTAATTGTAAGGAATGTTAACGAAATAGAAGATATTGGAGAAGGGTTTCCCAACTTTTTTGGAGAGCAGAGGCTCGGCGGCAATGAGACAGTAGGACACGAGATACTGAAAGGTGATTATGAAAGAGCTGTAAAAAATCTTTTGAGAAAGGAAGGTATGGAAAAAGAGATAGAGAACGAAGAATTTGATAAACTTCTTGAAAAATATCCAAATACTTACGAAAAAAGGATTCTAAAGTTTTTAATTCGTAAAAAGGATTATTTAAAATCTTTAAAGTCACTTCCTTCCGATATCTTAACTTTGTACATCCATGCATATCAGAGCTTTATCTTTAATGAATTGCTAAAAAAGAGGCTTGAAACTTTGGATCTTTGGGAAATAGAGATAGGAGACATAATTTGCAGTGAGAAATTTGAAAAGAAAGCTTACGTAAAGGTGAATTCTTCAAATATAGAAGAAGTACGAGAAAAGAGATATGCGCCTGTTCTTCCCATAATAGGATACAGAACAAGAATTTACGGAAAAACAAAAAAAGATCTGGATTTGTTATTAGAAAGAGAAAACATGAAAATGGAAGATTTCAAAATAAAATCAATACCATTTTTGAGTTCGAGAGGCACTTATAGAGAACTAATAGGAA
>Ga0209986_10001818_pt1 | contig 20112 bp, 28 predicted proteins | sample BlataG_FD_183168 | JGI IMG/M metagenome (GOLD analysis project Ga0209986, IMG submission 183168) | Deep subsurface microbial communities from Black Sea to uncover new lineages of life (NeLLi) - Black_00105 metaG (SPAdes) (version 2) | ecosystem: Environmental > Aquatic > Marine > Oceanic >... | reverse complement strand
AAAAATGGCTCTGGCTCTGGCTCTGGCTATGGCTGTGGCGATGGCTTTGACGATGGCTCTGGCGATGGCTATGGCGATGGCGATGGCGATGGCGATGGCTATGGCTATGGCGATGGCTTTGACGATGGCTCTGGCTCTGGCTATGGCTGTGGCGATGGCTTTGACGATGGCTCTGGCTATGGCTATGGCGATGGCTCTGGCGATGGCTTTGGCTTTGGCGCGGGCTATGGCGCTGGCTCTGGCGCTGGCTATGGCTATGGCTATAACGATGACGATGGCACTGGCCATGGCGATTTCCGCGCGGAGAATTATATGGAATAACTCTTAATCTTTTCCTATATTAAAAAGGGCCTCGCGGCCCTTGGTTTTACTTCTGGTCTTCTAGATAAATATCTATTATTTCCTTTTGATCTGTTAGCTTGCTTTTATCGCTGCCTTTGTGAATATAAAGCCTTGGCTTGCAGGTTGTGCCCGGCAACGGGGCATAACATCTACCGTCGTTAAGCCCTGGATGTTTTATATACCCGATTCGCTCAAGAGTTTCCGGAAACTTTTTATCAGCTAACTTAAGCCCCATGTCTTTTAAGTAATCTCTTAAAGCTAGCGTATTAATCCAGTCATTCCTAAAACCTATTCTGTATTCTTCTGTAGCTTCAATTATCGCGTGCTCTACGTTGCCAAGTGATTTATATATTGCTTCGTCTGTAGTAGATGTTTTCGGCGCGCGGGTACAATACATCGGATTATATTCACGCGGTATATCATAATTGAATAAATAATCTGTTATTATCGCGAAACCGTCTTTATTGTGCGCCCAATCATGCAAATCAACAAAATATTTGTCTCCCATGCCGTCGCGCTGCAAGTCTTCGACTGATTGCTGAGCTGTAAACAACATACAAAAGCGCCTATCGTCTTTATGTTTTTGTAATGCGTCTGCGTTATTAGTCGTGAATATAAAGTTAGTACATATAGTTTTAGTTAATTTCTTTTTACCTTTGCCCTCAATCGCTTGTCTGATTTCAGTAACAAGAGGTTTCATAAGCTCCATAACTTCAAATTTATCTTTGCTGCTCGTATGGAAGTCTTCAACTATTGCAAGTATGGAATTATCAAGCCAATCGTTAAATTTATTCGTAAGTTGACCGGCGTTAGGCTTTTGCGTGTAGATTTCGCCTATCGCTTTTTCTAAACAATTACCTATAAAACTTTTACCGTTGCCTTGCGTCCCCTGAATCACGATACACCACGGAAACTTGTAGCCCTGATACTGAACTAATGATGCAAGATAACTTAACGCAATTTTTTGGTCTTCTGGATCTGGCCACAACAACTTAAGATGATTTAAAAACGGCTTGATATCTCCCGCTTTACGTTTGATATCAAGCGGCGCGTACACATTAACAAACTTACGACCCTCTATTGTGATAATATCACCGCTAGGTAAAGCTGGCATAAACATAGTGTCGTCAACTTTTGGCACATTTAAATAAGCTGATCTTGTTAAAGCATCGAACGCGCTCCTAACCGTCTTCGCGTTATCGTCATCAATTCTATAATAGTGTCCTCCAAGCCAACTATCATATCTTGCTTTATCCATCACTTTACCAGCTTCATGTCTAAATATTGAATGATCATTTAATACGTAAACATCATTAGCAAACAATACACGCTGTTCTTCAATTGATATATAAGTGCCTGGCTGTTGACTTTCTGAGTCTTTTACTTTATCTTTAGTTTCTGCGTAATTGTTTGTGTTTTTTTGCATTGCTCGCGTAATAGTATTTAGTAAATACTCGCTCCGATTCCATTTTTCGCGGGCAAGCGCAGAACGACACATTAAGCGCAATATCTGATCTTGATCGCCCCCACACCAAAACACTAAGTGCATAGCAAGCGCCATATCTGCGCTACTTGCGTTATATGCTGAAGTGCTGTTAGTGTCGGCGGGATATACTTTACTTAATACATCTTCGTTAGCTTCGAACAAGTCTTTAAATGTTGCGACCTCATGCCCAAACTTAGCTTTTGCAGACTTTGAGCTTAACGCTTTTTGTATAACCTCGTCATCTTCTAAACTGCTTTCTTGCACTGTGTGATTACTTACTGTTTCTGTAACGGGTCTATCAAAATAACACTCAATAACCATATCAAGCGCATCTGTACAGTCTTTCCCAATATCGCCTCTTGCATCAATTCCAGTTAGAGCTATAAACCTTTTAGTAGTATATAGCTCTAAGCTGTGCTCTAAGTTTCTGCACGTATGTTGAAGCGGTCTAGTGCTGCCAAGAATATGCAAGCCGTTTCTTGATGTTGATGTTTCAACCGCTGCACCGTCTAACATAGCTAATAGTGCTTGTGCTGTAGTGCTCATAACGCCATCATTAATACAACTATCAATATCTAGTAAAAAAAATGGGTCGTTATCTGTAAGCACGAAACCGACCCCGTAATTTTCGCCTAGTGTTTTAGCTGCTTGTATTGCTGTTTCTGAATCTGTCCATATTTGCGCATCATGCGCATTTTCTATAGCACCCGTCTTATAATTTGCGGGTTGTTTAATTTTCTTTTTGCTGTCTCCTGATATCTTATAAACAATGAACTGTTTATAGGAATTTAGAGTACAGAAAGCCTGTGGTAATTTATCCATAAGTTTTGAATCCTTGCTGTCAAAAATATTTTATTTTGACAAGTACCGCGCCGCTTTTTTTCTAATTTTTGGCGTAATCCTTGCCGCTAGAGGGTCGTTTAAAACTAAAGCTTGTAAAATAATTTGTGGTATTTCCTCCTTAATTGCTTCTAAAACAATTTCTGATTTTAAATTGTCAATAGTGCCAAAATAGTTATTTATTAACGCTTCCGACACGTCGCTATAATTAGCTAACATCTCGCGCGTTATGTAAATATAGCCGTGTTCAATCGATAGTTCTATAGCGTTTTGCAATAATTCTTTTTTTCTTTCCTCTGGTTTTTTTCTTAATCTCATTTTTAATTAATCCTCATCATTTTGTATATATTTAAAACCTAATAATCCCCAAAAAAATATTTGTAATCTAGAAGGTTGTGAATACATAGATATATTCACGCCTCCTTTTTCTAATCTAAAATACCCAACTTGCAAATTTTCAAAGTACGTCATTTAAATATCCCCTGATTTCTTTAATACATTCTTTACATGCTTTTGTTTCACCGTTCATTTTTGCGTTTATTGTTGCTGCTTCCGCGTCTTTAAAATAAAAACTATTATCTAAGTCAGCGCCACACCAAGCTTTATTATCATCACACGTGTACTTAATATGATTCATAGTGAACCCTCTTTGTTAGTAAAACATGCGTCACCCCCCAACCCCGTTATTAATTCAATCCATCTAAGTTGTGCACGTTCGTGTTCTGTTTTTTTATATGTCCAGTTTGCAGCTTTAACTTCTCTGCTTATAAACTGTCCTATCGTTGCGCCTATATGTTCTTGTGTTATCATTACCGGCCTTATACCAATCAAATCAGCAGATTTTATATATTTATTCATCTTGCCCGATTCGTTAGCTAGTCCGTACCGTATCCAGCCATTTTCGGTTTTTGTTGCGCCTACGTTATTTCTCCAGAGTCTGCACCCTTTCTTGCTTGCTTCAACTCTTACAATATTTGTTATACTAGCTTCGCTTGCGTCTTGAGTATCTACGTAGTCATAATTACTTAAACCAAACGATTGAGTTAATTCTTTAATCGCTTCGTTTGAAACGTTCCATTTTTTAGCCCATGCAGCAAAAAACATTTTTTATTCCTTTTTGATATCTTTCAATTATGATAGCTTGTTGTTGCTGTGTTCGTCAACTAATATTTGTAACTCGCTCATTTCTCTAGCTGTTTTTGTTTGCGCTGTTAACATATCAACGCCAAAAGTATAATAAAATTTCTTTCTTGCTTCTGCGTTGTTGCCGTTATCGTCCATAAAATTAGCTATAGATATTTTTAATTCACTTTGCGCTAGTCTGCGCGCTTCGTGTTTCTTGCGTAATGATTTTTGAGCTATGATAGATAAACCGCGCGGCATGTGCACAACGTCCGCGATCTTATCAATTTCTTTTAAAATGGGATGCAGTACGTCAATATCTAATAATACTAAGTCACCTCCAACATGCTCTATTTTTCTTGTTGACTCTGGCACTGCTACATAATCACAAAATGGGCAACTTGACTTATAAGCTTCATAAACTGCAAAACATTCAAAACAAGTAGTCACGGGCATAACATCGCCTGGCGTTGATCTTGCTTTTTTCTCGCGTCTGTCTAATGTCCACGCGCGCGGCGCGTCGGGCAAACCGTGAAATCTTACATTGTCAGCGTGGTCTATTATAATAGCATGTTGTTTGCCTGGGCTTGGTCTTAACGCTCTTCCAAATTGCTGAGCATATAAAGCATAAGACTTCGTCGGTCTTGCAAAACTTACAACTTCAATTGCCGGCACGTCTACGCCTTCGCCTAAAATATCTACGTTTACAAGTTGTAAAATTTCCCTATTTCTAAATTTTCTCATTAAATTAGCACGATCTAACGCGGGTGTTTTAGCGCTTATAACTGCTGCGGGTACGCCGTTTGCATTAAATTCTTTTGCGATATCTGTAGCTGCTTGTACATCAACCGCAAAAGTTACGCCCAGCTTATTCTTAGCTAGTTTTAAATAATGCTGTACTATATCGCCCATCAAGCGAGCTTTGTGTACTGCTTCGCGTAGTTTAGCGCTACTGTAATCACCAGTCGCGCCTAGCGGCACGCTAGATAAATCAAGCTTCGACGGCGGCGCGTATATCTTATAATCTGTTAAAAAACCTAGGTTCATTAATTCGCGCATATTTGGCCCTTGACATAAATAATTCATTATGCCGTCTGATTGCACGCCTAAGCCTTTGCCGTCTGCGCGCACGGGGGTGGCTGTAGGATATAAACCTTTTGCGTTTTTAAATTTACTAGCAACTTTCCCCCATTTGTTATTTTTTAAAACATGGTGTGCTTCATCTTGTATAACTAGCGTTATATCATCAAACCAACTTGCATCTAGTTTTATTAGAGTATCAACACTTGCTATCGTGCATTCTGCGCCATCGTCATAGAAACGCTTATTAAATTCTTGCATGTGTAGTTTTACAATTTCTCGTACTGTAGAATCTTGCGCTATTATATTGTGTCTTATATTGTTACGCGCTAGAGTCAAGCTAATTTGATATAGTATCTCGACTCTATGAGCGATTACTATTGAGCGGCCATCGTGCATATCTATAACACTTGAAAAAATAACGGTCTTACCACCGCCCGTTGGCAACTGCATACATACATTTTTATGCCCGTCTTGCCAAGCATTACACACATCACTAATTAAATTAAACTGATAATCTCTTAATTCCATTTTTTTTATCCTTTCCCTATTGACTTCATCAGCAATAGTATATTATTATTATCATGTGTCAAGTAATTAAATTTGATGCTTTTTTCACGGCCTACTAGTCGGTGGCTTAAAACAACTAGAGCGAGCGCGGGCGAAAGTCTCCAAACTTAAAGTTACACGCCCGGCGGCTCGCAACTAAAAATTAATTAATTAAATAAGGATAAACACATGAAAATAGAAATAACTGATATTGAATTAGCAAGCAGTAAAATTTTATTAGCTACCGCTGATTTTTTAAAAAAACTTGCAGAAATAAATGATAATGAGCTAGGCACATTTAAAGAAAGCTGGAGCGGTTGCGTGCCTCCTATTGTTTCAGAACCAGCGCCAGAACCAGCGCCAGAACCAGCGCCAGAACCAGCGCCAGAACCAGCGCCAGAACCAGCGCCAGAAGAAATACTAACGTTTCCTCTTTTTATGTCTAAAATTACGGATGCAATAGCGCAACAAAAAATAAACCCGTCCGATATTAAAAACATCTCTGAAAAAATAGGGCTACAAAAAATTGCTGAATTATCTACACAATTAGACAAACTACCAGCGGCACAAAATGCATTAGCTGATTTATTAAAAGAGGTGAAATAATGTTACATTCAATACTTGCGCCGTCATCCGCGGCGCGCCGCGTTGCATGTCCTGGTTCGCGTGCATTAGAAAAACAATACCCTAGAGAAGCTTCAAGTGCTGCAAGTGAGGGCACGAAAGCGCACGACTACGTTGCTACAATTTTGCTTGGCGTTGACTATGAAGACACTATAAGCGACGAGATGAAAGAGCATTGCGCTGTTTATATAAATCATGTAAAAAAATTATCTGCTGGCGGTCGTTTAGAAATAGAAAAAACTATTGATATATCTGTTATACACCCCGAATGTTTCGGAACTGTAGATGCTTATTGCGTAAATGATGGCGTGCTACATGTAATAGATTTTAAGTATGGCTTTAAGACTGTAGAAGTGTTCGAAAACTGGCAGCTTATAGAATATGCAGCGGGTATATTAGATGAAGAAGAAAATCACGATATAGATTTAATAACTTTTCACATAGTACAACCGCGCGATTTTAATCAAGAGGGATCTATTAGAACATGGGAAATTAAAAAGAAAGACTTAGAAAAATATTTTAAAATATTGCAAGATGCTGAAAATGCAGCAATGCAAGATCAAGCAGAATGTAGACCGTCGCCTGAGTGCTTATATTGCGCTGCTAAGCACGCGTGCAAAGCTTTACAACAAACAGCTTTAAGTCACGTTGATAGTTTAGCTTATAACATGCCTCATGATTTAAAAGATGATCAACTGGGCGGAGAATTAAGAATATTGCATGATGCTGCAAAAATGTTAAAAATGCGAATAACTGCGCTTGAAGAAGAAACACTGGCAAAACTTAAAAATGGCGCTCGTGTTCCTTTTTACGAATTGTCACAAGTTAAAGCGCGTGAAAGATGGAAAAAACCAGCTGAAGAAATAATTGCACTCGGTGAAACATTAGATATAGATTTAAAAAAATCTGTACAATATCAATTGATTACACCCAAGCAAGCAGTTAAAGCCGGCATACCGCGTGATGTTATAGAACAATATAGCGAAACACCGAAAGGCGAAATAAAACTTAAAGCTACTGATTTTAAAAAACTTAAAAACTTATTGACATCATAAGCAATAATAATTAGTATTCAATTTTTATTAATAATTTTAACCATAAGGATATACACATATGAAAGAACAAATATTATTCCCTGTAGGTCGTTTAGTTATGGGTAGTTTATACGCGCCAGAAACAAAAGGTTTTGGGGGCGTAGAGGTTAAGCCGTATTTTTGGTTTAACGTAGCGATAGAAAAACAAAATGAGCAGCACTGGAACGAAACATCATGGGGTAAATTAATTCATAATGTTGGCGCTAAATCATTCCCGAAAGGTCAATATAATAACGACCAATTCGCTTGGAAACTTACCGACGGCGATAGTACACAAGTAAACATGGAGGGAAATAAACCCTGTGATCATGAGGGTTACGCCGGGCATTGGGTACTTAAATTTAAAAGTCATTTTGCACCAGTACTACTTAATGCTGAAGGCGCACCGTTAACTTTGCCTGAGGGCGCTATAAATTGCGGCGACTATATACAAGTTTTGGGCACTGTAGTAGATAATGGTAGCGACTTAAAACCTGGTGTACACCTTAATTTCTCTCACGTTGCGCACATAGGTTACGGCGAGCGTATTAGCTCTTCTAAGATAGACTTAAAAACAATAGGTTTTGGTCAAGGTCCAATGCCTGCTGGACTTAGTAAAACCCCAAAATCATCAAACACTTTAAGCGCTGAGCAACTCAAAGAATATGGCTTAGTGTAAATTATAAATACAGCCCGCCACCTGGCGGGTTTTTTTTTCGCTTAAAAAAAGGAATACTACATGATCGCTTGCATGGATTTTGAAACATACAGCCCCGCTGGCTATATTTTTAACCAAAAAACAAATAAATATGAGTGCTTGCCTGGGGCTAATAAAAAAGGTTTAAGTGTTGTTGGCGCTGCAAGATATACAGAACATCCCGAAACTGAGATATTATGTTTAGCGTATAATCTAGGAAATGGCGCGAAACTCTGGAAACCTGGCGACTCTCACCCCCTGGATCTCTTTGAACATTTAGAAAAAGGTAATTTAATTGAAGCGTGGAATGTAGCATTTGAATCTTGGGTGTGGAATAATATAGCAGTAACGAAATATAAATTCCCTTTCCTTCCCCCTCTGTCGTTACGTTGCGCGGCTGCCAAAAGTCGCGCATTTTCTTACCCCGGGTCGTTAGAAAAAGCCGGCGAAGTTGCAAACATAGAAAAACAAAAATTTAAAGAGGGTAAGTTATTAATAAAAAAATATTGTGTACCTCGTAATCCTACCAAAAATAACCCAGCTCATCGCACACAACCCGAACAAGATTTATATGAATACTGCTTGCGTGATATTGAAGCAGAAGCGCAACTCTCAAAAATAATTCCAGACTTACCAGAAATTGAACAAAAACTATGGCATGTAGACCACGCTATAAATACGCGGGGCGTGTGTATTGATATAGAATTAATTAATAAATGTATTAAACTGCTCGAAACAGCATATGACAAATACAACAAAGAGTTAGAGTTGTTAACCTGCGGCGCTGTTAAGTCTGCAAGTAAATTACCAGACTTAAAAAAATGGTTAAAAATAGATATTCTACGCGCTCAAGATATAACAGAATTGCTTAAACAAGACTTGCCAAAACACGTTAAGCGTGTATTACAAATACGTGAAAATATAGGTAGTGCTGCTGTTAAAAAGCTATACTCAATGTCTAACAGCGTGTGTAAAGATGGCCGTTTGCACGACCTATTTATATATCATAGCGCACACACAGGGCGCGCGGCTGGCACTGGACCGCAACCGCAAAACCTGCCCAATTCAGGACCAGCCGTTAAAAAATGCAGCGCTTGCGGGAAACATTCAGGCGTGCATTTAAATGCCTGTCTGTGGTGTACACAAGAAAGCGAATTACAAGAAATTGAGTGGAATACTGAAGCAATTGATAACGCAATAGAAATATTAAATTGCGAAAATTTAGAATTAGTCGAGTTATTTTTTAATGATTGCGTTGCGACAATTAGCGGTTGTTTGCGTAGTATGTTTATAGCAGCGCCTGGACACGATTTATTGTGTTCAGATTATAGCGCAATTGAAGCCGTCGTTCTTGCAGCGTTAGCACGTGAAGAATGGCGTCTGGAAGTTTTTAGGACGCATGGCAAAATATACGAAATGAGTGCCTCAAAAATTAGCGGTGTGCCGTTTTCAGAATTTGAAAGACACAAAGAAGAATACGGGACACATCATCCTTTTAGAAAAACTGTAGGTAAAATTTCAGAACTCAGTTCAGGCTATCAGGGCTGGATTGGCGCATGGAAAGCATTTGGCGCTGATAAGTTTTATAGCGACGAAGAAATAAAAAAAGCTATACTAAAATGGCGTTCTGAGTCACCAAACATTGTTAAATTTTGGCATGAGATAGAACAAGCTGCAATAAATGCTGTAAGCACACCGAACATTGAGTACTCATACAATGATATAAAATTTTTATGTGTTAATGATGTTTTATACTGCAAGCTCTTGAGCGGTCGCACGTTGAAATATCATAAACCAATTTTAAGTCACGATAAAAAACTTACATTTGAGGGTTGGAACTCTAACCCTCTCCAAGGCAAAACAGGCTGGATTAGGAAAAACACATACGGCGGTCGACTTACAGAAAACATAGTGCAAGCTACTGCACGTGATATATTAGCACACGCTCTAATAAATCTTGAAGAGAAAGGCTATCCCGTCGTTTTGCATATACATGATGAAATAGTATGCGAAGTACCAAAAAACAAAAAATCATTAAAAGAATTCGAACGTATAATGTCAACAATGCCAAAATGGGCAAAAGATTGGCCAATAAAAGCTACTGGAGGCTGGCGCGCAAAAAAATATAGTAAATAGTTATTGACTCTAGCGTTAACTAATATTATTATAATCATGTAAACACAAACAAACTTTAAGGATTAAACACATGAGCCTACAAGCAATTTTTGATCAACAACTTATAGATAAATTAACGCTAATAAAAAATATTATAGAAACTCATCATGATGATTTTTGTATTAATCAGATAAGAATATTAACTCTTAGAGAATCATTAAATACAATAAAACCAATTTATAAAATGTCTGATACTGAATTAGAAGATTTTCAAAACACTCTTATAGAACAATTTAAAAATAATGGGTGGGTTAAATAAAATGGATATTGAATTACAGAAAATAATAGATGAATTACCACCAGAAATTTTAGAAAAATTAATGGAATGGCAAAACAAAAATACTTTTTAACATAGGGAATTAATCACATGGATAGGATAGTAGAACTAACACTAATAGTCGGAATAATATTTATAACTACTTATAGCATAAAAGTAAATCAAGAAGCGCTGCAATCAGTTAACGCTATGAACAAACAAATACAAATGATGTTTGTGAGGAGTTAACAATATGAATAATTTATTAATTTTTGGATTACTTTGTGTCGCTGAATTACTGTATATTTTATGTCAATATTCGGGGTCTATATTTTGATTGAATTTATATTCAATTTCAGCTACACATGACCAACACAACTTAATATGGCCGTCGTAATTGGCGGCCTCTTCTGCATCTGATAAATTCCATGATTCGTTTTTTTTACCACACCATGTATTTTCTCGTCCGCGCTTGTTTATGTGTTTAACATATTTATCATTCATCTAAAAACCTAAAAAAAAGCCCGTTTGGGCGCGGGCTAAAAAGGACTTACCACATGAAGTTTTATATTAAATGATTTTGGGTTTTTTGTAAACACGCGCAATTTTTAATAATTTTTGTTTTTCTATGTCTTCTTTTTGTTTTGCTTCAAGCTTATTAACTGCTATTTCTGCGTGCACTATATCTAAAATTGGATCAAAAGGCATTAAGTGCCAAAAACCAAAAAAACTTTTTTTTGTTTGTATACCAAAATCACCGTTAATAAATTGAACTATTCTATATTTTCGCATTTTGCTAAATACTCTTTAATTGCTTTTATTAAAATATCTGTGATTGTTGTTTGATTGTTTGCGACTGCGATTTTAATTTGCGTTCTTAATTCTTCATCAATCAAAAAATTTATATTTTTTTTCATACAAAAATTAGGAGGGCAAGTTATTTATACTTTTAAATTTGCCCTTCCCTTTCCCCCCTTCAACCTTGATGATATCATTATATCATTAAAATTTAATGGGGCATAATACTATCGTGCATTTCTGCAATGTGTTGTTGCATTTCTGAGACTGTAGCTTTTGTGTGCATTTCTGTATTTGTAAGCACTGCAAGAACAAGACTTAAAATCGTGATTATAATATCTCTAATATTCCATTTTTTATCGCCACTCTTAAAAATGTTTAAAATATTTTTCAGATTTAGCATAATAAAACCCTCCGTATCCAGCCTTTTAAATATTTTGTTTGATCTTTTTTTATCATAGCACGCCAAAAATAATGTTGTATTAATTCGTACGAAATTAAATCATCTAAAAGGCTGGCTCGTGAATCATTTATACAACTAATAGTTTTAGAGCCTATAATAGAATCAAATTTTAAAGGAAAACCTAATTTTAAAAGCGCTTTTTGAACAGCATAACCTACTGAAAATCTCGGCATATTGCAGTACGCCAGAAAAATTTTAAGCGCTACTGTCTGGTCTTTAATTTCTGCAATGCGATATTTATCGTAATAATCACGCTTGTATATTTGCTTTGCTTGATCTTCTGTGATTTCTGCAATATTTAAAAATGGATATGATCTTGCGCTAATACCGTATTTTGTCTCACCGCCTGGGTCCACGGGGTCATTTACATAACCCCCTTCAAAATCAAACAAAACTTTACACGCTTTTTCGAATTCTAACATTATGTTTTAATAATCCATTGCATAATTGCGCTTGGCTGTATGTTGTTGTGCGCTACGCCGCCGCCTTGAGTTGTTATGTTTAGCACCGCTGTATTTGTAAGTGTATCTAATCTACTATTAGCCCCCACATCGATACAAGTTTGTTGAATAGTAGAGGGGCCGCCACGTAGTCGCACATTTGAATTCGTGTGATTATGCGCTGGCATTTCGGCAATTGTAAGCGCTACGGCTTCAGCGCCGCCAAGGTCGCCCACAGAATTACCCAAGTCAACACCTGCTGCACCTCCTGCGCCAACTGGTACACGTCGTTCCATATTTGGCAAATTAAAAGTATTAACACCGTCACCAGCTCCCCATATTTCGCCAATAGCTGCAAACAATTGCGCATATGTTGTACGGCTAACCGCTGAACCGTCGCACACTAGATAACCGTCGGGCACAGTAAGCCCTGCAAATGCTAGCAATGAACCCGCTGGATTACCGCCGCTTATATCAATCCAACTAGGATCTGTTGGGTCTGTTGTGTTGCCCGGTACTTGATTCTCATACAGTCTAACGCCGCCGCCGTCATCATATCGCACACGGGCAAAAACAGGATAAGCAAACGGCGTGCCTAAGTTTTCAGCCGGCGTGATATAATCAGGGGTTGCTTCTGTTTGATACTGTCTTATATTGTCTGTTATATCAAAATACAATTGATTGCTTTGATCACGTGGGATCGGTTTAGCGTTCGGGTCTGGCCCGTCTAAATCTAGTTGATAATCAGCGCCCCACCCGATCTGGTAACTTACTGAACCATTTCCTTGGGTACCATCGGGGATCGGCGCTTTGTCGCCGCCATCCGCGAACGGGTAATAAAAAAACTTAGCCATATTCAAAACTCCATATTTTACGGCGGTAATATATAATTAACTGCAACGCCTGCCGGCTTCGGTAATAAAAAATTACTTTCTATTATATCAAGTAAATTATTGCTCGGCGTATAGTTAAACTCATATGTGATAGTCATATCTAAATTATCGAGCATCCACACGCCGCCAAGATCGCCAAAAACATAATTTAAAAATTGATTAACACCTAGCGCATCTGTCGCACCGACCGCCCCGCGCGTTACTAATTGATAATACCTTAACTGTAACACTATTCGCTGCTCGTCTTCTGTCAAACTTAAAGTATTAGCGGGCGCTAAGTTTCCGTTTTGAAAATTTTTATAAGTATTTTCTAAGTCAAACGGTGGCGGCGGGGGTGTTAAATACGCATTAAAACCCCAAAGCGGCACGGCGGGATCAAGGGGCGTTAACGACACATACAAAGGAAAATCTAAAATTATACTCCAGATCGTCAAACCGAATAAATTCGCTGTACGTAGGTCAAAAACATCAAAAACCCAATCGTTCCAGAATTGCGTATAATACTCTGCGAGCCATGAATTTTTATCAGTTAGCAACTGTTTTAAATTATCTGCTTGATCATATTGCCACAAAATCGCTGTTAGAGTATCTATGTTAAAATCAAATTTTTCTATTGTGTCTATACTCATGCTGGAATCACTTGTATTGAGCTTTCTTGTATTGTCGCTTTCTCAAAAACTTCTATAAATTTTGTATCTCGTGTATATGCAACGGGCGCCGCGTCTGATATCTCAACATCATCAACAAAAATAGTACGATCATAATAATTAATAGCTGCTGATAATTCAAAACATGAAACATCTTGACCGATGACAAGCCCCGGCTCACCTGGGATATTTCCAGCCGCATAATTTAAAATTGCGTCTTTGACTATTTGCACAACTAAGCTAGAAAAAATATCTGCGGGAACTGTTACGCGAACAAGCATGGGAACTTCGTCAGGTCTGTCAAACAATACATTTATAACTTGTCCCGAAAATGGCACGGTCACGGGAACACTTACGGGCACGGCCGCGCCATTTGTATAACCACACCCGCCATTTTTTTTATTTGTTAATTCTTCTGCTATCGCTTGATCAACTCCGCCATCAACACATAAATACATACTATTGGGGTTCATGTTTACATTTTCGATAACTTGCGGCGAGCTGCTAACATTTTCTAAAAATGTCGCACTTGTAACATTCGGCAAAGCGTTAACACCGCTCAATATAGATTCTGCTAGTCCCTGGCCCTGAATTGCGAGCGTTGCTTTTCTAAAAGACTTCGCTTGATCGTCTGTTTGAGTTAACGTACCCAATGTATTTTGATCTGCTGCGTTGTCAACTGTTTGCCAGCCTATAACATTACTTACTATGTCTGTTAGAGTGCCTGGGGTAACTGCAATTGGACCAGGGTCTACCGCCTGAAAATCAACATCAATAGTGCCGCCTGTAGGTATAGTCACCGCTGATACAGACTCAAAAAGCGCTTGATTTGTTGTTTCTCTAACTTGCGAGCCTGAGGGAACAATAGTTCCAGGCACACCTGTAAGTGTTCCGGTCACAGTTGTAAAAGTCGCCGGTGTGCGCTCTGTTCCGGTAAGTGCTAGAATTGCGTCTAAGAAAATACCGCCTGCAAAATTTGGGTTTATTTGATTTGCAAGAGTTGCGTTATTCACTGCGACGGCGTCACGCGCTGTGGTTTCAGCGGTTATAAGCAAGCCTTGCGGCGTGTTTGGCGTGACTATTAAATCTTGACCAAAAAGGTTTTTATATTCTTCTATGACTTGTTCTTGTATTGTTTCGGTATCAGGTATTATGACACCTGTTGGCTCTACGTAATTATAAACATTATCCGCCATTTTGAATATTTCCTATTCCATAAACTGTTCTTATTACAACTGAATAACTAAGTGTATCGCCTTCTTGACCTAAAATAAACGATACGATTTCAACAACTCCGGAAACTGCAAGTATCGCGTTTCTTGTTGCAGCTTCGAACTGTTGCAAGTTCGGAACGCCTGCATAAGCCGTTTCAAAATATGGCACGCCTTGTCCTTGCGCGTAAATCATTTCATTTAATAATGTTTTAGTAGCTTGAGCACATGCTTGTAATGTTGCTTCTAAATCAAAAGCAATCGCTATGTTATTTTCACCATCTATAAAAATATCATTTTTATCATTTACCGCTAATGTTTGCGTCATTTTTTAATTCCTATGGCGGTGGTGGGGCTGGTACTACCGGCCCTGGTCCTCCAGGATTAAACACTGTGCCAGCTTGCCCGCTTGTAACAACATAAATACTATTAGCAAAATATGCTGAATATACACTAGTTGCGAGACCTGTCACACTCAAGCCTGCCTGATTTCGCGCTAAACCTTGCGTTATAAATTCACCGGTTACTGTGGTGATCGGCGCATTTAAAGTTATGCTAGTATCTGCGTTTATGTCTGTAGTATTAGCGTTAACAGTCACACTAGAATCAGCGTTAACAGTTGCTGTATTTGTATTTACTGTTACGTCTGTGTCTGCGTTAACTGTAACATTTACAGAATTTATAATAGTATTATCTGCGACTATGTTTATGTCTGTTTGTGATAATGATATTTTTACAGAACCATCTAAATTTTGCAAAACAGCATTGCCGTCCTCGCCGCTTACGTCATAATCAGATAAAACACTAGGTATAAAAACACCATCAGCAAAGTTTTTAACACGCTGAGTATTCGGGGGTGACTCTATGTAAGTTTGTAAAAATAAGCTTAGGTCTCTATCATTAGCCATCACAAAACCTAAGTCGCCTGGTTGCAACGGGAAATTAAGCACATAGCCACCACCCCCCAAGTTAATTACGGGGATACTTGCAATTTGCGATCTACTAACTTGGGCGCCCGACGTCGAAACCATCGCGATCATTAGCTGCACTTGTACGCGGTTTTCTGCTCTATCATAACTTATCACTTGAGCTGGCAACATGCCGTCCGTGTTTCGCAATAATTGATTAAATGCAAAGCGCATAACACCCGCTAACGATTCATTATCAGCCGGATTAATGTTTGGGTTATTGCCTGTTTCGCTTGCACTCATAAAATTCTAGCCGCTTCTGCAATGTAATAAAATGGGGTTTCTCGGTTCGCTATTTCAAAACCTAACTTATATATTATATACCTTCCGTTAACCGCTGGGTATACTTCACTTCTTAAATCTAACGCGCCGCCAAGTCTGCTAACATTATCAAGTAAATATTTAACTTTTACACCTTGCTCTGTAATTTCGGGAATACCTATTAACCCGTCTTGTGCGCTTAGTGTTCTAACACTGCCCGTTATTGGCACACCAGCATCTTTAACAACTAGTATATTGTCATCTATATAAGCGTTATAATTACCCGCGTTATTCAAGTTTTTAACTTGGTCTAATGCTGCACCTGAAAAATTATAATTAGTAATATTTTTATCTGTAGCCTGAAAATTTAAAATAGTATTTGTATCTTGTGCTATACCTTTCGCAATGTTTGATAATGTAGCGGTCCCTGGTTGGTAACGCGCTATAACACTCCCCTTAACATAATTTCCTGTTAAACATTTTAGTGTTGTTGTTAAGTCTGGCGGTTGAGATACAACCGCGCTTATCACATTGCCGCGATATATTAGCGTATCGCCGTAGCTCTCACGACCTGCAAACAAAGACACAATTTTAGGCGTGCGATTTAAATTAAAAGGGCTTGTCTCACTTAGTATAAAATCTTGTGTTGTTTTATCTAAGTTTGTCAAAGTTATATTAGCTGAATTTTGCAAAGGGTTAGCGTACTTTGTACCCGACGCGGTTATAAGTATATCTTGGAAAGTTTGAGTAACTCCGTTAATTTCTATAGATACTTTTACTATGCGAGGGTCTAAAGCATCAGCCATTTTCAGCCCTCAATTCTTCAAGCTCTGCGGTAGAAGCATAAAGCAAAAATTGAGAAACTCCAAATTCTGTATAGAACGGATATTCGCCATTTTCAGTTAATATAAAAAAATTACCGTCTTCTAAATACCTATAAGGTATTACGATAGAATCTGGTACAAGGCGCTGGCCTTGTATTACTATCTCATTATTGCGTGTTATATCTATTGCCATGGTCGAGCGAGTAGTAAACACACCAATATTATATTGATTACTATCTAAAGTGATCGAAAATGTTTGATTCGGTACTCTAGCCAAAGGTACTATAATCATGCTGCACCTCTTAGTTTATCAATTCCCTGTCTAACGATTGAAGTATTAGTGTTAACCGTTGTTCCCTGCTGTGCACCTCGATTAACTGTCGAAGACTGCAAAGGATCGGCGGCGCTGTATTCAAATTCAGTTAGTGCGAATAAAACTTCTTTCGTAGTTATTGCTAAAACTAAAGTATTATATTGCTCTGTGTTTTCTTCATGAGGCATTGCTTGTATTAATTGATTTTGATATACGCCTGATTTTGTTTGCACGTTTAACAATGTAGCATCAAGATAATATTGTTTAATTTGATTGTATGTATCTTGATAATCTTCGGGTTTAAGAATAAAAGACAATTCAATTTCAATCGGTAAAATCACCCTATGATCTGTAATTGTCGCGCCGTCTTCGAGAGGGTGTTCCATGACTTTTGATTGTTCTTTAACGATTGCTTTTATAGCGCGTGCGCCTGGAAAAAGTTGTATAAAGTCATCATCAAAAATCGCAACTTGATCATAAGCATGAGTAGGTATTAATGTTTGAAATATTGCGGGCATTATATTAATACTCCGTTTGCAACTTCATTTTGTGTTTGTCTAAATTGTTTTTTTAATTCTGTTGTTAAACCATAAGCTATTTGACTCGCGTCTGTTGCTTGCGTGTTTATAGTTATATCACTGATATTCACGCTTGATTCTAAATTTTTATTATTAACGCTGTTATTAAATATGCTGCTAGATGTTTGCGACGCCAAACCGCTATTAGTTGCTAAGTTTAATTCTCTTTGCGCTGTGTCAAACATTACGTTAACTTTAGAATCTTTAAATTTTCCAGTAAATTTTGAGATAGCATTACCCACGGTTTTAAAACTATTTATAAGTTTATTAATGCCTACTGCCATGTCATCAAAAAACCACAAAACAGCTTTAAAAGCGGTTTTTATAGCTTGCATTGTTGTTTTAACAACTTCGGATAACGCGGGCCATCTTTCAAGTGCGAGGCCTATTAGCGAGTCTCCGCCCTCCATAAATACTTGTATATCATCCCACGCCAACCCTATCGCGGCGGCTAACGCTAGTATAATAGCGTTAGCTATCAAAAATTCAGCCGCAACCACTCCCGCGATAACTGCAACGGGAACAAGCGCGCCTTTAATAAATCCGCTATGTTTTTCTAAAGACAATGCCATTTTTTCAAAAGATTTCATTATCTTTTCAATTGTTGGCAAGAGCGGCCTTATTAGCCTATAACTTAATTTTTTAAATGCTAAACCCGTGTTATTTAGTTCATACTGAAACTTATTAAGCGATTGCGCGTCTTTCTCTGTAACTGTGCTTAACTCTTTTTGTCTTGTTATGATCGAATCTAACTCACGCCGCCCCTGTTGCAACAATAAAATAGTAGGCATATCTAACCCTAATATTTTACCGTAGCGCGTCGCCTGGAATTGATCTAGTTTTTCGAATTGTTCGGCAAGTTTTGGCAATACTTGAAGTGCAACACGCGGCGTAGTTTGCAAATGATCCGCTAAGCTTTGCAATGAACTTGTTAAACTTCCAACATTGCCGCCCGTTGTTTTTAAAGCATTTCCCCAAACTTCTAAATCATTCGCGTTAACTTGTAAAGCTTGAGAGGCTGCGCTAATTTCCGAAGCGTAACTAAATGCGCTTGTTAGACTTTTAAAAATCGCGGCTAATGATATCGCTTTAGTTGCAGTTGCTAAAAGACTAGAATTTAAGTTTTTAACAGACTTATTAACATTCTTAATGCCTTTTTCAGCATCTTTGGAATCACTTTTAAAAAGTATGTAAAAAGTATCTAGTATCGCCACGTTATTTTTTCCTTTGCTTCGCCGCGTGTTGCGCTGCTAAGTGTTCATTATACCGCGTAACCGCTATTACTTCCCACATTAAAAAAGCATCTTCTAGCGTGTATATAGTTTTTAACTCTTTGAGCGTCGCTTTGTTTTCCGAGATGATTGCTCCGAAAAGTCCGTCAATATTTTTAAAATCCACTGTGGGGCCTTCTGGGCTAAATCTCCTAAGAAAGTCGAGACTAGCCCGTTCTGAAAAAAAGAGCAATTATATTCTATCATTGCCCCCTCGATTTTCATCAGCGTTTCCCACGATTTAACATGATTATTAATTAAATCTTTATTGATTAATGGTATTTCTGTAGAACCCGTTTTAATAGAAACATAACTCATTAATTGATACATAATTTCTTCATTTGCTGAATATTCGGCAACTTTAGGAATTGCCGTCAGCGGGTAGCTTGTTATTATTTTGCGTCCTTCCGTTGCCGGAAATTTTGAAATTATAAATTTCTGTCCATCGATTTCTATTTGTTTGGGTTCTAACATTTATTAAATACCTATTACGTTTTCAAAACTAAAATTATAAACTTTTGACTTAATGCGCCCTGCGCTTGCTACTGCATCGCCTGGCATACCATCAGTTATTAAACCGTTTGTCAAAGTTATAAATTTACCATTTTTATAAACCGCGTTCATTGTGATTATATCACCTGCGCCAAGTTTACCGCGTGCGACACGATTAGCTTCAAACAATATACCTAAGTTTGTGTCGTCTGGTGTTTGCGGTACAACTGCTAAAGATATATTTAAAGGGTTAGCTGTTGACCACACAACCAAGTCGCCATTTAAGCCCATCGCTTTGTCTGCAATCTGGATACTTGGAACATCGAACGGGTCAGTATCATCTGCAAACTGTGTTACCTGGAAACCTACAGGAAAAGTATTACTAGCGACAACTGTAACAACTAATCCAAAACCTGAAATATCAGCCATCTTAAAAACTCCTTTTAAATTAGTATTTGTTCGCCTTCAATTTTGTTGATTACATCGTCTTTGCCATAAATCAATGTGTAAACCGCTTTATACTCAACATTTCCTGGTGTTGGCTCAAAGCTTTCAACATCTGCATTAACCCAATACCCTGAGTTTTGCACTTGATACCAAGCATTTTCATCATTACCGCTTGCGTCTGTGATATAAGCTATTTGAGTATCGCTTAATTGTTTATTCACGCTTATAACACCGTTGTCTAGTGCTTGCTGTATTACTGTTT
>Ga0209986_10001816_pt1 | contig 20116 bp, 15 predicted proteins | sample BlataG_FD_183168 | JGI IMG/M metagenome (GOLD analysis project Ga0209986, IMG submission 183168) | Deep subsurface microbial communities from Black Sea to uncover new lineages of life (NeLLi) - Black_00105 metaG (SPAdes) (version 2) | ecosystem: Environmental > Aquatic > Marine > Oceanic >... | reverse complement strand
GATAGCAGCAAGAAGCACCAGCCCTATCCATATCCGTCCCAAACCCGTCTTCTCGGCGATAGCATCCCCATATTGAGCTAGTTTTGTGCCGGCAAATAAGATAACGGCCAGGCAGAGAACAAACTTGAACCAAATCAAAGGCTGCTCCTGAAACCAAGCAAAGTAGGGCAATCATACTATATAGGAGAGAAGCCTGCCAAGCATCGTCCAGTCAAAGATGCCCTGTATGCTATAATTGGCTATGTAATCAAGGAGAGGTGACCGAGTGGCTTATGGTGCCGCTCTCGAAATTTGCCACTACCCTGGAAAACAGGGTCACCTAGCTACAAAACAGGAAAAACAGGTTTTCCACCAAAACCCCATTTTGTTCGTATAATTGCACCAAATCATGATCCGTTATATTCAGTCTACGAGCAAATTATTTGCAGAATTCTAGCTATTGAGCCAAAGGAATAGGCGCATGACCACGGTATTCCTCATCATTATGAAGCAGTAATCATACCGTGCCCTCAATAGCAGTACTACTTGTCACGTCATTACCGCACTTAGAATAGCTTCGGCAGCTGTAGGTCTATATCCCAAAGATCTATAAGGCCATACGTATCTTATTCGTATTGCAAATGTTATTTGCTAATGTTGAGTTTGTCCAGAAGTGAATTATCAGGATTACCGGTTGATAAATCCCAACCCAAAGCGCGGTAGTAATCATCCTTCAGTTTCTCCAGGGGAACTACCTCTCCTTCGGTTGGGCCATCGGGCTTGGGTTCATTTAATAACCTTCCTGGTAGCGTATCATCTTCTCGTGTAATGCCTTCACGCATATTGAATAGCCGTTCCTGACATATAATTCTCATACCTGCTTTTTTCACATCATCAAATGACCAAGCTTCTCCAAATAAGGATGAGACATTCTTATCTACGGAGCCAAACACCTGCCGCCCGAATGAACAGCATGGAATGGAATCTGTGATCATCTGGCCAATAGCCATATTCTTTACCTGCTCCCCTTTGCCTTCTACTTGCAGTCTGGTTCCATCAAGGGCTTCCACTCTAGCCACCCACCCGTAACCATGATGGCATCCTCCCCGATTGTTAATCGCAAATTGTAGGGCCTGGCCGTTGGCACCCCGGCATTCATAGCCACCAAGCTCCAGACCTTTAACCTGCATGGCAAATGACTCAGACCCTTTAATTCCCTGCGATGCTCGTCTCACCCCTTCTGAGAGTAGCAATCCGAACCCCTCTTGACCGACTATTTTTTTCAACATCGCGATCATCGCTTTGTCGTTGCCAAACCGAAGTTCAATGCCATCGGTGTCTTTTGTCCCTATAAGCCCCTTTTCAAAGCATTCCATGGCGAAGCCAATACTTGATCCGGCTGACATGGTGTCAATACCATTTTCATCACATATCTGATCTGCAGCAATAATAGCTTCCAGTTTGTCAACCCCACAATTAGGGCCAAAGGCATAAATTGTCTCATATTCAGGGCCATCACAGTGTGTGCCCTGATATGGCCCCTTTTCAACCTCCATATATAGAGCACAAGGTGTAGGACAAAAGGGACCACATGCCCTGTTCTGCCAGCTCCACTCTTTTTCATGAGAGGGGAAACTGAGCCTCTCGGCAGCTTCAAATGTTCCTCCTTGCCAGTTTCGTGTAGGTAACAGTCCCAGTTTATTTAGTGTATCGAAGTTACCACGTGTGCCGTAGCGGCGCCACGAAGTTGCCCATTTCTTGTTTTCCTTTACTCTACCTACGATATCCTTTCTTAGCTTTTCAAACCCGTTCCTATCACCAACTTCTACCTTTTCATCTCCATAGATCACCACCCCTTTAAGCTTTTTAGATCCCATAACACAGCCTGAACCCCCTCTACCAAAAGCACGATAGACGGGACCATCAACCATGATAGCCGCGTATCTAAGCAACCTTTCTCCGGCAGGACCAATTGCCATTGTGGCCGCTTTCCTCGCTGATAAATCCCCTAGCATTACTCGCTGTGCTTCACCTGGTTCCATACCCCACAAAATGCCGGCATCCTTGAACTCAACCTGCTGGTTATTTATAACAAGATAAGTCGGAGAATCAGCAACGCCCGCAATATCAATAGCCCATAAACCAGCCTTTCTAATTTGATGTCCAATCGTTCCGCTGGACATTGCATATAAATAGATGCCAGTTAGCGGTGACTTGGTATTAATAACCGTCTTGGAAGAATAGGACAAATTTGCACCGTTGGATGGGCCAGCAGTAAATATAAGGTGATTTTTTTCACCTAAAGGGTCAATCCGCGGGGGTACTGAGTTATATAAAAGATAGGCTCCCAGACCCCTACCTCCAATATACTGCCTCATTATCTTATCTGGGATCTCTTCGACTTGGTAAGACCTGTTTGACAGGTTTATCTTCAGTATCTGGTTTGCCATACATTTGTTCCTTTCGCCACCAAGCGTCTCGTTGGACCTGGCTATCCAGGGCGTGATTACCTATCTTGAGTCAAGGTAGTTAACTGTCTCGAAGCAGCCACGTTATGCCTTTACTTTCCAGGTATATATGAATGCAATCACTAATCTCCTGGTTCTTGACAGAATGACTTATGAAAACATCACGACTTGCGAATCCATAAATATCATAATGTGAACACAAAGTCAAAGAATAGGGATTTTAATATAGGAGAAATTTGTCAGCAGTTGTCACGAAAGATAAACTTACGTTCAAAATAGAAGTTTTATGTCAAATACCAAAACTCTGCTTCAGCAAAGCCCCCATATCCCAGACCATCACAAGCATGTTAACGCCAAATTAAGATCAATTTCTCAGGTATTGTCTGAATCCAAAGGATAGATTCGGGCTTTGTGAGACGACCTGAGCCAGATTACCGAAGACGGAATTGAATTTATCGCTTAGCGCTCAACAGCTACACTAAGCGCTTTCCCTATGGTAGAGCTCACTACCCCCAAGTATATAGAAATCAGCCGCCCATTTGGATAACCATTGGGAAAGAAATTCCTTAAAGGCTTTCGTCTCTCTAGACTTTCCCCATTCCTCCAAGCTGGTTGTATCCAAAATGCCAATGTAATTGAATGGAGACTTCGTTGGACTTGGTGGGCTGCCTTTCTGGCCGTTCCCCTGTACTCCCCCCATCATTTTGAGGAGTGTAAAACTTTTCGATCCAGGGAGCCCAATGAGCAAGGGCCCTTTGTAGTCTTCACACCACTTCACATAGTCCCTCTCTTTGACATCATCCCTCAGGTTGTAAAGAATAATCTCCTTGGCCATTCTTGTTACCTCCTCATATTTTTATAACTTTAGAAGGGATACTGCCTTGGAGTCCTTTGTATGCTTATCCAGCGGAGTTCCGTAAACTCTTCGATAGCGGCCCATCCACCGTGCCGCCCGTAGCCGCTTTCCTTCATCCCTCCAAACGGGACCTGAGGCTCATCATGAATGGTGGAGTCGTTAATATGCACCATACCTGATTCCAACCTCTCCGCTATATCCAGCCCCTTCTGAAAATCGCTTGTAATGACACCGGCTGATAGTCCGAAGCGGCTATCATTAGCCACGCGGACTGCTTCGTCAGCATCTTCAACAATTATTATCGGTGCCACTGGGCCAAACGTCTCCTCACGGGCAATATTCATATCTGGAGTGACATTGGTCAGCACAGTCGGGTAGTAGCAGCGCCCGTCATATCTGCCGCCACAGACAAGCCTGGCACCCTGTTTTATTGCTCCCTCTACCTGTTTGTGAAGCTTATCAACCTGTTGCTGATTGATAAGCGGTCCGATAACGGTATCCGGATCTTGAGGGTCTCCTACTTTCAGTCTCCGGACTTTAGCGACGAACTTTTCAGTAAAATGAGCAGCTAGCGGTTTCTCCACAATAATTCTTTTAGAGGACATACATACCTGGCCCTGGTGATTGAAGCGGCCGAATGTCGCCGCATTGACCGCATAATCAACCTCAGCATCTTTCAGAATTATCAGTGGATCATTACCGCCCAACTCCAGAGTCACTTTTTTAAGGTGCCGTGCCGCTTTCTCGGCAATCTGCCTGCCTACCTCGGTCGAACCAGTAAAGCTGAGCCGTCGCACTTTGGAGTGTTCGATGAGTTCATCACCAACCTCTCCGCTAAAGCCAGGCCCGTTGGTTACCACATTAAATACACCCTTGGGTAAACCAGCTTCCTCAAACACCTCAGCAAAAATAATACCCCCGCTGACAGGAGCTTCTGCTGATGGCTTCAACACCGTGGTATTGCCGCAGGCCATTGGCAAAGCTACCGCCCTCAGGGAAAGAATCAGCGGAGCGTTCCAGGGTGCAATCCCTGCCACCACACCTACTGGCTGGCGTATGGTCATGAACAATGCTCCCGGAAGGTCCGCTGGTATAATCTCGCCACTAATAGCGTGCACCTGAGCAGCGACTTCCCGGAGCAGGCCAGGAATAAAGCCGGTCTGGAACATACCCCAGCCAAAAGTACCACCGCTCTTCTGGGTAACAATACCAAGAATCTCTTGCTGCCTCCTCTCAAGGATATCGGCGGCTCTCAGAAAGTATCTCTGTCTTTCCGCCGGCGGCGTGTGCGACCAATCGGGGAAGGCGTCCGCGGCAGCGTCACATGCTTTACTGGCATCTCCCCTTTTGCCGGAAGGCAACCTGGCGTAAACTTCACCGTTATAAGGATTGTAGTCATCAAAGGTTTTACCATCGATAGCGTCAAGCCATTGTCCGTTTATATACATCTGATATGCTTTAGACACAGTTCACTCCTCCGCTCAAACATTCTGAAAGAAGTGAGAAAACACTATTCAGCCTTACCACAATTGTGCTGGGATTATAGCACCTGAGGCATAATCGTCCAAACTAGTCGGTTCAATAAGGTTAGGCTATTTCTGCTACCGCAGACAATGAAACAGCTGTGGCAAATTAGAATATGCAAGCTCCAACGGAGGGCAGCATGAAGATTTCAGAAGACGCAATCTTCACGTTGACTGTTACCGAAAACGGAATCTACACGAGTTAATCCTCACCTAGGGCAGGAATGAAATGCCTGCGTTCATTTGTTCCTGAGTCCAGTAGTCGACACGTTCTATTATGTAATCAAGCCAGTTCTCGACCTGGCTCTGTGATTCCCCAGCTTGCACCCGGGCAGCTACATAGTTGTCGAGTACAGTTTGGAGAGTATTCTCCCACAAGTCCCGCTCCTCAGCAGATAACGTAATGAATTCTACACCTTTTGACTGCCCCAACCTGCAGCTGGCCGTATTTTCGTCCTCCCACATTTGGCATGCCTTGTCAATATAGCTAGCAGAAACACTGGTAACTATTTCCTGGAGATCTTCGGGCAAGCTATTCCATTTATCATTGTTCATTGTTACCAAAAAGACGTCACAGCCACACACATTAGGGAAGGTTGCGTAAATAACCACGTCGCCAAGTGCCCACACTGTAAACCCATCGGCCCCGATCATACAGCCATCTAACAAGTTCTTTGAGATACTTTCATAGACATCGACCATCGGGATGTTACTGGGCGTGGCACCGAGTGCTTCAAGGATAGGATTATTAGAGCTACCACATCTTAGAATCATGCCATCCAAGTCAGCTAGCTCTCGCACTGGTTCCTTTGTGTACATAACGAGCGGAGCGCTACCATGCCAGAAAAGTGGGTGCGTATCGGCTACTTCCGCGGGTTCGAATTCCCCATAGAAGTCGTTTATGACATGCGTGGCTACCCAGGCACTAGGAATGCTGATAGGCTGGTATAGAGCATCCATAGTTGGGAAACGCCCACCTGAGTAGTGAAGAGCACACATGACTATATCTGCAAGCCCTTCGGTGCATCCTTCATATAAATCGGCCGCTCCAAGCAGCGACCCCCAGGGATGCCAAACATAGTCCAATCGTCCTTCAGATTCAATCTTCAGGTCCTCAAGAAAAGCCTCCATCATCACGCTCTGGCCCGCTGTAGCCGGCATCCAGGTAGCCGCCTTTAGCGTTATCACCGATACGCCTTCGGTTGGACCATCACAGGCCGGAAATATGACAAAAGCGAGGCATAACAAGGCAGCCAGGACTATCCACCCCATTTTTGGTAGTCTTCTAATCAATCTACTCTCCTTCACTGAGACTTCTTCGCTTCCTTCACTTCACTTAATCTATCTGTCACTGTGTGCTGGCTGGCCACATGGGTAACACCGGGCTACGAGTCTTGGCAAGCTCTCTTATAATATATATCACATCAGCAAGATAGCCAAGTGATTGGTGCGGTGGATTATGCAATAAGGCATTAACTCAGTTGTCCGCCGCTTCCGGACGGCGGCGGTAAACAGGACTTTGGAGGAGAGAAGGGACTAAGATAGAACCAATCGAGAGCAGGGCTGTAGCTCATAAGATATCGATCGCTCTGGAAGGTCTAGTTGACTCGCTTGTGCTCACTGCATAAATTAACAACTTCACTTATTGCAATCTTGGTGTTGGTCAGAATTTCACGTATTTCCTCCCCAGTGATATTGTCGAGATGAACACCGGCAATAACACAGACAGGCCTTCCCACAGATTTACTTAGCAAAGACGCAGCTTCCCCAGTCAGGGCATCATCCTTATGTCCAAGTCTGGTAATTACGGATACGGAAGCTCTTTCGTGTTCATAATCGTAATCTCCTATGGCCACAGCCCCTATATGAGTGTTTCGGTTATAAAACTGTAAACGGCACAAGGAAGTCCAGAAACGGCAAGCACAAAAAGCCGGAGCTATAGCGGAGGCCTTCATTGACAAAAACTGTGGCAGGCTATAGCATGTTACCTTAGTCGATTTGTTCACAAACAAGTGAACCAGTACGGATAATATATCGTGCTTACACTAAAAAGAACCCACTTTATGGTCCTCTTCTGTTTCTTCTTTTCCGGCATGGCCAGCTTAATATATCAGGTGTTATGGGTCCGCCAGCTTGGATTAGTATTCGGAAACACGCTTTATTCAGTAAGCACGGTGCTGGCTGTCTTTATGGCCGGGCTGGCTCTGGGCAGTTACCTTTTCGGCCGACTTGCTGACCGCACAGACAATCCCCTGCGCTTGTTTGCCCTTCTTGAGGTCGGGATCGGAATTTACGTGCTAGCCATACCTCTCATTTTCCAGGGGTTAATGGATGCGCAGATTTTCTTCTTCCAGCAGCTCCCCGAAGGCCATTCCAGTCTGAACTTGATACGGATTGTTCTATCCTTCCTCGTATTGCTCGTTCCGACCACTCTTATGGGAGGAACCCTACCGGTGATCGCCAAGTTTTATGTGCGCAGCGAGAGCGTGCTGGGCAGAGGAGTGGGTACCCTGTACTTCATCAACACTCTGGGGGCAGTGCTGGGTTCTTTTCTGGCTGGATTTGCGCTGATTCCACTTATCGGGGTACTGGCGGCCACCATCCTGGCAGCGACAGTAGATCTGGCAATAGGGATCGGGTTCTTTGCCCTTCAGAGACGTCTGGCAGGACGGGAAGAATTCCGGGTTGTGCCAGCAGCCAAGTCCACTTCTCCTCCAATGAAAATGAAGGAGAAGAAGATTCGAAAGGTTGTGCCATACTCCAGGACGTTGCGGCTCGCTGTACTGGTCGGCTTTGGCCTGGCCGGCTTGGCTTCCCTCAGCCTCGAGGTCTCCTGGACACGGGTGCTTAGTTTAGTCTTGGGGAGCTCGGTGTACGCCTTCAGCCTCATGCTTACCGCTTTCCTGTTAGGCATCGCAGTGGGCAGCTCTATAGCAGCCAGATTCATCGACCGCAGCAAAAATCCGTGGCGAGATTTTGTCCTGGTGGAAGCCTTCATCGGTATATCCATCATCGTGCTCAACCCAGTTCTCGGACAACTGCCATCGCTGTTCGTAGGGGTTTTCTCCGGCCTTCAGCAAAATTTCTGGGCACTGCAAACCGTGCTGTTCCTGCTTAGCTTCTTAATCATGCTCGTGCCCACCACCCTCATGGGTGCTGCCTTTCCCATTGCTGCCAAAATCTATACTCAGGACATTAAACAACTGGGAACTTCGGTCGGCAGGCTCTATGCTGGTAACACCTTGGGGGCGATGGTTGGTCCTCTGTTCACCGGCTTTGTCATTATACCCTTGATAGGGATTCAGAAGAGCATCTTTCTGGTAGCATTAATCTACCTGGCAATTGCCGGGGCAGTCTTTCTATTGGGTCCGATGCGTCGACCCAAGTTGAAGGGCCTGGCTACCGCAGCCCTGGTAATCATTGCCGTAGTGGGCTCTCTCGTCCCCTCTTGGGACCCCGTAGTATTGAACAGCGGCGTTTACATTTATGCTAGCACCTATGCTCGTAGCTATGAGACGATGGGTACCAGCTTACGAGAACAAATAACCGCTAGTTCCTATCTCCTGTTTCATAAAGAAGGACTTCAAGCGACGGTTTCCGTCAGCGAACAGGCAGCAGGCGTCAGAGGACTCCAAATCGATGGGAAGGCTGATGCCTCCACCGGCCACATTGACTTGCCCACTGAGCTCCTGTTGGGGCATCTGCCTATGCTGTTGCATCCCGAGCCAAAGACGGCGCTGGTGGTAGGACTGGGCAGCGGAATAACCCTGGGAGCGGTGACGCAGCACGCCTCACTGGAGAAAGTTGTGGCTGTGGAGATAGAGCCGGCTGTGCTGGAGGCCGCTGCTTACTTTGTCCGGAACAATAACAATGCCCTGAATGACTCCAGGTTGAAGATGAAGGTGACCGATGCTAGAAACTATTTACTGGCCTCCAGCGAGCAGTATGATGTTATTACTGCTGAGCCATCCAACCCCTGGTTGTCGGGAAGCTCTGTCCTGTTCACCAGGGAGCAGTTTGAGCTCTACCGTCAGAGGTTGAGCCCGGATGGCATAATAACCCAGTGGATCCACTACTATAGCATGAGTCCCCAGGACCTCAGAACCGTCCTCAATACTTTTACATCAGTCTTTCCTCATTCTACCCTCTGGTTGACAACCACGGATCTGCTGCTCGTAGGGTCACAGCAGGAATTACATATTGATCTTCAGGCACTAACGGAAAGGCTTCAACAGGAGGAGGTTCGCGTTGACCTGGAACGGGTAGGGATAAGAGACTCTTACGGTGTTCTAGGCTATTTTCTCATGGATGAACAGGCCGTGAACAGCTATAGTGCCGGCGCCCCCCTTCATACCGATAATAACCCTATCCTGGAGTTCTCCGCTCCCAAAAACCTCTATAAAGCAGGCACTCAGGCTATCCTCGAAAGCATGGAGCCCTACATCGGGAGCATTTTCCCCTTGCTCATTAATGTTGCTGACTCTGAGGTAGAGGGCAAAATTCAGCAGTATGTTGAAAGCAGGAATCATTCCATCCAGGCATTGCTCTTCTGGGGGCAACAAAACTGGGAGGAAGCCCTTGCTGAAACCGAAGCGGCACTGGTGAACAATCCCGGCAACTTGTTTATGCGCGACTTACACGTCCAGGGCTGTCTTCGTTTGGGACAAACGCAACAAGCCATTGACTCTCTGGTGGAAGGCATTAACGCAGTCCCTAGCTTTGCACCGTTGTATATTAAACTAGGCGACATCTACATTCGCCTGCAGCAATACGAAAAGGCCCTGGAACTTTTTGGAGAAGCTCTGAAACTTGTCCCGGACAACGCCTTCGTCTATTATTTTCAGGGTCTCGCTCACCTGCAGCTTAACAATCACGATCAGGCAATCGCCGATCTACAGAAGTGTATTGAGCTTGCCCCCGACACTGATCTGGCTCGACGTGCTGAGCTCTTGATGTAGAAGAAATCAGAACGGATCTTAGCAGGTTCCTCTTCAATATACTTCACATTAGCAAGATAACCAGGTGATTGGCGTGGACGATTGAAACTCCATGTTATACACAATTCGATCAGCCCGGAATTGAGCAAGGCATTAGCTCAACTGTCTGCCTCGTTCGGACCGATGGGGTAAAGCTCTTATAGCAACACCCTTGATCATTAAGTATGCACCATGTAACTCCTTTGCCGTTTATCATGACCGCCGATAACTGATTCTTCAGGTTGAAAAAGTGTTGGCCTACTAAACCAGTGTTTCGCGGAGGGTTTACGAAGCTAGATCGAAGCTATTGGGAACGGTTTTACATACGGTTATTAGTATCATTGGAAAACATATGTCGTTCCTACAGTTGTAAGGACGAATTGTTGAGGCATCTCCCTGGCGAATTGATTGATAGCCTGCCAGCCGGTGCAGTGCATAGGCATGACGAAATCCGGGTCTATTTTCTTAATTTCTTCAATTGTCGGAACGATGATTGGTTCAAAAATCGATCCCGTGAGGTGAAATCCGCCCAGAACTGCGTGAACCTTGCTAGTCTGTGCCACTATCTGGCAATGCTTGACCGTATTAATGATGCCGGCATGGGAGCATGCACCGATAACCACTAATCCCCTGCCTTTCACCCTGACTGCTACCCCCTGGTCGTCGTGAAAAGGGTCCACAACCCATTTATCGTCGATTTTCGCTTCGGCCCAGGGAAAACCCTTCTCAAAACCCGTTACCCGCTGCACTTCCCCTGAAATTAGGATGAGGTCTGACAATAGAGTAGAAGCCTCTCTGATCTTATGAAGCACGGCTCCCGCTTCTTTTAAGGCTACTTCGTCCAAGCAGGGTTCCACCCGGCGTAAGGTATTGGGGATATTTAGAGCCCGTTGAAGAAAAGCATCCGGATGAAGGACAACCGGTGTTTCCTTTGCAGCCTTGTTTAGAAAATCTAGCAGACCTCCAATATGGTCGGGATGACCGTGGCTGAGAACCACCGCCTCAACTTTACCCAAGTCCACATTCAGAAGGCTTGCATTATGGAAAAGACAGATTGATGACCCACCCGCATCCATTAGCAATACGTGTTCTTCGGTTCCTTTGTAAACTTTAAGGAGACATGACAATCCATGTTCTGCTAATAGAAAATCAGGAGGAGGTATCTTGGGTCGTTTGACAATATCTGTGTCCTGAAGTATGAACACATCCGTGTAATTGTCTATCAATACCGTAACCTCCAATTTGTCCGCTTCTTGAAGATTCAGCCCACTCATTGAGTTACCATCCTATACATCAATACGCAGTAATAGTCTGCCTTACCGTGAATACATGCCGCTCAGAATGTCGATCGGTCTTGAAGGCCTAATTGACGCGCTTTTGCTGAGTACATATATTAGTAATTTCAATAATTGCAGTCTTGGTGTTGGCCAGAATCTCATCTATTTCTTCTCCAGTGATATTATCGAGATGAACACCGGCAATAACACAGACAGATCTTCTAATAGATTTACTTAGCAAATAAGCAGCTTCCCGAGCCAGGGCATCATCCTTATGTCCAAGTCTGGTAATTACGGATACAGAAGCTCTTTCGTGTTCATAATCGTAATCTCCTACAGCCACAGCCCCTATGTGAGCGTTTTGATTATAAATACGTACCACGAGGTCGCTGCCCATGCTATTTACACTGACATTAACCCTGGTTCTGCCTTCCCCTTCGGTCAGTTCACATTCAATCATACTGTATCGTTAGCTAATATGTGTTCAGGCCCTCGTTCTGTTTGGCGATGCCTGACCAGCTCCGGAAAAGAGTGTGCTCTATGCCGAATATATCCAGCATCCTGGCCACTGTATGGTCAACGATATCTTGAATTGTTTGCGGCTTATGGTAGAAAGCAGGAGCCGGTGGCATAATAATGGCACCCATTTCACACAATCTCTCCATATTTCTCAGGTGACCAAGATGCAATGGTGTTTCTCTCACCAGTAGAAGCAAACGTCTGCGTTCTTTAAGAGTAACATCGCCAACTCGGATTAGTAGATTTTCGCTGTATGAGTTAGCTATAGCGGACATTGTCTTCACCGTGCAGGGAGCAACTATCATTCCGTCCGTCTTGAATGAACCACTGGAGATCTGAGCTCCGATGTCCCCGATATCATATAAAAAGCTAGCTAATTCTTTTACATTTTCTATGCTTCTGCCCGTTTCATATTTGATAATCGCTTCTGCAGGCTCCGACACTATGAGGTGTGTTTCTACATTCTTTATAGAGGAAAGCACTTCGAGCAGTCTGATACCGTATATTGCTCCGGATGCGCCGGTGATCCCAACTATCAGTACGGTCATGCCTTTTCACCGTATCCGTGTTTGCGCCATATATCGAGGGCTTTTTGTTGAACCTCGTTAGGGTATGATTGTCTGAAAGAAATCCGTTTGGGTACGTCAGCTGGATCCCAGTCCAAAGGCCAGGTACAATCGAAGTAGGCCCTCGCACCCAATCTAGCTTTTCGTTCCTCCCTATTTAACCAGGGGACAATACTTATTACCGGTGAGTGTTCCAGTCTTACTATCCCTCGCGTCGGGTGGCATTTGGTTATCAAGGCATGGAATACCTGGTTCAGATTAAATGGATCTACATCGTCGTCGACAATCACGATATAAGGTGTCTCGTGGCCGATACTGCCTGAAGCCCATATTGAGTGGGCAATATCCTCAGCTACGCCCGGATAATGCCCTTTGCTGACTGCCACTATGGCCAACATGTGGGTGGTAACCAGAGGCACAAAGACACCCGTTACTGGCTTTCCCTCTTTTCTCATGAGCTCCAGAATTTCTGCCGCTTTTGTCATGGAGAAAATAGCGTTATCATCGACAGGGATACCGCAGCAACTGCAAGTGAATATCGGATCGTTCCTATGTGTAACTGCTTTCACTCTTATTACAGGTCGGGGCTCTCTTTTCCCTCCCATGTAGCCGGTGAATTCTCCGAAAGGGCCCTCGTCCATTGTATCATCAGGTCTGATTTCTCCCTCTATAATTATTTCAGCCGTTGCCGGTACTTCCAGGTCCACGGTTTCACACTTCACTAGCTCAACAGGCTCCCCCCTGATACCACCTACTACATCAACCTCGGAAACTCCGACCGGCAGGGGGCTTGCCGCACACATAGTCGATATTGGCTCAACTCCTATCGCAATGGCAACTTCCATTGCTTTATTTTCAGGCAGATAACTGCGATCACGTATGATCGCGAGGTGTTTAGCCAGCGAAGCCAGTAATATGCCCACTGCATTCTTGCTCTGTAACATATGCCGATACATGCCCCAGTTCACCCAACCAGAATCCGGGTCCTTTACGATGGTAACGTGCCATGTGCCAATATAGCGTCCGCCATCACCCTCATGTTGCAGGGGAACAGGGAACTCGAGCAGGTTGACGTCATCACCTGTATGAATATTCTCCTTGCAGGGGCCGGTATTCACCACTACGGGTTTTATCTGCTTCTGTCTTCTTCGCGTGTACTCCTCTATCAATTCTCGGGGGTGTGTATCCGGTTTCAGGTCCATGCTAATCGCCATCCGCCTGAAGCTGTTGGCACTGTTGCCGAATAACCTGTATCCCTGCGGGTACCCCTTAATCTTTTGGAAGATTGGCGCCGGTAACCCCTCCTCTGCCGACCTTCGAAGAACAGCCGAGGCTTCCAGATTCCAATCAACCTCTTCCTCGATTCTGACGGCTTCACCCTCTTTCTCTAACTTAGCAATGAACTCTCTCAAATCTTTAAATGGCATTCCTTATTTCCTCCTTTTTTAATGATACACATTGGCCGACATACACACAAGATTTTATCCATTCGGGAAGCAGAAGTTATCCATACAGTATCGGGCAGGCTTGAATCTATATCTATCTAAGAGCATCAGCTCTGTACGAAAATTCAAATCGCTATTTTTTTTATTGTGTAGCCCAATCAATCATCTTTATCGCGCTCCTTGGGGTCTCCTCTGTAAAGACCTACCACTATTACACTTAACCTCCTCCACTTGTTCTCAAGAAGCAAATTCTATATAAAACTGGGCAGAAAGGTTGCAAGCTCAGGGAAGACATACACCAAGAGTAATACTATTAGCATGGCGATAACAAAAGGCATCGCTCCCTTAAAAATAGACTCAAGAGGAACTTCCTGGGCTATCATCTTGACAGTATAGACATTCACTCCTACTGGTGGTGTAATAACTCCGGTCTCGCAAAGCAAGACCACTATCACGCCGAACACTATCAGGTTAAAGCCTATGGCATCAAGCAATGGAAGGACTATAGGCACGACCAGTAACATCAAGGGCATGGAGTCAATGAAGAAACCTCCTATGAAAAACACCGCCGAGATTACCGTTATCAGGGCGGCAGCTGGTAAATGGTGCACCAGCGCAACAAGTTCAAAAGGCAGGGTGGACAGGGCTATAAAGTGTCCAAAGACCACAGATCCAGTAATAATGAATAATATCATGCAGGCCGACTGCAAACCGTCTTTGGTCGCTTGCAGAAATGCCTTCCACGATAAATTTCGCCGCACCAAACCAATAATCAAAGTTCCAGCACAGCCAATAGCTCCCCCTTGAGGAGCGCTAAAGAAACCAAAAGCCAAACCTCCAATGACGATAATAAACAGGATAAAGATTTCCACCAGGTTGCCCAACCCAACAAACCTTTCCCTCCAGGTAGCCTTAGCACTTGGAGGAGCCAGTTTAGGATTCATCTTGCATCTAATGGCAACCTGTGCAGCAAATAGACTCGCCAAGAGTATTCCAGGAATTAATCCAGCAATAAAAAGCTTCCCGATCGCTTGCTCGGTAATTATTCCATATAGAATGAGGATAGTGCTGGGGGGTATCAGGGGCCCCAGCGATCCACCGGCAGCGATAGCGCCCGTGCTCATCACGGGGTCGTAACCGTAACGCTTCATCTCCGGGTACGCCGTCTTCCCCATCATAGCGGCTGTGGCCACGCTAGATGCGGAGGCAGCCGAGAACAGTGCGCATGCTCCGATGGTAGCCACGGCCAAGCCTCCTGGCAGGTGTCCGACCCACTCACGAACAGCTTGGTAAAGCTTTCTACCTATGCCGATTGCCTCAACGTAATAACCCATGAGCACAAACATCACGATGGTGCCTAGATTGTAGTTCGAGAAACTAGAGAATACATCTCGAGCCAGAAACTTGGAACCTATATCCCACCCCTCTAAGTAGGCAATGCCTATAAGTCCCACAAAGGCCATAACAAAGGCAACCGGCATTTTCATAAAGAGCAATACGAGAAGTACTGCTATTCCAATGATTCCTACCCACATATGGCTCATTTTGACACCAACCTCAAGCCCAGAATAGATTTCACGGCTTTAGTGAAGAACAACAGAGCGATGGGCACAAACCCCGCAGCAATAAAAAAGGCCAAAGGGTACAGAGGTATATCAACATTCTGGGCGGTTTGGCCTGTTTTTATAAGCTTCAAACCGTATATTATGCTGTACCAGATAACCGATACCGCCACAGTCAACGACAGCAAAGAGACTACGCTTTCAACAACTGCCTGCACTCGCTTGGGAAACTTAGATACAACTAGGCTTACGCTCAGATGCCGGTTATTGATCAACGTTACGCTTCCAAATGAAACCAAGGTTATCAAAAGTAAAATGCTAACGATGTCGTACGACCCCTGAATAGGCGCTCTAAAAACCTTATAGGCCGTTACATCAACGAAGGTGAAAATTATGTTGGCTACTCCAGCGGCAACTCCCACCCACAGTAAGCAGCGAGTTATCCAGCCGCATGCACCATAGACCTTGTCCATTGCAACGCCAAGCCGTTCTATCACTCTGCCGCGCATTGTGTCTCTCCTTTCACAACGCATCACAACATGGAGTCTGTCCGAGAACTGTTTGACAGCACACCTTTTGCCTAGTTCTCAGACAGACTCCTCATTTCGCATCTATTACTAAAACCAGAATCTACTTGAGTTTAATACTCACCTACTAACCTAGCTGGGAGGGTAACCCGGTAAGAATGAAATCCCTTCATCGATTTGCTCATCAATCCAGTATTCGATACGCGCTTCTGCGTAATCAAGCCAGTCCTGGACATCGGGGTATGTACCCACCTTGCCAGCTACCCAGTTGGGGGCACAATCTGCCATCTCTGCCAGCCACGCGTCCCTCTCTACGGCACTTAAAGTAATGAGTCCTATACCATAATCCGTTCCCACTTCCATACTGGCCTTGTTTGTATCGTCCCACATCGTGCATATCAGGTCAGCATAGTCAGCGGAAACATCGGTAACTACCTGTTGGAGCTCTGTTGACAAGCTATTCCAACTGGCAAGACTCATTGTCGTTATAAAGACATCACCGCCAGCCACGTAGGGAAGGGTACAGTTAGTAGTCACGTACTGGAGCTCCCATGCTGTATACCCATCGCACCCGATCATAACGCCGTCTAGCTGGCCCTTCTGAAGAGCTTCATAGACAAGCGGCATCGCCGTGCTGTCGGTCGTGGCATTCAGTGATTGAAGGACGCAATTATTAGGGGGGCCAGTCCTTATTATAAGGCCGTCTAAGTCAGTCATCTCGTCCACTACTCCATCTGTGTATATAACGAGCGGAGCGCTCATCGAGAAAAACAGAGGGTGCGTATCGTTGAAACACGAGAATTGGTATTCCTCATAGACGTCCTGTACGGCGTGCGAGCCAACCCAGGCGCTAGGAATGCCGAGAGGTTGGGCAAAGACATCCATTTCTGGGAATGCCCCCTTCGAATAGAGAAGGGGAACAAAGACTATATCTATGGAATTATCGGCTGCTGCCGCATATAACTCAGGCCCTCCAGCCAGCGTCCCTCCCCAATAACGTTCAACCTCCAACAGATTACCAGATTCATCTTCCAGAGCCTCAGCAAAATCGTCCAGGAGCACGCACTGGTCCGTCGTAGGTCCGAAGTAGGTAGCTATCTTCAGCGTTATCGTATCTCCATCTCCATCTCCGCCTGTGCAGCCTATGAGGCTCACGCTGATAGCCAGTACTAGTGCTAACAAGATAAAAAATACTTTTTTCACAACTATTTCTCCTCCTTTCTAAAACTTTTCAATACTGTATCGCATCTTTTCGTTTTCCGTCATACAACCATACACATCCCTCCTTTCATTTACAATTTGGTTTTGCTACACCGATAAGCTTACCTCGTAAAACTGCGCCTCATCACCTCCTTTCTTGAGTTTAGTTTTGTAATATGCTACTTATGTTAAAATTCCGTTAAGGACGTAAGTATAAAAACGTGTTCCGTCCAGCTTCTTTAACAATTTCATCGGTATCTACGAAAAAGTGACAAGCCCCGCGGAGAGATGCAAGGCACTGGCTATAGTAATGAATGCTACTAATATAAGTGAAAATCAGTGGAAATAAAATAGTAAGCCCCGCCTTATTCATTATCCGCCTCTCGTTCACATTAAACCCCTACGCGACCCAAGTTAATTCCGTCTATCTGGCCGCAAATCCTAAATTAAACCTTTAGTACCTGCGATAAAGTTCCATATTCTATGGCAGCGGACACCTTCTTGACACTATAAAACAACGGAATATACACTTTCTTTAATAAAGGCTATCATATAGATACTTGGAGAGTAATATCATTTCGTGTATATACTTTTGGGTAGTCGTTAATTGAGGCACAATCGCTCATTACGTCGGGAAACAACAGAGTATTAATGGACAATAATTCAGTAAGTGAGATCAACGAAAATCCGAGCGTTATAAGAGTGTTAGTTGCGGACGATCATAAGTTTATTCGTCAGGCGCTTCGGTCGTGCCTTGATAAAGAGCAAGACATGAAAGTAATCGGAGAAGCTACGGACGGGGAGCAAGCTGTAAGGCTTTCTGAACAATTAAGACCGGATGTCATCATTATGGATATTGAAATGCCTGTGTTGAATGGTTTGGAGGCAACAAGACAAATAAGGACTATCTCGCCGGATACGATAATTCTTGTCCTCACGGTTCATGATGATAGAGAGTACATTCTTCACATCTTGGAGGCCGGCGCCGCCGGGTATCTTACAAAAAAGGCAATGGGTAAGGAAATAGCCTGCGCCATAAGAGCTGTGATTAGTGGCGAATCTATACTGTCTCAAGACATAGTGAGACAGTTAATCACATACGCGTTTCGCTATCCCACGCAGCCTGTGGTTCTAGATCATGGAGAGAAGCTAACCCCCAGGGAAATACAGATGTTAGAACTGATTGCTGAAGGAGCAAGCAACAAGGCAATTGCTGAAACTCTGGATTTGAGCCTGAATACCGTGAAAAAGTATCTCATGGGTATCTTTGACAAACTACATGCAAGTTCCAGGACTTCTGCTGTGATAAATGCACAGCGGGCAGGTTTGATTTCCATGGATCTTGTGGACTAACTCAGTAGTATTCACTTATGGTACCTTATAATACTATATCCAAGATTAGAGCCCGACCGAGACTGCATTATGTTGTTGTAATCACTCTGGCGATTGCCATCATCTTCCTATATTATACCTATGCACATTTGTTGCCCAACAGGCAACATTGGTTAGAATGGTTCGGGTCTGTCTTCTATTTCGAGTTCCGCAATGGTTGTGTAGGTATTCTACTTCTTATACCGATATTATATGCAATTCTAACCCTTGGGTGGAAACGTTCATCTTTGGTCATACTTGTCTTGTTAGCGTGTATTGCTAACCATATTATCACCTGGACTTACCATGCTATGACCACTTTCACTAGCTTTGCTTTTCTAGCAACTCCGGCTTTAGCAGGTATCGCTGTTGAATTAACGATTTTGACACGTCGGAAAGAAAAGAGAGAATTAGCTGAAAAGGAGGAGCAAAGACTGGCTTTTATAAAGCAAATATTCAGAGCACAGGAAGATGAACGCAGAAGAATAGCACGAGGATTACATGATGCAGTAACCCAGACTATACTTGGAAATGCCAGTTTAGCTCGATCCCTTCTGGATAAGCTCCGCAATAAAACTGACGAAAATTCCATTAGGGACCTATCAGCGATTGAGGACAATAGTCTTCTTGTTGTAGACGAAATTCGACGTATTTGTCGTGATTTGAGACCGAGTGCACTGGATCATCTAGGATTTATTCCATCGATAAGGTGGCTTGTAGAAAATTTTAGGGAGGAGACCGGTATGGGAGTAGAATTCTCATCCGAGGGTGATAGTCAGGAGGTCACACCGGATGTAAGTACCGCTCTATTTAGAATCGTACAAGAGTCTCTTAATAATATACGCCAACATGCACAAGCTACCAAGTTGACTATGAGGCTGAAATTCATAGATTCAAATGTCTCCATAAAGATCCAGGACAATGGCAACGGTTTTGCGTTACCAGAGCACATCAGTAGTCTTGGAACTAAAGGCAAATTTGGTCTGATAGGTCTACATGAAAGAGCACAGTCTATAGGTGCCAGCTTGGAAATAGAAACACACCTCGGATATGGTACCGAGATCAGAATAACCATGCAAAATGGCAAACTCAAGGATGAAGCAATATCATAATCAGCGTTTTTTTGTTTCTGGTAGATCCTTTGTGTGACAACAAATCTTTATTCTCTCTTTACGTAGTATAATCATCAATTAGATAGAATAAGAAAGCGAATTTCACCATTACCTATCGCCACTCCCTCCACCTTCCCTAGACGTCCCTGTGCTCTGCGTACGGACCCGCAGCGCCGCGACTATCTCCCTAGGCGCCAGCACCGAGGACTTCAGTTCGTTGTAGACGTTCGACTCATCTTGCCGCTTGCTCAAGTTGACTTTGATATTCTGGACAACAGATGACAAGCTATTGCGCCATGACACGGTATACAGAGTGCGGACTATGCTGGTCGATCGTGCCGGACCTAAAATTGCCAGGCTTCACGATGCAAGACATACTCGTGTCAGTTCGATGCTCAAGCAAAGAGTACACCCAAAATAGTCCAAGATTGGCTAGGATATACTTCAATACAAATAACTGTCGATACATATTCCCATGCAGCACCCCGGCCTTCAAGAAGCCGCCGCAGGAAGCTTTGATAAACTGGTGTCGCCAAAGTATAATGATATCTTGGAAAATGAGCTCATCGAAAAGCATTATTAGCAAACTATTAGCAAAAATGCTCTATGTCCAGGGCTCTTAACCAAAATTAGCCTCAGGAGAGGTGACCGAGTGGTTGATGGTGCCGCTCTCGAAAAGCGGTGGGCAGAAATGCCTCGTGGGTTCGAATCCCACCCTCTCCGTGGAGAGGTGCT
>Ga0209986_10001814_pt1 | contig 20120 bp, 16 predicted proteins | sample BlataG_FD_183168 | JGI IMG/M metagenome (GOLD analysis project Ga0209986, IMG submission 183168) | Deep subsurface microbial communities from Black Sea to uncover new lineages of life (NeLLi) - Black_00105 metaG (SPAdes) (version 2) | ecosystem: Environmental > Aquatic > Marine > Oceanic >... | reverse complement strand
GGCGACTTATATGTTATACTATAACATGATTATAGAGCTTTCAATAGAAGCACTAAAGAAAGTCTTTTCTTTAAAGGGAAAGAAAAGAAAGGATTACGCTATCAGCAATTCTTCGGACCAAACAGATATAAATCGCCATCAGCATATAACCCTTGCTCGTAAATCCATTTTGTGCTATGATTGGGGTATGAATATCTTAACAACCAGCTTGGGAAGAGGACCCTCGGGCGACTGTGGAATAACCACCAACTGTAGATTGTCCCTTCTCGAGTCAAAGGATGTTTCAAGTTCAATAGTAAGCTGTCCTACGAGGACCAATATAAGGATAACTGACGTCCGAAGGTTGTTCAAGATTTTCGCCTGAGAAAGGAGGATTGTATGTTTGTTGGTATTGATTGGGGTAGAAATGCCCATACGATTGCTTTACTTAAAGACAACGGCGAGATTATGAAGATTTTTAAAATTCGGAATGATTACGCTGGCTATATTGATTTGTTGAAACATCTCCCGGGTAGTAGTAGGGTGGTGTTTGCGCTTGAGCATCGGACTCATCGGCTGGTTGATTTTTTAGTTGCTCATGGTTATTCAGGTTTTTATGTTAATCCTAATGCGATGCCGAGTTATCGGAGTCGTTATAAATCGGCACCGGTTAAGTCTGACGAGTTAGATGCGTTTATTTTGGCTGACCTCTTACGAACCGATCGCCCTAACCTAGCGGAGATTATTTTGGATACTCCTTTTGTTCGTGAATTAAAGGGATTAATTATTGATCGAGAGCGTTATGTACGTGATGAGACTCGTCTTGTCAATCGGTTAGAGGGATGTTTAGTGGAATATTATCCTGAGGCCTTAAAGTTTTTTGATAATCCAGCAAGTAAGGTGGCTTTAGAATTTTGGGCGGCGTATCCGACGCTTGATGATGCCAGAGGGTTAACAGTTGAAGATATCGAAAGTTTTTTGGCTGCTCATAAGTGGTATCGGGGGCGAGATAAGGTTGCTGAACGGATAATCAAAATTGTTAGTGGTGAAACGATTAAGGTGCTTAAAGATGTGGTGCGGGTGAAGTCGAGGATGTTGTCAGGTATCGTTGAACAGCTTAAATTACTAAAAAAGACGATTGCTGATTATAACCAGGAGATTAAGCGCTTAGTGGAAAGTAAACAAGATGCTGGTCAGTATACCAGCTTACCTGGTGCTGGTTCGACGCTTGGTCCGGCAATTTATACACTTTTCAGTGGCGGCATTAAATTTGATCGTCTGGTTAAGATTCGGGCTTATGTTGGGACAGCACCAGTAACTTCGCAAAGTGGAGAATTCAGAGGTGTGGGTTTTCGTTTTGCCTGTAATCATTTTTACCGGAACGTTTTTCAGCGGTTGGCATTCTGTAGCTTGAAGGAATCACAGTGGGCTATGGAGTATTATCGTGGTAAACGGCGTGAAGGGAAAAAGCATCAACATGCTTTAAGATGTTTGGCTGATCTTTGGGTAAAGGTTGCCTATGCGATGTGGCGAAAAAAAGAGCGCTATGATGAACAAAAGCATTTAGCATCAATGGCTCAATTCTGGTTAAGAAATAATTCTCGAATGAAGGCTTGACATAGTAAGTCTACAATGATTCAATAACTAAATTACTTAATGACTGAATAACTTAAACTCTTTTTCCGGATTGACATATTGGAGATATTCTGTTATACTAATATCTGGGGGTAAGTATGAAAAATAACTTTCTTTCTTTTATTGTTTTATTGGCTTTATCGATAGGTCTTAATGGCCAAGCACAAGCTTTAACATCTGATAACGAACATGCTCTGGTAGCAAACGCCGATGTAGTGCAGCAGGCAGTGGATAATGCTATTGCCAGGGTTAAACCGTCGCTGGTTAGAATCCATGTTGTCTCAGTTTGGGACAATCAGGGCAGGGAGGTGAAGCAGGAATCATCAGGTAGCGGCGTGATCACCACTGCCGAAGGCCACGTGGTTACGAACCATCATGTCGCTGGTCGAGCCAAGCGTCTGGTATGCACATTGTCGAGTAAAGAAGAAGTAGAGGCTGACCTGATTGGCACTGATCCTCTCTCTGACATTTCAATTATCAAATTGCGAAACCCTAACAAGAAAAAATATCCCTTTGTTGAATTCGGTAATTCTGACAACTTAGAGGTCGGTGACCAGATTCTTGCTATGGGCAGCCCTTTGGCATTGTCCCAGTCAGTGACAATGGGTATTGTGAGCAATACTGAAATGGTGATACCCGATGTTTTTATGCCATTCAAATTCACTCTGGAAGGTGAAGATGTTGGTTCGGTGGTACGCTGGATCGGACATGACGCGGCGATTTACCCGGGTAATTCTGGCGGTCCATTAGTTAATCTAAAGGGCGAAATTATCGGCATAAATGAAATCAGTTTTGGCATTGCTGGTGCGATCCCTGGTAATTTGGCTAAAAGGATTGCTCTCGAACTGATAAATCAAGGGGAAATCATCCGTTCCTGGTTTGGTTTTGAGGTTCAACCCTTGCTTAAATCATACCAGGGTAAAGCCGGTGTTTTAGTCAGCGGTGTAATCGAGGGTTCTCCAGCTGATAAGGCTGGTCTTTTACCAGGTGATATTATTGTGAAGTTGGCAGGTTATGATGTATCTGTGCAGTTTAATGAAGAGCTGCCATTGTTTAATCAAGTGGTAAACGAACAGATTATTGGTCAAAAAGTACAGATCGTAATCATGCGCGACAACAGGGAGATCTCATTATATATAGCACCTCAGGAGCGTGAATATTTCCGTCCCAAAACAGTCGAGCTCAGACAATGGGGTATTACCGTACGCAATATTTCTTTGCTTGCTGCTAAGGAAATGAAGCGTGATAATCAAGATGGGGTGCTCGTGACCTCAGTACGTCCCGGTGGTCCGTGCGGCGAAGCAAAACCTGCAATTATCTATAATGATATTATTGTATCAATCGGCAACTCGGTGGTGAAGAATACTGAGGACCTGAAAGATGTGACCAAGGAGCTAACCAAAGATAAAGATGAATTAGTGCCGGTATTGGTGACCTTTGAAAGATACGAAAGTCAGTACGTAACAGTTGCTAAGATCGGTAAGAAAGGACAGATTGAACAAGGCGAGGAAATACAAAAGGCATGGTTGGGAATTGGTATACAAGTACTAACCAAAGATGTTGCTGAGAAACTCGGCATAAAAGGTCAGAAAGGCGTACGTGCAGTCCAGGTTTTTGAAGATAGCCCGGCGCAAAAAGCAGGCATAAAGGTTGGTGATATTATCATTGCCATTGATGATAAACTGGTTGAGGCTTCGGAACAATCAGACATTGAAATTCTGCCAGCTATGATAAGACGTTATGCGGTTGGTTTAACTGTGAAAATCACGCTGTTGCGTAATAATAGACAGCTTGATTTGTCAGTCAAACTCGGAACATCACCACGACTCCCGCGTGAAATGAAGAAGTATCGGGATGATAATTTTGAGTTTACGATTCGGGATATTGCGTTTGCCGACCGGGTGAGCCAGATGTGGAAACAAGAACAGACCGGTGTACTGGTCGAAATGGTCAGTGATGGTTCATGGGCCGGGCTCGCAAATTTATTAACTGGTGATTTGATAACTGAGGTTGATAATAACAAAGTTGAGAATGTTGTTGCATTCGAAGAAATCATGGAAGACATCGTGAGGAAAACACCTAAGAATGTAGTGATGAGAGTGGTGCGCGGTATTCATACGTTTTTTGTCGAGATGGAACCGGACTGGGTGAATTGAACGGGCTAAACGATATTAACGATTTAAACGATCTAAACGATCGAAATGGAGAGAAGATATGAATAAAAATAAAGGGAACAAAGTGTGCAAACATTCGTTATTTGTATTGTGTTTATTAATGGTAACAAGTCTATGGGTAGGTCCAGTATGGGCTGATGAGACGGCAGAACTTTCGCAAAAAGTCCTGGAAAAATGGCAGGATGCTGTGATAACTGCCAGAGTTATAATAGAAGTATACGAGTCAGAACGAAAAATCGAAATACTTGCGACGGTCATTGATAAATCAGGACTAGCGGTTTTTTCCTTATCGAGCATTAATCCAGCCAGTATGTATGGTGCAATGGCGGATGAGACAAAGGTAAAAGATGTTACAATGATTTTGCCTGATAATGAAGAAATACCGGCCAATGTGGTGTTGCGTGATCAGGACCTTGACCTTGCATTTATTAAGCCGATTGATAAAGTAGAAAAGAAACTGACCGCAATCGATCTTGGTGATAATACAGAACCGGAAATTCTAGACCGAATTGTTTCATTGTCGAGATTGGGCAATACGGGCGGTTTTGCTCCAGTGGTCAGTATCAGTCGAGTTCAGGCAGTTATCAAGAAACCAAGAACCATGTACATGATTGATCCAATGAAAGCTCTCTTGGGTGGTTTGGGCGTACCAGCATTTACTCTAGATGGTAAGATTGTCGGCATAGCCTTAATGAAGACGAGTAAGGTTCAAGATATGATGGGTGATGAATTGTCCAGAGGTATGGGTGGTTTGCCAACTCTGCCAATTATTTTACCAGCGCAGGAGATTGTTGACGTTATAAAAAGAGCAGGACTTGATTGATGGCACTCGGTGCGGTTTAGGTTGCTCCGCAACGGTCTTGGCTGCTACGCAGCGGCGTTCCATCAAGTATAGACAAAATCGAACAAAATCGTAGCAGGTACCAAAGTGTTCGATTTTACTACTTACTACTGTCGTTCCCAGGTGACTTGTAAATCCCGGGTAACTCTATCAACTAGTTCATCAACGAGCTTGCCATAAGCTTTATCAGGATCCTCAGCATCAAAGGCAAAAGCGCTGCCTCCGAAAATGCTTACATGACCGACACTTCTTGTCGCACTCCCGGAATTATTCCATATCGACGCACCGGTTACTGTTTCTACCATCTGTGCACTGAAGGTTGCATCGACCTCAGCACCAAAACCCATATAACCTAATCCCGGGGTTATCATGATATCGGGTCTGACATCTGAGACGATAAGTTCACCCGTAAAGATCGTGGCGACTTCGTATGTTTCACCGATTTCAATGAATGCTTCCTGGTCTAATTTATTGTGGCCGATCTTTTTGAGCACCTCAGCCTCAGTACCGAGATCGATAATACGGATCATGCCCTGATCCCGTCGGGCAAATTCCGTAAACCTGCTCGTTGCCAGGGAACCGAGTTTTCCGTTTTCTGAACATGAGAATTCTATAATACCGACAATTTCATGATCGCTAAGATCGATCCGGGGTGGAATCATGACTTTCTTCCCGCATTCTATTATTAACAATAGAATAAGTACAAATGGACATATTTTTTTCATCTTTCTCTCTCCTTTCTGCTATAAATATATGAAATAACTGTGGTTTTGTCAAGTGCTCTTGACTTTATACCAAGACGTGATATAATAGTTTGAGGAGTAAAAATGAGAAATTGCAAATCAATTGTAATACCATTATAATATGTTTGTGCATTTGTAACATAATATATCCAAGAGGAAAAGCGTATGCACAAGAATCAAGCAGAATTAAAGGTACGATAAGAATTCCTGATACCGGTTATGTTCAAATTATCAAGACATTCGATGGTTCAACGATCATGGGGCGTATTACTGCGATCGAGGACGATAAAATACAATTCGAAACTGACCTTGGGATTATCATTATCGAGATATTTAAAATAGAAGAAATAAAAGAAGTGCCGATTTCACATTTTGTCGGCGGTACATACTGGTTCCCAAACCCGAATGATACGCGATTATTATTTGCACCGACAGCACGTTGTTTAAAAGGTGGTGAAGGTTATTTTGCTGATTACTATCTTTTTTTTCCGATGCTTGCCTATGGTATTACCGATAATATAACTATCGCCGGCGGTGTTTCTATTTTCCCATGGATCGGCATAGAGAATAATCTCTTCTATTTCATGCCCAAAGTGGGTTTTAATATAGGAGAAAAATTTAGTCTTGCTGGAGGTGCATTACTGGTAAAAATACCCTCATTTGGTGACGAATCTAATCCAACTGTGGGAATATGCTATGGAGTTGGCACGGTCGGTAGTGCGAATAGTAACCTTACTGCGGGGATAGGTTTCGGATATGTCGACTGGGAATTCGATGATACGCCATTGCTCATGCTTGGTGCACAGCACCGAGTCTCAAGGAGGTTATCACTCATAACAGAGAACTGGATGACTCCTGGTATAGATCAACCATTGGTTTCACTGGGTTTTCGTTTCTTCGGTGAAAAATTGAGCGTAGACCTTGGTCTTGTAAACACCATTGGCGAGGATATGTTTTTTCCTGGAATACCTTATATTGATTTTGTCGTTAAATTCTAAGCCAAAAAAAGGGCGATACGCTTCGCCCCGTACAACTTCGTTTAACGGGGCAGGCTGGAGAAATAACGCTCCAAACGATAATAACGAATTAAACGGACTAAACGACGTACTGATTATTACACCCTCACCCTGAAATAAATTCAGGGCAGGCTCTTAATCCTCTCCCTCAAGGGAGAGGAAGTATTGGGGATATCTCCTGTCAAGGGAGAGGGTTAATTCTTTAATGGTTTAATAACTCAATTACGAATTACTCAATAACTTAATAACTTTCTTTTTTAGCTTAACGCTTAAATCGTTCCAGGTCTTTGCGGTATTTTTGGGTTTGTTTATAGCCCAGGTCAATTGCCTCTTGAGCTTTTTCAAAATGGCTTAAGCCAATCCCTTTTGTATTAAGATTTATTAAAATACCATCTTCCATGTTCGAGAGTTCATGATCAATCAGCTTTGAAAATGCGTAGTCAATGGTTTCTACAACAATTTTCTTTATGGTATATGTTTTATTGGATGGTGTTTTTGATGTGAGTATATTCGATTTGTAATCAATCCTACGCAGGACATTGACCGCAATGACCTTTTTTGCACCAAGTTCCTGAGCAACACCAATGGGTACTGGGTTGATAAAACCACCATCAATAAGCACATGACCTGCATATCTGTGTGGCATGAACACACCTGGGATTGATATGGCGGCTCTGATGCCTTGAACAAGATCGCCTTTGTCAATAACGACCTGGCAATTCTCCTCAATATCAGTCGCAATGCAGCAGAATTTTACAGGCAGCTCTTCGATTTTTTTGTTGCCCAAGTAAGTATTGAGGTATTTCACAACATTTTTCCCGTCGACAAACCCCTTTTTTGACAAGTGAAGCTTGAACAGCCATTTTTTCTTCTTTTTATCTACTTTAACAGAGATATCCACTAATTCCTGAACACTTAAACCAGCAGCAACAAAGCCTCCGACCAGAGCACCCATGCTGGCGCCTACAATAATGTGAGGTTTTATCCCCATTTCTTCAAGTACTTTAAGGACTCCGATATGGGCATAGCCTTTTGCTGCACCACCACCGAGGACAAGAGCAAGCATTGTTCATTATATCTATTTTTTCTGCATAATCAATACGACCTATCCCGATTTTTCATATTGATACATATAATGATCGGTAAATCCCGCAATTCTATTTATAGAATTATAATACGAAGCGGGATAAATCGAGGATCCCGCTTTGCGGGACGATACACGATTACGAATAATTACTTGACATTTTTCTAAAAATATGCATAATTATTTTCTATGACTAGAGAATATGCAATTCGTGTATTACGCGAGAAATTGAAGAATAACAACCTTTTCAAACATTGTCTGGCGACTGAAGTTTGTTTAAAAGAATTAGCCTCTAAGTTCGGGGAGGATGTCGAAAAATGGGGGTTGGCAGGCCTTCTCCACGATATCGATTACGAGGAAACCAAAGCCGAGCCATCAAAACACGGCTTGGTTGGCGCTGAATACCTTGAGTCCTTGGGGCTCGAAGAGGATATTATCCACGCTATCAAGGTCCATGTTGGCCACCTGGCGCCAGAATCAAAGCTTGATTGGGCTCTTTTTGCTACTGACCCTTTGACCGGATTGATCGTTGCATCAGCGCTCATGCATCCAGACAAAAGCCTGAAATCCTTGGATACTGATTTTGTCTTGAGGCGATTCAAAGAGAAACGTTTTGCTGCTGGAGCTAACCGGGATCAAATTGAAACCTGTCAGAATCTGGGGTTAGAACTGAGTGAGTTTGTTGAAGTCTGCCTTCAGGGTATGCAGAAAATAACTGATGAGCTGGGTTTATGAGGAAACTACGCACTTTTGAAAATATCATCCTTGATTTGTCCAGATACTGGCAAAAAAAGGGTTGTTTACTTTATTATCCATACAATTCTGAAGTAGGCGCAGGTACTTTTAACCCTGCAACCTTTATTCGGGTAATTGATAATAAACCATGGAAAATCTGTTATGTAGAAATTTGTAAGCGACCGCGCGATGGCAGGTATGCTGAAAATCCACTACGTTTTCAGCAGTTCTATCAACTTCAGGTGGTAATGCAGCCGGCACCTACTAATATACAGCGATTTTTTCTGGAGTCCCTTGAATGCATCGGGTTTAAGCTCAAAGAACATGAAGTCAGATTCGTAGAAGGAGATTGGGATGCACCTACTCTGGGCGCTTGGGGACTTGGTTGGGAAGTGTGGCTTGATGGGTTGGAGATAACCCAGTTTACTTATTTCCAGCAAGCCGGCGGTCTTGACCTGAAAGAAATCCCAGTTGAACTCAGTTATGGATTGGAAAGGATAGCTATGCTCTTACAGGGAGTAAAATCAGCTTTTGACCTGAAATGGAATAACACTTTAACCTGGGGTGATGTGCACCGTCAAAATGAGATTGAGTTTTCAGAGTACAATTTTTTAGCAGCTGATGCTAGACTCCTCGTTTCACTTTTTAATCAGTATGAAGCAGAAGCAGTACGGCTTTTTGAAAAGGGACTGATTCTTCCTGGCTATGACCATACTATTAAGTGCTCGCACATTTTCAATGTCCTTGAGGCGCGGGGTGGGATCAGCATTTCTGAGCGAGCCAAGATGATTGCACGCGTACGTGCACTTGCTACGCAGGCAGCGCAGCTTTACAAGCAAAAGATGTCTGAGCAAAATGTTCTCAAAGAAGGTGCAAAGCAATGATTGATTTTCTGCTTGAAATTGGGTTTGAAGAATTCCCGCCTTCATTCTTGAAGAAGTCTGCCAATGAATTGTCTGGGAAGGTTGTCAATCACCTCCACCAACAGAGGATATTCCACCGTTCAGTGCGTACGATCTACACGCCGCGTCGCATCGGGGTTCTTATTCTTGGTCTGACTAGGAAGCAAAAGCCGCAGGTTGTAGAAATTCAAGGGCCACCTAAAAAACTTGCTTTTGACGAACGGAATCAACCTACGGAAATGCTCCAGGGTTTTATGAAAGCTAATAATTTGAAGCGTTCCCAGATAGTCGTGAGAAAAATTAAAAAAGGTGAATACGTTTGCGGGAAAAAAGAGGTTGTTGGCGCAAACACTGAGGATATCCTCTATGAAGAAGTGCCAAAGATTCTGAAGACGCTGGAATTTCCCAAGACAATGATTTGGACTAAAGGGGGAACGAAATTCCCTAGACCGATTCGGTGGATCGTTGCTTTGCTCGACCGTCGACCCCTTAAATTTGAGTTTGCCGGGGTACGTGCAGACCGTCATTCAATGCCTAATCAGCACTTCTCTTTTAAGCCGATACGCCTGGAAAAACCGCGTGAATACATAAATTTCCTAAGGCACGGCGGCGTTATAGTTGACCCAAATGAGCGCCGGAAATTGATCGTTAAGCGCATTAAGAAAGCGGTTGAGAAAATGGAGGGTAAACCTCTGTGCACAAATGAAATGATTGAAGAAATAAACTGCACAACTGAATATCCTGAAGCTGTCGTGGTAGGGTTTGATGAGCAGTACCTTAATCTGCCAGAAGAAGTGTTGATGACGGTGCTTAAAGCTCAGGGCAATTTGATTTGGTTAAAGCCAACTAGCCGGTTTGTCTGTGTTTTTAGCGCCAGAAAGAAAGCTCTGCAAAATGTCAAGAAAGGTTACACGCTTGTAGTCGGCTCAAAATTGTACGATGCTCTTTTCTATTACAAAAATGACTCAAAACAGGGGTTAACACGCATGGAAGCGAACACCAAGCGCATGATGTGGCTCAACGGATTGGGTAGCCTTTATGATAAAGCAAGCCGCCTTAGCGATTTTGCAGATTTCTTCAAGAAAATCCCTGGGCTAAATTTGCAAACATTAAAACGTGCCGCACGATTATGTAAGGTTGACCTGCTTTCTGAGATGATACGGGAAAAGGATTTTACTTCTTTGCAGGGTATTATGGGCGGTCATTACGCCAGAATAAGTGGTGAGGAAGAGGCAGTTGCATCTGCAATCAAAGAGCACTATTTGCCTAAGTTTGCCGGTGACAAGATGCCCAGTACAAAAGAAGGTGTCGTTCTGTCGGTAATTGACAAGATCGATAATGTTGTCGGTGCATTCTTAAGTGGCAATCGTCCAAGCGGCTCATATGATCCGTTGGCAGTGCGCCGGAACGGTTATGCAGTGGTGAATTTAATAAACAGTAATTCGTTCGACATAACATTGTTCAATGCAGTTGATGCGCTTTTGAAACTCTATAAAAAGGATATTGAACACGAGATTTTGTTTGAGTTTTTTACTGAGCGATGCAGCCGTTATCTCCAGGACAAGAAGTACCGATATGATGAGATCAATACCGTACTTGCGCGCTGGAAAGGCGATATTGTTGATGCACGTATGAGGTGCGCAGCACTGAAGAAAATGAGCGGTAAAGCAGAGTTCACCAAGCTTGTCATCGGTCAGAAAAGAGTTAGGAACATACTGAAAAACGTGCAGGGACTGGGCAAGGTCAGTACAGAATTATTCAAGCAGAGTGCAGAGAAAAAGCTATTTAAAAAGGGCATGGAAACCGATGGGCAGTTAAAAACTCTATTTGAAGCGCGTGATTATCAAAAGATACTTGATCTTCTCCTGGCTATGCGGCCAGACATTGATAAGTTTTTTGATGATGTGCTGGTAATGTGTGAGGATGAAAAACTAAAGAAGAATAGGTTAGCCCTTGTCAGTTTGATCAATAGAATATTCCTGTGCTTTGGTGATCTTTCAAGGATTGTAATCGAGGGCGAGAAAAATTAGGAGATAATATCAAAAAGATTTTTCTGAAACAGGTGCAAAAAGATAAGGTAGGTCAAGAAATCGAAGCATTCGGTTGGGTTGACCGGATCAGGAATCTCGGTGGCCTGGTCTTTGTGGATTTAAGAGACCGCACCGCGACGCTCCAGATTATCATTGATCCCAAGGCAATACCTGGTGTAAATGAATTGGGCTTACAGGATTGTATTCAGGCATTTGGTAAGGTGAGGGAAAGGCCTGATGCACAGAGAAACCCCAAGATGGCAACCGGAGAAATTGAGTTAGAGGTAAATAAGATAGAAGTGCTCGGTAAGTCAAAGGTCCCGCCTTTTGTAGTAGAAAGTGATGTCAAAGCTAATGAAGACCTCAGACTGCGCTACCGCTATCTTGACTTGCGCCGAGAGCCAGTACAGCACGCTATTATGTTTCGACACCAGGTCATTACTGCAATTAGGGAGTATTTGAATAAGAATGATTTCATCGAGATCGAAACACCGATATTAACCCGGTCTATGCCCGAAGGAGCACGCGATTACCTTGTACCGTCAAGGTTGTACAAGGGTAAGTTTTATGCGCTTGCCCAGTCACCGCAGATGTATAAGCAACTTCTTATGGTTGCAGGGTTTGAGCGGTATTATCAGATCGCCCGGTGCATGCGCGACGAAGACCCGAGACATGACCGCCAACCCGAACACACGCAGATTGATATGGAAATGTCGTTTGTCAATGAAGATGATGTGATGACTATGGCCGAAGGTATATTTGCGCATGTCTTCAAAAAAACACTCGGTCAAAAATTGAATACCCCATTTCCCATGATGTTTTATAAAGACGCCATCGAGAAGTATGGAACGGACAAGCCAGATCTTCGTTTTGGTATGGAAATCATCGATCTCAAAGCAGTATTTAAAGACACGGATTTTCCACCGTTCGAAGACAAAACAGAAATTCGTGGTTTGGTTGTCAAAGGGGGAGGAGCATTTTCTCGAAAGACACTTGATGGCCTGAATGATCGTGCAAAAGAATCAGGTATGTCTGGCATTTTCTGGGCAAAGCGCGAAGAGAAATTCAGCGGCAGCATTGGCAAGCTTCTCGATGAGGGTATTGCTGGGCAACTGCAAATTGAAAAGGGTGATTTGCTCGTGATTACCGCTGGCGACAAAAAGGTCTTTCCTTTTTTGGGAAATCTTAGGAATGAATTCGCTTCTGAACTTGGACTGTATGAGAAGGGGTTTGAATTCTTGTGGGTATGTGACTTTCCAATATTCGAGGTTGATGAGAAAACCGGTGCGTTCACTGCCAGCCACCACATTTTTACCCAACCTAAGCCAGAGGATATCAAATATTTGGACACTGACCCTTTGAAAGTGCGCGGCAGGCTCTATGATTTGGTCTGTAATGGCAACGAGCTTGCCTCTGGTAGTATCAGGAATCACAATCGCCAGATGCAGGAGAAACTCTTTGGCATTGTTAATATGGACCCGAAAAAATATACGATGTTGCTCGATGCACTTGAATACGGCGCACCGCCGCACGGCGGCATCGCACCAGGCATTGATCGTATTATTATGGTCCTTGCTGGATTGAATTCGATCAGAGATGTTATTGCTTTTCCCAAGACGACCACTGCACAGGGGTTATTAGAGAAGATACCGGATTTTGTCACCCCTGAGCAATTGAAAGAACTGCACATAAAGACAGATTGAGATTGCCGCGTCGCTACACTCCTCGCAATGATTCGTTAGAGTATGAGGGTATTGGAGTAACGGTGTATCGGTGATTGTAGTGGTTTGATTTATCAAACAGTGCCTGATGAACCTGTCCTGCCTGTCCCGAGTATATCGGGGGGAATATAGTTGAAGAATCGGGCGACTTATATGATTTGAAGGATATTGGACAAAATTTTTGTAGGGACACGCCATGGCATGTCTCTACTACTAAACTAAACCCCGTACCTATACATAGATGCGGGGTTGCGGAGGATAACATGAATAAAAGAATATGGATTGTTTGTTTTGCATTGATGATATTGTGCACGACTTCGGTTTATGGGTTGGTGGTCAGAAGCGGTGATAATATTAAGATAAAGGTTGATGAAGTAATTGATGATGACCTTGTTGCTTTTGGACAGAACGTCAGCATCAAAGGAAAGGTCAATGGTGATATCTATGCATTCGGTCAAGAAGTGGAAGTCACCGGTGATGTTGCGGGTACAATATTCTGTGGTGCGTCAACTGTAGACATTGATGCGCAGATCGCTGGGTCAGTATGGGCGGGCGCAGGCAAAGTAAGTATTGCTGGAAATGTTTACAACAATGTACTGATATTCGGCGGCACGCTTGATGTTGAAGAGGACGCAACAATCGGTAATGATCTTATCGTATACGGCGGAAAAGCAAAAGTCGCGGGTGAGGTTGATGGTATGATAAAAGGCGGCATGGGGACATTCATTATGAGCGGCAAGAGTGCTAAGGTGAATATTAATGCGGACAAGATAAGAATCAAATCAGGCGCTCTGATTTCCGGTGACCTGGTCATTGAAAGCGGTCAAGAACCAGTCATTGAAGAGGGTGCTGAGATCCTCGGTGAAATAAAGCTAAAGAGTATTGAAGAGGTAGATGAAGAAGTTGCCTTTGCCATTGTGCCAATAATTGCCTTCCTTATTATTATGTTCAAGGTAATTGTTTTTGTTGCCAAGATAATCGTGGGCATTGTTCTCATTGTTTTATCAAAGAAATACGTGCGTCGGATAATGGATACGGTGATAAGCAAACCATGGCATTGTTTAGGTTGGGGATTTATTGGATTGATTGTGATTCCGGTCGCAGTCATAATTCTGTTCTCGATACTGATTGGGTACCCCTTTGCGGTCTTTGGTGCATATGTCTACACCTTTATCTTTTATCTCGCTTCGATTTTTGCCGGTTTGGTCATCGGCGAAAAAGTCATCCGGCTCTTTAAAAAAGAAGGAGAGATATCGCTCTATCTTTCACTCATCATTGGTTTGATAGTCCTTTTTGTGCTTGGTCTGATACCAATCCTTGGTTTCATCGTCAAGATCATTGTGTTGCTTTTTGGCTCAGGTATGGTGCTGTACGGTTCCTGGAATCTGATTAGAGAAATGAAAGCCAAAGAGCTAATCTAGGTTCATGCATATACTTATTGTTGATGATGACGAGACGCAGCGCAGTCTGCTCGCCGGTTACCTTAAGAAGCGGGACTATACAGTAACAACTGCTGTTTCGGGTCTTGAAGCGATTGAAAAAAATCAAGTGAAAGGGTTTGACCTTGCAATACTGGATTTGAAAATGCCGGAGATTGACGGAATTGAGACTATGGCAAAGATGAAGGAGATTGACCCGGAAACGTATTTTATCATCCTCACTGGTTATGGTACAGTTGAAACCGCAGTCGAGGCTATGAAGATTGGTGCTTATGATTATCTGAGCAAACCGATCAACCTTGATGAACTGGAGCTGATTGTTGAACGCATCCGCGAGGAGCAACATGTGCATTGGGAGCTTGAGGTGCTCAGAGAAGAGGTTGATGAAAACCTGGAGACTGAATCATTTGTCGCTCAGGACAAAAAGATGAAAGAACTTTTGAGTTTAATTTCGCGGGTCGCGAAGTCAGATTCCACTGTGTTAGTCTATGGCGAATCTGGTACGGGCAAAGAAGTCGTTGCCCGTTTGATCCACAAGGCAAGCCGGCGCAAGAATTGTCGTTTCATCCCGATTTCCTGTGCTGCACTGCCTGAAACGCTTCTTGAAAGCGAACTATTTGGTTATGAACGAGGTGCTTTTTCCGGCGCTGAAAAACGCAAAATAGGGAAATTCGAGCTTGCCCATAAAGGAACATTATTCCTCGATGAAATAGGCGATTTGTCGTTGAGCATCCAGGTAAAACTCTTGCGTGTGCTCCAGGAATTCACATTTGAACGGCTCGGGAGTAACACTCCAATAAAAGCAGACGTCAGATTGATCTCCGCGACGAATCAGGATTTGAAGAAGAAGATATCAAGCGGTACGTTTCGCGAAGATCTGTTCTATCGTCTAAATGTTATTTCAGTAAACCTGCCGCCCCTACGCGAGCGCAAGAAGGATATTAAACCGCTCGTTGATTTCTTCATAGACAAATTCAACGGTCGCTGTAACCGCAGGATCAACATGATATCAAAGGATGCCCTTGATAAATTGATCCGATATGATTGGCCTGGTAATGTCAGAGAACTCGAAAATGTAATAGAAAGGGCAGTTGTACTTTGCCGCGGTCCAGTTATTGAAGCAAAGGATCTACCTTTGAGCGCTGAACCTGACGAATCTGCTGGTGGTGCTGAATCAATGCAGCAAATGGAAAAAATACACATCAAAAAAGTTCTTGAGAAAACGGATTGGAACCTTTCCGAAACTGCCAGACGCCTGGATATCCACCGTAATACATTACGTCTGAAGATGAGAGAATACCATTTACAGAAAGACGCAGGAAACGCAGGATCTTCCGCCACTTAACAGGGCGGGAGGTTACTGCGAACGGAGCGATCCCGCATGTTGATGTCCTTGACATCAACATGCTTATAACTATACTTTGAAACATGGATACCAAATACATCTTTGTCACAGGCGGTGTTGTTTCTTCACTGGGTAAAGGGGTTGCTACATCCTCCATTGGTTTACTTCTCAAATCATATGGTCTCAACGTGACCCTGCAAAAGATCGATCCCTACATTAATATTGATCCAGGTACTATGAACCCTTACCAGCATGGTGAGGTTTTCGTTACCCAAGACGGCGCTGAGTGCGATTTAGACCTGGGGCATTACGAGCGGTTCCTTAACAGTCCGTTGAGCAAGGAAAATAATATCACAACTGGTCAGGTTTATTTCTCGGTTATAACCAAAGAGCGACGCGGTGAATATCTTGGTAAGACTGTACAGGTTGTGCCGCATATCACGAATGAGATAAAATCGAGAATTACCCAATTGGCCAACAATAGCAACGTTGATGTGGTCATCACGGAAATAGGCGGGACAGTAGGTGATATTGAAGGGCAGCCATTTCTTGAGGCGGTCAGGCAGATGAGACTTGATTACGGTAAAGAAAATACCATGTACATCCATCTTACTCTGGTGCCGTTCATCAAAGCGGCGCGAGAATTTAAGACAAAGCCAACCCAGCACTCAGTGCGGGAACTGCGCGCCATTGGTATTCAGCCGGACATACTGCTCTGCCGCAGTGATTCATGGTTAACTGCTGATGAGCGAAAAAAGATTTCTTTGTTCTGTAATGTGCCGCTTGAGGCGGTGATCGATGCGGTCGATGTTGAGTGTATTTATGAAATACCGCTCATTTTCCACCAGCAAAATCTTGACCAAATGATTCTCACGAGCTTAAATATTGAGCGCGATGAACCTGATCTGGCTGAATGGGAGCTTTTTGTGCAGAAGGCGAAAGCTCCAGCCCGGGTTGTAGAAATAGCCATATGTGGGAAATATGTGGAGCTCAGAGATGCCTATAAGAGCATCATGGAGGCGCTATATCACGCGGCAGTAGCTAATGACGCAAGGTTGAAGTTGAAATGGATAGACACTGACCGGATCGAAGATGAGATCGCTCTGGAAAATGCCCTGGGTATGGTAAATGGCATTCTTGTACCGGGCGGATTCGGGATGAGGGGCGTTGAAGGTAAGATAAGAATTGTCCGATACGCACGAGAAAGGAAGAAGCCTTTCCTGGGTATATGTCTTGGTATGCATTGCATGATCATTGAGTACGCGCGGCATGTCTGCGGCATGAAAGGAGCAAACTCCACAGAATTTGATGATAGTACTACCCATCCAGTAATTGACCTTTTACCAGGACAGCGCAAGATCAAGAACATGGGTGGCACCATGAGACTTGGGAATTACCCGTGCAAGTTAGAAGCGCGTTCACTTGCCCGTAAGATATATGCCGAGAATTTGGTGGAAGAAAGACACCGTCATCGATATGAGGTGAATCCCAAGTACATAAAAAGACTGAACGAAAAAGGTCTGATATTCTCAGGTAGATCGCCGAATGGCAAACTGATGGAAATTGCTGAAGTGCACGGGCACCCATTTTTTATGGCAACGCAGTTTCATCCGGAGTTTACCTCAAGGCCATTGGCGCCACATCCGGTATTTTATCATTTCATAAAATCATCATTAGAAACTCTTTGATACAATTTTTCACAGAAGCGTTTGCGCTTTTGGGGTTGATTACATTATACTGGCTTCATAGAGCACGCCGTGAATATCTTAAGCAGCGCATTGGAAACCAAGCGATTAGAAATGTTTACAGTGTTGCGCGCAATATCGGATTCATGTTGAGCCGGCAAGATATCAGGGTGCAAGGCGATGGCAAAATTTTGGAAAAAGGTAGTATTCTATATTCTTTCCATTTTGGCATTTGGGAATTGATGCCCCGGGCACTTGAGAAAATGGGTTATGATTTAGGGGTGCTGGTTAACCGGTATGCGGATGATAACCACTCACGCACCAATAGATTTCTCGATAATCTCCTGGAGCGCTTCCGGTCTTCAGGTAAAGTAAAGGTGTTCTCCAGACGCGATACCATGAAGATCGTGCGTTTCCTTAATAGTGGTGGGATATTGGGCGTCCTTGTTGATGGCAACCGTTTCTATGCGAAATTCGGTAAGATGCAGAAATTGGGCAACCTGTGCGGTGTTCCACTTGTGCCTTTTGCAGCTTACCGCAAGAATGGTGGCGGTGTACTCGATGTCGGGTGTGATCTGGACCGCATCGTCGCCCAGCGACCACTTGATTATGTCTGGTTTTACAAGTCAAGAACAGACTGAGGGGTATTGAATATATGAACCATCGAGTTCTACAGATAATCTTGATTGCCGGGTTGTTTCTGTTAGGTGGTTGTAAGGAAGACATGTCGCAAGAGCGCTTGGACGACGACGCGCCCAAGATAACAATCGATACGTTCTCACTTACTGAAACGAACAAAGGGAGGAAGGTTTACACCCTTGATGCGGTGCGAGCCAGGGTGTACGATGAAATAATCAAGGTTGATTCTGTCAAGATACGATTCTATGATAAAGAAGAAGTTGAATTTTCCGTACTCCACGCACCGGCAGGTATACTGAATACGAAAACGCGCAATGTCCTTGTTGGCGACAGTGTTGTGGTATTGACAAGTGATTCAACTAAGCTTTACACAGATTCTCTTTTCTGGCAGAATGATTCACAAAAGATTTTAACTGACTGTCACGTGACGATAATTAAACAAGACAGTACAGTTATTAAAGGTCGGGGCTTAAGGGCTGATCCGTATTTGAATAAGATCGAAATCCTGGGTGATGCCAAAGGAGTATCGCCCATTGAATTGCCAGACATCCGGAATTGAGAAACGGAGATGGGGAGAATGGAAGTTACGGAGTATCGGTGTAACGGTGACAGAGCGTAAGGAGTAATGCGCAGAGCGGGTTTGAGGTGATTCTATTTTTCTTATTGTCCTTGACGCCTTTTTCCGCGGATAAGATTGAGATAATCAAAGAAGAGAACACAAGCGTGATTCATCTTTTGGGCAATGTCAAGATTGAAGACGAGAATTTGAAGATAGCATGTCGAGAAGCAAGTTTGCACGAAGCCGAGGATTACGTAGTCCTCATCGACGACGTGAGTATTATTGATGAAAATGGTAAAATACAAGCAGAGTTCGCAATCTATTACTTTGATGAGAAAAAGGGCTACTTGAGGGATAGTGTGGTTCTCCTTACGGGTAGTGAGATTATCAGGGCGGATTCACTGTACTACGATGGGGTAGAGGAGCTGGTTCAGATGTTCGGGAATGTGATGATTGAAGACAAGAAAAATAACTTGATGGCATACGGTGAGCAAGGTTGGTATAATCTGAGCGAGGATGAGGGTTGTCTGTTTAAGGGGCCAAGGCTGGAGATAGTGCGTGAAAATAAGGAACCGATGAAAGTCAAAGCCCAGGAATTCAAATTGCTAGCCGATAGTAACAAGTTCTTCGGTTTTGACTCAGTGACTGCGGTTATCGATAGTATAACAGTATATTGTGACACGTTTTCATTTGATCTCAAGGAAGACCACGGCACCATGGTTAACCCGGTTATTCTGGAGAAAAACAATGAGCTGAGAGGAGAAACCGGCACGTTCAAGATGAAGGATAAGGAGATTGAATCATTCGGCGTGCACCGAGGTTGGTCAACGTATTACACTGATGAAGGATCAAAGAACACTGTTGAGGGCGAAGAGATAAACATTGTATTCCGTGATGGAAAGGCGATTAAGATCATTGTTGACGGAGAGCCCAGTGGGATACTTCGACTAAAGAGAAAGGAAGAAGATGCTGGCAACGAATAACCTGACAAAAATATTTGGACGTCGAGTCGTTGTGAACAGCGTGGACCTGGAGATAAATCAAGGAGAAGTGGTCGGTCTGCTTGGCCCAAATGGTGCTGGTAAGACAACAACCTTTAATATGATAGTCGGTTTGTTGGCGCCTAATAAAGGTGATATTACTCTCAATGATGTTGTTATAACCGATCTGCCGATGTATAAACGGGCGCGTATGGGCATATCATTTTTGTGTCAGGAGCCAAGTGTCTTTAGGAAGTTAAAAGTTATTGAGAATCTTATTGCGGTATATGAAATGCTCGGCGTACCGCGCAAACAAGCTGATGTCAAGGCAACCAAGGCATTGGCGGATTTTAACCTCGAGCACGTGAAAGAGCAGAAAGCCTACACTCTTTCCGGTGGTGAGAGGAGGCGTGTGGAGATTGCCCGGGCACTGATAACCGAGCCCAAATTCCTGCTTCTTGATGAGCCGTTCACAGGCATTGATCCGATTTCACGAGCTGAGCTCCAGGACCTTATTCTCGATCTGAAGAGCAAGGGTATTGGTGTTTTGATTTCTGACCATAATGTACGTGAGACACTTGAGATAACTGACCGCTCATATCTCATCTACGAT
>Ga0209986_10001813_pt1 | contig 20120 bp, 21 predicted proteins | sample BlataG_FD_183168 | JGI IMG/M metagenome (GOLD analysis project Ga0209986, IMG submission 183168) | Deep subsurface microbial communities from Black Sea to uncover new lineages of life (NeLLi) - Black_00105 metaG (SPAdes) (version 2) | ecosystem: Environmental > Aquatic > Marine > Oceanic >... | reverse complement strand
ATCTTGAATACGTAGCAAGAACGTTAGGCGCAAGCCAATGGAAAACCTTCTACAGGATATCACTTCCACTAACAGGCCGCCACCTCTTTTCAGGAGCTTTAATGGCTTGGGCTAGAGGAATAAGCGAATTCGGAGCAGTAATAATGATAGCATTCTATCCAATGATTGCACCAGTTTTCATCTACTACCGATTCACTACACAGGGACTTGAAGGATCCCAACCTGTAGCTGTTCTACTAATTCTCGTCTGCTTCACAATTTTCATAACATTACGTACAATATTAAAGCGTTGGGAGACCCACTATGATAGCTCTTGAAAATCTCACATACACCCTTGGAAGCTTCTCCATCCAAAACATCTCTCTTCACATACCTGAGAACGAGTACTTCGTATTGTTAGGCCCAACAGGCGCAGGAAAAACCCTTATCCTCGAATTAATCGCTGGATTCCACATCCCCCACAAAGGTCGAATACTGCTAAACAACAGCGATGTCACACATCTCCCCCCGGAGAAACGAAACATCGGATTTGTATACCAAGACTACTCGCTCTTTCCCCACATGACCGTGAAGGACAACATATCCTTCGGATTGGAAATGCATAAAGCTCCACAAATGGAGATCGAGAGAAAAGTCGAGGACACTATGAATCTCATAGGCATCTCACACCTTAAAGAAAGGCACCCATCAACCCTCTCCGGAGGAGAACAACAAAGAGTCTCCCTCGCAAGAGCCCTCGCAACCAATCCAAAAATCCTCCTCTTAGATGAACCTCTGGGCGCCCTTGACCCAAGAACTCAAAGATTCTTGAGAGAGGAGCTTAAAAGGATACATAAGACACAGAATGTGACAACTATTCACGTAACACACGACCAAACTGAAGCTTTAATCCTGGCAGACAGGATTGGAGTCATAATGAACGGTGAAATAGTCCAAGTAGGCTCTCCACATGAACTTTTCAACAGACCGATAAACGAGAGAATAGCTGAGTTCGTAGGAGTGGAAAACGTTCTCAAGGGCACAATAAAATCGAATAAAGACGGCCTCGCATTGATAGACGTGGACAACCATGAAGTATGCGCGCTCACCGGTATCAAAGATGGAAAAGTAGATGTCTTCATCCGCCCAGAAAACATCGTCCTTTCGAAAAAATCTCTCCGAAGCAGCGCCAGAAATGTCTTCAAAAACAGGATAACCAAAATAACGAATCTTGGACCAATCCTGAATGTGGAGCTTGATAATGGACTTGAAATATTCATAACGAAACAGTCAGCAGAGGAGATGAGTCTGAAACAAGGCGTACAGGTCTATGCATCCTTTAAAGCAACAGCAACACATGTTTCTAGGAGATTAACATAAACCATATGAGAAAGACTGATTATTTGAAACAGGATAGAAAACGAATGTAACATTCTGGAGGTGACACATGAACTTGGCTGCTTCTGTAGAAAACGAAAAGATCAAACCTGCCTTCAAACTGTGGTTTGAAATTGGAGACAACTATGTTTTTGGAGAAGGAACTTACGCGCTCATGGAACAAATAAAAAAGGAAAAAACGATAAGTGCGGCAGCAAGAGCAACAAGCATGTCTTATCGACATGCATGGGATCTCATCAAAGAAGTTGAAAAACACCTAGGTGAAACAGTAATAAAAACCCAAAAAGGCGGAAAACACGGCGGCAGATCGGAAGTGACAACTGCAGGACTTTCACTATTAACAAGCTACAAGAAACTGAAGAAAAAAATAACAGCCACATGCAAACTGGAATAATGTGACTTCCAATTTTCCACGGTTAACCCATGTCAAACCTCCCTTCCACAAGAAGCCAAACAAGACGCTCAAACACCGACGCATAAATGTGCACAGCTCAACCAAAAACAGAATCAAAAAGCTGCATAACGCTTGAAGAGACATTTCTGTGCATCTAATGGAGATTAAACTGTCCAGAAAAACGCGTTGTAATCAGTGCTGGAACTGGAAATCCACCATCAAATCTCCCCGTGAGATAAACTGCGATGAAACTTGTCCAGATAAATTCTCTTCATGAGGAGAATGGTAGACGTTCTCGAGGGGAGAAAGGAGAGAAGAGAGAAACAGTTCCTAGCGCGCGCTTGCGGGTGCACTAGGCTGTGGTTGGAGATAATATTATATGTGCGCGCTATACATCTTCCCAAAGAAGCAATTAATGAAAAATGAAGTTTTGTTTGTGGAGAAAATGGATGAAGAAGAATTCAGGAAATATTTGAAACGGAGAGGAAAAAAACCAGCTGTAGTAAATAGAAATGTTGGTGTTTTGAAGGATTTCATCTCCTACTTACTCGAGAAAAGAGAGAAAGATCTTGATGGTGTGACGACTGATGATATAGACGCTTTTGTTATGGAAATTGAAAGCAAGAAACAATCAGCAAAAGGATAGTTGTATGTCTTAATGAATTATTTCCATTTCTTAGATAATAAAGATCTACTGCATCATACTAATACTCATAGGGACGAAAGAACTAAAAAAGCGAGAAGAATTTTCCCAATTAAGGAATTTCTGAACATCAATCAAGATCATGTTCAGAAACTTGCAGCCATCGGAATCAATAACGTTGAACAAATGCTTGAAGAAGGAAAAACAAAGAAGCAACGTGAACAATTATCCAAACAATTAGGCATCCCAGAGGAAGCAATACTGGAATTGGTTAAGCTTTCTGATATAACTCGTATTGGTTATGTTAAGAAGAAGCTTTCGCGATTGTACTATGATGCGGGATTGGACTCCCCAGCTAAAATCGCGGAGTTTGAACCAAAACAACTTCATGAATTCTTTGTCAAGTTCATCGAAGAATCGGGTTGGGATGGTATGGTTCCGAATCCAAAAGATTTGGTTAGTAATATCAAAAGCGCGAGAAAACTGTCCAAAATTGTAGAAGAATAATTACTTGGAATCTAATACATCTTCAGCAAAAGAAAGTAGGTCCATCAAAAATGGACTGGGAGAATTCTAGGTGGGCGGGAGAGATTTGAACCAGCCCAAGTGGAGATATCACCAGATTTCCCCACAAACTCACTTTTTTATGGCATGATCTACACCGCAGCTTGTATATGCGTAAAGAGTTATAACATCGGAGGCTATATTGGCACGCGCGAGACTCTAAATCAGGGAAAGCTACTGCAGAGGGCACTGATGACATTCAGAAGATAATACGTGCACTAGGTAAACCATAAACAATGATAGCGGGCGGGGCTTGTGGTAAACGGCCTTGCTTGCATCGGTGGGAGTTTGGCGGAAAGCCAAACGTCTTAAGATTTAGCGTGCGTTTCCGGTGTTCTAATGTGTAGAATTATTAGGTACATCAAACCATTTCCTTTTAGGAGGGTTGCTACGAAGTGAAATATGCTATTATCTCACAAGTTTATACCATAATGATGTTTGGCACTTCGATCTTCCTTTGGATTTTCTTGACTCCGATACCAATAATGTGGGAAACGCCAATTTATTTGCAGCATCCTCTATTCATGTTAGAACTGCTCTCTTTATTATCGACAGCGATCGTGTGGATTGTGACATTGCCAATATTCTTATACAGTTTAATGAAGGGAAAGATAGCCAAAACCAGAAGTATTACTCAAAATTTGTTTGTAGTTTCTCTGGCGCTCGCTACAATAGTTGTTGCAATATCAGGAAGCATATTCTTCTCAAAAACTATTCCGTATCGCCCTAGTCAGGTAGATGATTTATGGGTTTCATATTTTGATCCACCTAATCCCTTCGGACAAGTGTATGGTTTTGGTGTTCTCTTTTGTGAAGGATTATGGTTAGCGTGGACGATATTCATTGATGGTTCTGAAAGATTAGGGAAACGCGCGCGAGAGAACCAGCGACAAATGGAGATATCACCCGCTACCTCCTCCTTCTTTTTAACAGCACTTGTTAGGAACTTGCGTCTGCCAGTCTGAAGACGACAGTTCTGTGGCTTTGGAGCTATTCTATCAGGGCTGCATCCCTAAGTTTCGCTTCTAAGTCTTCTAGACCCAGTTTTCGTAACGTTTCTGGTTTTGGCACTCCGTTCTCGTTCCAGCCGGCAGCTTCAAAGTATTCAAGTCTTGACTCTTCAAACTTCTTTCTATCTAGTGTTTTTCCTTTGTAGGGTCCTGAGGGCAGTGGCTCCCAGAACCGCGGCGGATTATCATCATCCAGTTTAGGCTTCCACTTGACGTCTGGTCCGCCTAAAAGCAGCATGGCTCTTTGCAGGTGCAGTATTCTGGGTGCCTTTTCCTTATACCATTTCTTCTGTGTCAGTCTCCATCCTGTTGTCGCCTCGTAAAAGTTGAATATTTCTGTGTCTTCGATTCCGAATGCGGTGAAGACGCAGTAGATGGCTGAGTCAGCCATTATTGAGGATAATTCGCCTCCTTGGTCAATCGGGAGAGAAGCCGACGATGTGTGGTCCCCGCCTTGGACTGAGCACGCGTAGGCAATGTTTTCTGAAATGAAGTCTTTTCCGCTTCTAACTCCATGCGCTCCTATGGCTACACCCTTCTCGTGAACAGCATACTTGAGCAGATCGAGACCTTTGATTTCTCCAAGCTTTAAGGCTGCCCGATAAACTCCCTCGGCTAGGATGTTGCCGATTCCCTTCCTGAAGGCTACTTTCTCAGCTAGGGCTGCGAAGGCTTCAACGTTTCCCCATTCAAGTTCTATTCCATCTAGATCTTTCTTTGTTAGTATTCCTTTCTCGTAGAGTTCTGCTGCGAATCCTAACACTGCTCCACCTTGAATCCCACACAAGCCCAGCTCGTTACTAACGTAGGATAGGTAGATGTTCTCTTCAGGGGTGAATATTCCGAGGTTTGTTCCCAAATAGGCTTCAAGCTCGTAGTCTGGATTGTCGCATATTGCCCCCCTAAACCTTCCAGTTTTTAGCACCGCGAGCTTTAGACATGTCGTTGGACAGCCAAAGTCTCCCCAGCTTTTCTTAACCCAGTACTTGTCGAATTCTTCTCCCCTGTAACTTTCCCTGTCATGCCATTCATTCTGCCAGTTTCTGATAGGTTCAGAACTCGTTTCGGCCCCAAAGAAGTAGCCTCCTCCTCCAGTCCCCCAGCGTCTGAACCTTTCATTCTCAAAATTCAATTCAGAAAACCCTTGGGCTAGATCCAACACTTTCTCTTGATCACAAACGTCTGGTACCGCCCCAAATCCTTTTGCGACTATCGCTTTCAAGTTCTTAGCCCCCATTACTCCGCCATATCCACCATAACCGGCTCCATGTGCATACTTGGCGACGACAGCTGCAACCCTAGTCTTATTTTCTCCGGCCGGTCCAATATAGAGAATTGAGGGTTCCTTCACTTCCCCGTGGCTAGGCCGAACGTCTTTGATTTCCGCGATTGACTTATTAACCAGAAAACGTAGGGTTTCCCTTGCTCTTTTGCCCCAGATGGGCGAGGCGTCTTTAATTTCGACTTGGCTGTCGCATATGAATATGTAACATGGCTTTTCTGCTTTTCCAGTTATTATTACCCCGTCATAGCCTGCGCATTTCAAGTCTACTCCAAACTCGCCTCCAACCGTTGAGCCGATTACACCATTGCTTTGAGGCGACTTTCCAGAGACACAGACTTTTGTTCCGGGGAAGTATCCCGTGAACGGGCCTGTAAGGACAAGTAAAATGTTCTCTGGGCCAAGTGGATCTACAGTTTCCCATTTTGTGCCAAGTCTATCCCATAAAACCTTGGTAGCCAGGCCTCTTCCGCCGATATAATCTCTTAGAATCTCGTCTGAAAATTTCGCGTCTTTGACGTTTCTGCCGGAAAGGTTTATTTCCAAGAATTTCCCGGCGTAGCCCCTCATAAGTCAATAACCTCCTTTGCGGTTTCTTCTCCAAGAATTTCCTTGGCGACTTCACGCGTGAGTTTTTGGGGTGTTTTGGCTAAGGTCTTATATGAGACTTCTTTTTCTCTTGGAATAAGCATTAATGTGTTCCATCGGCCTTCTTGGCATGCTTTGACGCATTTTGGCTTTCCATCACACAAATCGCAGATGACAATGTAGTTTCCTTCTGGATGGAGGTGGGGTACATTTCCCGGGCAAACCTCTATGCAGAGACCGCATGCAGTGCATTTGGAAGCATTTACGCTTACTGCCCCAGTTTGACCGTTTACGGATAGGGCGCCTGTTGTGCATGCGTCAACACATGGATAGTCCTCGCATTGGAAGCATAAATGGGGAATCTCAACTCCTGGGACAATCATGAAAATCCGTATTCTGGAAGCTTCAGGCCAGATTTTCCCTTCATGATAAAGCGCACAGGCGATCTCACATCTTCTACATCCACTACAATTCTCATAGTTGCGCGTAATCCACACTCGTTCGTCTCGGTTCATACCATATAATTTACTGCACAATCAGAAAAGGTTTCCTCTTTCGAGCCAATTTCAGTCTTGCGGCGTACATCCCTGCGCGTGAATGCCATATTCGGCGACCCCTCCATAGAATCAAGAATTCAACGTGAAATCGGGTCAACATCTGAAGAGATCAAGGCTCTTCTGGAAGTTGGCTATGAATACACGTGCGAAAAAGAAGGGCTATTGTTCTTCCGAAAAAGAAAATAGCTCGTTTCAACAACTGGAAACTTATGTGGTCAGGACAGAAACAAGGCGCACGCGCTTTGTTGGCCAAAGGTATTACATATTTTGGAGGATAATTTTTTCCTTTGCAAAAGAGTTGAAATCTTTTCGATCCACGACCTTTTGGAATACCCTCAGTATCAATCTCTCTCATCGCCATGAGAACATGAGTTCGATTAATATTTCTTGGCATCATGTAATCACTTCTCCCGATTTGTGAGTGCAGTGATATTGGGATATACCTTTTCTCACAGAAAAGTGTGCAACCGAGTGATTAGGCCCAGATTCTATCAGCTTCTTCTTCCCTTTCCAGCCTACGGCTTTCAGCGCGCGCGCAGTTCTATGATGCCGTTTCCAGTGCAAGTAAACTTTCGTCTGTAACAGTAAGCCGCAGATTTTAATCAGTCTGGCAAGCGTTTCTAGGTTGGCTTCCCTTATTTTCTCCTTGAACATCTTATGTCGCCCATAGGGTAATCCGCTGAAGAACTGTTTCATAAACCTAGGCTGCATATTACGGATAAACGCTTCTTTCACATTATCCAGCTGTGAACCCTTTAACCCTTGAAGCTTAGCCAGGACATACTTGCTGCTGCCTAATAGTTGAGTGTTAAAGCCTACTGCGTCAAGAATCTCTGCGACGTTTACTAGCGCGTTCTTAACAGCACTTAGAAACTTAAGCACAAAGCTAGCCTGACCCCCCCCTAGTTTTTTTGCTAAGTTTATCCCAAATAGCTTCCTGTTTAGCCTTCGCGTGCGGGTGTTAATGTAGAAGAAAGGTTTTTATGAATTGAAATGTTGCATGCTGCTTTGGAAGGACGGTTACGTGGCTCGAAAAGTCGTTAAGGTTTATTTGACGCCTCAACAGAAGAAGCTTCTTCAAAGAATATGTCAAACCCTTGGAATGAACGAAAGCGAAGTCTTACGCTACGCTTTCATGAAATACGCTGAAAGCATAAGCTTAGTAACCGAAAGAGTGCATGGAAGAATCTAAACGTGCATAGCGCGCGCATATTTTTAAATAATGGTACGGTAATTTTAACCATGAAAAGGAAACATCCGGCTAGTGAAGAAGCGATAGAATGGTCTAAGAAAAAGAATCCACCCTTGATGGATCCTCCAGAAGCCGACCTACTCATGGGATACGCCAAGAAATGTAAGATTCATTTCGTTGAGATAGGAACCCATAAGGGTGGATCTGCATCGCTGATAAGCAGATGTTCGCCGTCGGGTGTTAGGTTAACAACCATTGATACGTTTGAAGAAGCACATGAAGGTTCTTTTCCTCCACAGAAGAAACCTCCAACATATGAAGAGGCAAAACGAACAATACAGAAGCAAGGTGAAACATCTAAGGTTAAGATTATTAAGGGATGTAGTTGGGAGGTTGCTGAGGCCTGGACTGGAGAAATTGATATGTTGTTCATCGATGGTGATCATAGATATAAGGCGGTCAAGGAGGATTTCAAAAGCTGGGAACCTTATTTGATAAAAGACGGCTACATATTAATGCATGATGTAAACAGGTATGAAGGAGTTACAAGAACCTACGAAGAGATCTTGAGGAGTCCAAGGTTCATATTGGAAGAAAGAGTGATCACACTTGCTGCAATTAAGAAGTTAGGTTGATGAGATGTGCAGAGATTGAAAGAGCTGGCGCGCGCGCGAAAGCTGTTCCGGAAACGAAAGTAGCCCCAATTATCTCCCTGTCCGGGGGGGATTGTAAATGGGGTCGCGGGGATTTGAACCCCGGATCGCCAGCGCCCCAGGCTGGTATCCTTGACCACTCCAGAAGAATCTAGCACTAGGATACCTACCAAATCACCAACACTAGACACTTTAACTAGACGACGACCCCACACAGAAACAAGAAACAAAAACCTAATTATAAATACGTTGTTGAAAGCCAAAAGCAATGGATTAGCTGAAAACACATTAAAATCAATATCATACAGCCTTAAACAGATAAGCAAACACGCAGACCTAAACAACCCCGAAGAAGTAAAAATATACATTGCAAACGCAACCAAAACCAACGGAGAACCTCTCTCCAATGCCACTAAAGCAAAACTTGTATTCTGCTATGACCGTTTGTGCAAAACTCAACAAATCCAATGGAAAGCACCAAAATACAAATGTGAACAAAAAATACCCATAATCCCAACAAAGGAAAACGTAACTAAAATAATCAGCGCATCAACAAACCGATACACCACAATATTCACAATATTAGCAGAAACAGGACTAGAAGGACAAGAACTACATAAAACACACAAAGACGACATAGACACAGAACAGGGAATAATCAGCGTAAAAGGATGTAAAGGACACGCATCAGGCTCATATAAACTTAAAAAACGTACAATTGAAATGCTAAACGAATATTTAGCCAAAAACCCACAAGAATACCCATTTCCGCAACCCAAAGTAATGAGCCAAATCCGGAGAAGAACAAGAAACAAATTAGCACACAACCTAAAACAACCACAACTAAAGAAAATCCCAATGAAAAACCTACGCAACTACTCAGGAGCAAAACTATACAACACACTAAAAGACCCAATCGCAGTAATGCGACACCTCAGACACAAAAAACTAGAAACAACAATGCACTACATACGAGGAATAACCATAGGAGGAGACGAAGAATACACATGCAAAACCGCCAGCAACATCAAAGACGCTTCGCAACTAATAGAGAACGGATTCCAATACATAACAGAAATAGACGGATACAAACTATTCAAAAAACGCAAATAAACCTCTTTTTTCTTTAACCATTAAAAGCGCGCGCGCTCGCTGAAGAGATAGACCTTTTGGATACAATGCTCTCTAGCCTTGTTGAGTTACTAGAGGAAAAAGGCATCATAACGCAAGAAGAATATGAAAAACGAATCAAAGAAAAAGTAAGCATCAAATACATAAAGGATTAAGAATGTCTGTTTGTATCAGTAAACAACTAAGTTTAAATTCATCCACGAAAACTATGATTTACTAATAACGTGAGAAAGATGATGTCTCTTAGTAATGAGAAGATTTCTGATAATCTAGAGCTCGTTAGACGCAGCATACCTTTCCCTCAGCGATTTGAATATGAAGGAGACACGATCAATAAAACGTTCAAAGATTATAAAACTGCTATTATTGATACTGTCAACGTCAATCTAAAACTCCTCGATGAATTGCCCCCTTTAAAAACCCTCAATATTGAGGATGTCAAGAAACGTTTGAGGAAGATAGTGGAAGATATGCTTAAGCAAGATCCTGTGTTTGAGAAGTCAGTAGAAATCGGGAGGTATGCAGATGATATATGGAAATACATCGAATCATATTTCAGAGAAATCTTCGAGTATCATGATAGTATCAGAAAACATTTAGATTCAGAAATCTTCGATGTTTGTAGGATGTTCTTCAATTCTGACTTGCCTATGCTATTCTTGACGACGATTGAAGATGCAATACTGATAGAAAAGGATTATTTAGACGCGTATGACAAACTAATACACAAAGAACGCTTGAAACTACTTCTCAGCCGAAACAATCGCAAGAAATTTAAGCAACTCTGTGACGCCCATAATCGCTGGATCAAGCCATTTACTGAAAGAATGGACAAATTGGAACAGACGCGAACAAGGCTTTTCTGGTATACAGACTTCAACAACTCAGCCACTGTCGACGAAATATTTAAAGTCAAGAGCATTAGATCAAACGCTCTAGACATGGAAATCATTCAAGGCTTTATTGATGACCTTCGCAAGCAAGTCAAAGAAATGGAGACATTGATTGCGCCCAAAATGCAGTTCTCTTTTTTCATGTCGTATGAGAAAAACATTGGTGCTAGATCAATAAGAAAAATCATGGAACTTGCGAATGTTCCAGAAGGATAAGCGTTGTCCTTCGGGCAGTTTGAAGGCTTTTTCTTAGACACGTGCATACTGCTTCCTCATCCTCTAGAATCCATGATGAAAGCTTGTTCAGACTTCCTAAAGGAAGCTGCAAGCCAATGTATTATATCTTCATCTATCAAAACAGAAGCTTTGGATTTGATTGAACGTTCTCATATCGTAATTGTCTTATTTATCCATGACCCTCTGAAATCCTATCTGGAGTCAAAGGGAATCAAAGAATTAGGCAATAGAGACGGAAAGATAATTGCCGACTTCTTTTCAGAACAAAAGGCACAGCTAAGGAAGCATCATTATACAAAGTCGAACATTCAAAACGAAATACTAGGAGCTATCGAAAACTACGTTGCGTCCCAACTGCATTCACTCAAGAAGGGAAAGAAGCTACCTATTGGCATTTTCTTGCCTGCTCTAGCAGCTGAATTAGCGGTAGTCAAGCACAAAATGGAAGCTCCGTTTAAAGGAGGAATTAGATGCGAAGAGATAAAACCTAATGATTCCGTTCTATCCGCAGTAGTCATCAGCGCAATAATGGGAAATGAGCAGCGCGCGCGATGCCCTTCATCTTGCCTCAGCCTTGCAGTACCAATTTAGGCGTAATAAATGGGTAATTTTCGTTACCACAGACCAAAAAGACATTCTGAACAAAGAGACTGAACTCAAAGAAATCTTTCTGCAATGCTCAAGACCTGAATGGGCACTAGATTATCAACGGGACACGACAAAGAATAAAGCACCTCTCGAACATGTCCAAGACATCAAGAGTTATACAACCAAGCAGAATCGAATCTTGGATGCGATGAAAAAAGCTGTAACAACTTAACCATGTAGAAAGAATCAATGCAACCTTGCCACTACCATCACAAATAACTTAACAGTATACCCTAGACCATGACGTTCCAAGAAACTCCGACGACACCTAATCGGTACGCAAAGCCGACAACACAAAAACCACGACGCAACCACGCAAAACAGACGACGACAACGACGACGCAAACACAACTCAAAGAACTCCAGAAATTGCTATGCACTAATCGTGCTATCCTCACGCAATTTCTTAAAAAGCCAATAAATGATGAATGGCATGCACATACAAAAAAACGAACTACAATAAGCATAACCCAAAAAATGGTCACTAAGGTAAACCAAAACAAAATAGCGATAATAAAACAAACACGAAAATAAAAACGACGACGACGCTAACAAAAATAAATAAACCTTATCTTCAAACCCGAAAGAAAGGCAGACACAACAAACCAAAGAAGAACCCGCAATACAAACAGGCTAAACCTTAGAACAATACAGCTAAACAACTTATAGTAAACCGAAACCAACAAAAACAAAAACAGGAAATAACACTAAAACGCTTCAAGAATCAGCCAACCATCCTTAAACTCCCAACGCCTCTTATCATAACCAGACAATTTAATCAAACGCTTCAAAGGAACAGACTCAATACGAGAACCTTGCTTACGAACCCGAATAAACAAACGCAACTTAGCCATACTCATCACAGGGTATAAGAGTAAAACGAAAATATAAAACTTCTACAAAAACAGGCACATATCAAAACACAGGGTAAACCCTTAAATCTCACGCCAACCCATTAATACAGGAGGAAAACAAAAATGAAAAACACAAAAATAGATTTGATGGGAATTCATGGAAAAAACAAGAATATAAAATTACTAAGCCTTAGGGCTGGTATCCTTGACCAAACTAGACGACGACCCCCCACAACTGGACAACGACCCAATAATGAGAACTTAATAATAAATACACTCCTAAAACTTAAAGGTACAGGATTGGCAGAAAGCACTTTAGAAAAGACCTCATACCGCTTAACAAGACTAGGCAAACTATGCGACTTAGCAAATCCAGAAGAAACGAAATTGTCAATTGCTAGTCTAAAGGTAGCTAACAGCGAAAAGCAGAGTTACGTCTGAGGTTCTCTTGACCCATTCCCGATTTAGAAGGAATCCCCTGTTTCCGGTTCGGTTTGCTGCACTTGTATTGTTCTAGTCCACTCTTTTTGCATACTGAATTGCTTGTGCTCTTCGCCAGCACCATAGTTGTAGTTGACACTTAGGTTCAGGGTAATCCTGATTTGGAGCGTGTTACCAGCTTTTAGGGCATCTGGTTTGAACTCGAAGTTGATTTGTCTATCACATCCATCTGTGTTTTCTAGTGTTTCGTTGCATATCATGTAGCCTGTTGCGTTAGTTATTTGAAACGTTAGCCTCAGCGAAACGTTCAGATTGTGAAATTCGGCATGCATAAATCTGTTTTCAGAGGTTACTCTTTCCCTATGAACGTATCCCTTTCCGTCAAATGGAGCACTGCCAAAGAAATGCACACTATACGCTTTTGCCACCCAAGAATAATTAGCACCAGACAACGGAGAAGACATAATCGGACTAGCATCATAAGTCAACGATAGCACAGTAGCCTCATACCTGTAGAAGAACCACAACAATACTGATGAAATCAAAACCACAATCAACACAATAGCAACTATCGCTACGATTTTCTTGTTCATACATGTCACATCTTGTCAAATGCTTTCATAGTGTCATGTTCTACTCGCACAATAAATAAGACTTACGCATCTATGGTTCATATTGCAGAATTTTGGAACATTTTGCACAAAATTCAGTCAAGCGGATAATAGAAGGACAAAACATGCATTTCAATCTTGATACTCTATTCATAAAATTCTTTTACTTGAGATTGCAAAATTCCACAGAAAAGTAGGAAATCAAAATGAAAACCTATCTGAAGACCTCTTTCGTTGTGGTTGCATTACTCTTCCTCTCAATTCTGTTGTCTGACGTGAATGCAGCAACAATCACTTCTTGCACGTTTGACAGAGGTGTATATTATCAAGGCGAAACTGGATACGTTTCACTAACAGTATACAATAACATGGATGATACGATACGTGTCTTTGAAACAACTGCTGCAATAGGCTACTTTTATGCTGATGGAACAACGTATCTGCAAACTTTCTTCACAAATGCAACACTTCCAATCGAAATACCTCAAGGGCAATCAAGAACATTCTATATTCCATTCAGCCTACCCGCAAACATTGCCTCAGGATATATGAAGTTCTTTGTTAGAGCGAAAACAGAGCTATGGAATGCTGCGTCACAAAGATGGTATCAATCAGATTTTCCGACAGCCGAACCTGTTCTTTACGTTGAATCGCCATACAAACAACAATTTGAGCAACAACAAACCATAAACGAACAGTTGCAAGACCAAATAGATGAACAAGAGAACACAATCAATCAGCTACAAGAGCAGCTTGGAAATCTTCAAATATCTTACAACAACATGACACTTATGGTGTATATACTCATAGCAATAACAATCGCATTAGTAATAGCAATGGCTTTTCTCATGAGGTTCATCTGGAAACCTAGAATCGCACCCAAGCCCATGCCACAATAACTCACCTTTTTTCATCTCAAAGACATATGTTTCTTGCTGGAAACAAAATACCATTTCAGTCAGATATCGAGAAATAGAATTATGCAAGCTAAGGTAAACGTCAATGCCAAACCAATAGAAGTTTGTTCTAGCACTTCTTATAAGCAACTGCGACCATTGTCCTTTTTGGAGAAAGTAGAAATCGGAAGTTGGATTTCGCATTGCGGGAGATATCTCCACTTTCTTGGTTGATTTAAATCACATTCTAATGTTATCTAAAATCTAATCAACTTGTCTAAATCTCTTCTTTCCAGCTATCCTCAATCTCTACATTATGTTCATAAGTCAAAGTAACAAAAACACATGGAGAACAGGTCTTACGTCTATCTCTTTCACCCCAAGAGAAAAATGACTGTTTAGGCAGAGATAATAATATAAGAAGGTAAGAAAAAAATGTCTAAAATGCAAATCACCATATTGGAACAAACCAAAAAGGAAGGTGAAAGACAAATGAATAAAAAATTACTAAGCCCTAAGGCTGGTATCCTTGTCCAAACTAGAGACCGTCTCCAGGGAACTAGATACCGCCCCCTAGGACAAGTCTTAACTAGACGACGACCCCTCATGGATACAGTTTATTTAGGCTTTTAAAAGAGTTTTTTGTCTTAGTATTCACCTATGTAATCAAATCCTGTCTCACTTTATACTTTTGCCTTTTTTGCGGCATCTCTCAAGGCATTAACTAGCTGTCTTTGCGCAGTTCAGCTGGCTAGTTGCCCGTTAAGACACCTCACCCGAAAAAAAGACACCAAACACTAATCTATTTTCTTACCTAATAAATCTACTGCGCCCTTTCAAGCACTAGTCATCATCCATCAGGGCACGCATATGTAACCACTATTGAGTATGCCCCCTTACGCTCATCATACTAGACGCAGTCATCTGATGTAAAAAGCTATCAAGAAAGAGAAGGAATAAGCCACGAGTAGGCTTGCGGATATTATTAGAAGAATCATTTGTATTGCAAGAAGAACACACAAAATGCGGAAAACTCTTAAAGAACAAAAAGAGAAGAAAGACGAAGAGAAGGAATAGACTATGAGAGAGATTGAGTGGAAGGTTCTTTCTGAACTTATGCGGAATGCCAAATTAAGCGATAGGGATGTGGCCAGGAAAATTGGTAGTTCTCAACCCACGGTTACTAGAGCGAGAAGGAAATTGGAGAAGGAAGGATACATCAGAGAATATACAGTGATTCCTAATTTTCGTAAACTTGGATATGAAATATTGGCTGTCACGCTTTTCAAATATAAAAAACGTTTTGATGCAGAAAAAATCAGGAAAGCAAAGAAGATACTTGGTGAAAGCTTCAAGGAAGGCCCTTTTGAAATCATTATGGCTGAGAGGGGACTGGGCGGTGGATACAACGCAATTATGATGTCGATTCACAGAAACTACGAATCTTTTATGGAGCTTATGAGTTGGGCCCAGCAGTTTTACGATTTGGAATTAGATGAATTTGAAAGTTTCCTTGTAAACTTGGCTGGAGAAGTTCGTTATCAGCCTCTGACTTTCTCATTCTTAGCCAAACATCTACTAACAATCAAAGAAAAGGAATAATATTGCAAGTGCCAGAAAAATGGAAATGTGTAATATTCTGCAGCGATCAGGGAAATAGAAGGAAGAGCTTGAAAAACGGTTGTAGACAAGCGAAAAAGTCACGCTTACAGCCATCGGCAGAATAAGGTATAAAGTCCTTGCATATTTGCAGAAACGAGAAGACATAGAAATAGTCAAAGTTGAAACAAGGTACATGAAGAACAGGGACAAAGGCATAGGATTGAAAGTCACGGTTAAAAGACCCGACAAACACAAGTCAACCTCCTAAGGCGCAAGAAACACGTGCTCCCGCATTCTACTTGTCACATTAATTCAACTTATGATACTTATGCCATTTCTATCATTTGCGATACCAGCGCACACACGTAAGATTTAGCGAAGGCGTCATCGTGGTTACGATATCTTGTCAAAATTTCAAAGAAATCTTGAGGATAAACAAAATCATAAAACAATATGTAGAAAGCTCACAAGGGTTCAGATCCTCTACCGCGTGCCACCCAAACTCCTGCAAAACTCGTAAGAGGGAGGGCATGGCAGATCTGCAAACGCTTGGGAATAATGAATCACACTCAGAGACACTGGCGAGCAACTCAGCTTGTAGCTCGCAGACGCTATGGGCCCGTTCACTCTTAAAGAAGCTCTGCGTCGGGCGACTATGCCTTTCGAGTACGTGCTCAGAGCTGAAAGTCGTAGGTCAGAGCGTGAAGCAGAGGCTGATAGGATTTGGGCCTAGTGCCTGCTCAATCTTTACTTACCCACCATACATAAAGGTAGGGCGGACTATAGTGCGCGTGCACTATTTACTTACTTTATATGCTTCCACTTTCACACTTGTTATTTTACCTTTCAATTCTTCAGAAATATCTATGTCATAACTCGACTCGTATGCAACCCTGACCTTTTTGAATCCCGCTTTCCTTATCGTGTTCAAGTATTCTTCTTTTTCTAAAGCTCCTGCAACACATCCTGCCCATGCGTCAAAGCTTTTCTTTATTTTTTCAGGTATTTCCCCTTCTGTGACAAGATCAGAGATCAAAATTTTCCCACCATGTTTTAGTACTCTATAGGCTTCGCGAAACACTTTTTCTTTATCGACAGAAAGGTTGATCACACAGTTGCTGATGATGACATCGACCGAATTATCTTCAACTGGGAGATTCTCTATTTCGCCCAGCCTGAACTCTATGTTTGTGTAGCCGTATTTCTTTGCAGTAGATTTCGCTCTCTTGATCATTTCTTCTGTCATGTCAACTCCGATGGCTTTTCCTTCATGTCCAACTCTCTTAGCTGCAAGAAAGATATCGATTCCGCCACCTGAACCCAAGTCAAGAACGGTGTCACCTTCCTTTAAGGCGGCTAACGCAACTGGATTTCCGCATCCTAGACCCATGTTAGAAGCTTCTGGAACATTTCGTAAGTCTTCATCAGAATAACCTATTCTCTTCCCAAGTTCTATGAGAGAAGGCCCACATTCACATGATAGACAGCAGGACGCCCCTGCTTTTGCCATCTCGCTATATCTCTTCTTAACAAACTTTTTGATTTCTTCCTCTTCCATATTCTTTCACCTTTTATTTGAGAATATCCTTGAGCATACGACCCAGTACTTTGCTTACCGCATCTCCAAGCTTCTCCGCTTTGATCATCATGATACAGCATATTTCACCGTCTCGTTCACAACCTACAACCGCTAACTTATCATTCGGCTTTATCTTGGCTTTCTCCCTAACACCTTTTGGAAGGGCTATTTATCCCCTCGAATCAATGGTCACTACAGCATTAACTTTGCAACATTCCGCGTCATTATTCATTTTTTTCTCTCCCACAAAATATTATTATTTGGTATATCTAAATCTATCTGATAATTCTGACATTTCAGAATCTTTGAATGAATCCAAAAGCACAGTGTAAGCGAGTCTAGTATAATTTATTGTTTACCATGTGTGCGCAAACATGCTTCCAAACAAAAAATGAGGGGTTTGCGGGAGATATCTCCATTATGGTTTGTTAGAAGCTATAGAAGATTAACTGTGAGCATGAAAGGCTGCTTTCGCTTTTTGAAGATTTTGGTCTCTTTATACTAAAAGTTATAAGAGCTGAAAACGAAGACGTAAACGGTCGACGGTTCATGGGCGAAAACCTTCACAGACGTCCTGTAGAGTTGCTACAAAACCTGATCCGTTTTGACACGACCAACCCTCCTGGCAATGAAGCAGAGTGTATTGTCTACATAGACAGATTACTGACTGAGGCGGGTTTTGAAACAACTCTCCTTGCTAGGGATTCTAATCGTCCCAACTTGATTGCCCGTCTTAAGGGACAAGACACTGCAGCACCGTTTCTGCTATATGGTCATGTGGATGTCGTGACAACAGCAAACCAGAAATGGACACATCCGCCTTTTGAGGCGAAAATTGAAGACGGCTACATCTGGGGTCGAGGCGCGTTAGATATGAAGGGAGGCGTCGCTATGATGTTGGCGGCTTTCCTTCGTGCCAAAGCTGAAGGTCTGAATCCAGCTGGTGATGTCGTGCTTGCTATCCTGAGCGATGAAGAGGCTGGTGGTGACTATGGGGCCAAGTACGTGGTTGAAAACCATGCTGAGCAGTTTGAGGGCATCCGTTATGCCATCGGTGAATTCGGCGGCTTCTCAATGTACATTGGCAAGCAAAAGTTCTACCCCATTGGAGTCGCCGAAAAACAGATGTGTTGGATGAAGGTGTCCGTGCGTGGCCCTGGCGGACATGGATCTATACCCTTACGCGGCGGTGCCATGGCGAAGTTGGGCATATTTCTCCAGCAGTTGGACAGACACCGCCTGCCAGTACACATCACACCTGTTGCACGTCAGATGATTGAAGCATTGGCTTCGGCTTTGTCATTCCCTACAGGCTTTATCCTGCGTCTACTCCTCAAACCATCTCTGACCGATCACGTGCTAAAACTACTCGGCCAAAGAGGGAAAACCTTTGAACCACTGCTTCGCAACACGGTCAATCCTACTGTTATTCATGGTGGAGAAAAGATCAACGTAATCCCTGGCAAAATCGTCCTTGAACTTGATGGGCGTCTGCTGCCTGGTTTCGGCCCTGAGGATATGATCGCTGAACTGCGCCAGATCATCGATGACGAAGTGGAACTCGAAGTGATCAGGCATGATCCTGGTCCTGCTGAGCCAGATATGGGTTTGTTCGACACATTGGCAGATATTCTATGCAAAGCTGACCCAAGTGGTAAACCAGTGCCGCTGCTATTGCCCGGAGTTTCAGATGCGCGATTCTTCTCTCGATTAGGCATTCAGACTTATGGCTTTTTGCCAATGAAACTGCACATTGATTTTAACTTCATAAAAACCATCCACGCTGAAGATGAACGCATTCCAGTTGAATCCGTAGCTTTTGGCAGCGAAGCAATCTACAAAACCCTACAAAGCTTTCAATGAAAGAAGCTGGACAAGAAGAGAAACTGCAGTAATAAACCGCACGCTTAGGAAAACTAAAAAAAAAGAGGTTGCGCGGGAGACATCTCCACGGGTAGCATGCCTATGCTGTAACGGAGAGTAAAGAACGTTTTTATGTTTTGGTTTCTGATTAAATGTAAGATCTGTTGGAGGTTTGTACGTGAAAAACAGTTTTGACAATGTCAAGAATCAGATCGGATTCTGTGGAATTTGGTGTGGTAGCTGCGTGGTTGGTAATGGGGCTTTGAAGGAGTTGACAAGGCGGTATGAGGAAGTGGTCGAAAAATACGGTTTGAAAGAATGGGCATCCAAAGACTTCGACTTCAGAGAATTCAAGAAGGGGCTGACTTCAGTTCAAGAGGGTGCCCTTTGTGAGGGATGTTTGAAAGACGGGGGAAGAACTAATTGCGAAATCCGGAGATGTGCCCAAAGCAGGAACATAAGTGACTGCTGCACTTGTGATGACTTTATGGAGTGCCAGAACTCTAATTTACTCAAGAAGATGTGTGAGGGCGCCCGCCGTGCAGGTCTCTTAGTCAAGGACAAGGATGCTGATAGGCAAGAGTTCAAAGAGAAGGGAACAAATGAACTTAAAAAGCAATTCCCAATCTGCATCCTGCTATGTGACACTTCCTAGCTAGCCAAAAAATGGGGTTTTGCGAGAGACACCTCCAGTGGGGTGTTAGCCTAAACTAGACGACGACCCCAGTGCACTCTCAGGGGATCAAAGTGTTTATATTCAAACTAGGAATGAATGATTTAAAAAGTGTTGCCGGCATACTATAAAAGCGTGGAGGGTGTTTGTTGGAGTTTGCCATTGAAACTACGGGTCTAACAAAGAGATATGGATCTTTAGTTGCTGTGAGTAAGCTAGATCTCAAGGTTAAAGCAGACATTATTCACGGCTTCTTAGGCCCTAACGGTGCCGGAAAAACCACTACAATCAAGATACTGGTCGGGTTGTTAAAGCCTGACAGCGGATCAGTGAGTGTTTTAGGTCAAGAACTTGGTTGGGACAAGCCAGATGTAAGATCGAGAATAGGTTACATGCCTGAACTTCCAAAGTTGCCTAAGCATCTGAAGGGAA
>Ga0209986_10001811_pt1 | contig 20125 bp, 17 predicted proteins | sample BlataG_FD_183168 | JGI IMG/M metagenome (GOLD analysis project Ga0209986, IMG submission 183168) | Deep subsurface microbial communities from Black Sea to uncover new lineages of life (NeLLi) - Black_00105 metaG (SPAdes) (version 2) | ecosystem: Environmental > Aquatic > Marine > Oceanic >... | reverse complement strand
CCCACGCCCGCGGCGAGGTGAAAGATTCGCAGACCGGCAATGCCTGCTGGAACATCTGGGTGGTGAGCCCCAGGATCGAGTCAAAAGGAGAGTGAGCCACCGCAGTTCCCAGGGCCCACAGCGTCCGTGCATGGCTATCCTCCGATCCTACCTCCTCAATAAAGTGCCGGTCATAGGCCATGAAGTTTTGCACGCGGCCACTCTCCTTGTCCAAGGCATAATTGAGAAAAGAGAGGTAGCGCTGCAATAGCGGCAAGATTTCCTCGTCTTTGAATAGTTCCCAGTTCATGATGGCCACCACCACGGCGCGGGCATTGTCATCGGTAGTGTAGCCATGCCGGCGATCCGGCGTGGTGAAGATCGCATGTTGCAGGATGCCGGTATCATCGGTCAACAGCCGCAGGTGGTCCAGCTTGATCTCCGGTAGGGAGGGTCGCTTCGCGGTCCGCTCCCTTATGCGCAGGCCGATAGCTGGCTCCCGACATTCCTGTAGCGCACGTCTGAAGGCCTCGATGTAGGCTCCGGCCACCTCGCGCCACACCATCTGCCGCCCGAACTGATAGGCGCGCTTACGCAGGGCATCCCGCTCCGTCTCATTATCGAGGAGCTCACGCAGTTGGCGCGCTAAGGCATCTGGATCCCGGAACGGTACCAGATGCCCCCTCCCTTCGGCCAGCAGCTCTTGCGCATACCAGTAAGGCGTGGAGACGATCGCCTTGCCGCAGGCCACGGCATAGGCCAACGTCCCCGAGGTGATCTGCTCCTTCGCCAGATAAGGAGTTAGGTAGATATCCGCCGCGACCAGAAATCGGATCAGTTGTTCCAGGCTGACAAAGCGGTTATAGAAGACGACGTGCTCCTCCAGTCCCTTGCGCTTGACCAGCCTCTCCAAGGAGAGGCGATACTCCTCACCGAAGCGCCGTTTCACCTCAGGATGAGTCGCGCCGAGCACGATAAAGAGCAGGTCGGGAAACTCGTTTACCAAAAAGGCTATCGCCTCGATCGCTACTTCAATGCCCTTATTGGGATTGAGCAGGCCAAAGGAAAAGATCACCCGCCGCCCCTCGGCTTGGAATTGGTCCTTTGTATAGGCAGGATCGAGAAAGGGCACATCCGGGGCGCCATGGTGGATCAGGAGGATCTTCTCCGCTGGGACGTCATAGACATCCACTAACAGCTCTATCGCCTTTTGCGCCATCACCACTACGAGCGTGGAACGCGAACAGACGGCCTTCAACGTTTCCAGTTGTCCTTTGGTGGGCTCCTGGAGGACGGTATGCAGTGTGGTCACTACAGGTCTTGTTAGATTGCCGAGCAGGTCAATAATGTAGGCCCCATCGTCCCCTCCGAAGATGCCAAACTCGTGCTGCAAGCAGATGACCTCGATTTCAGAGAGGTTGAGGAAATCGGCTGCCTCCCGGTAATCCATTTGCTGCTGAGCCTGAATCTCAAACGGGACCTCAGGGCCATAGTTGTAACTCTTTTGGCCGTTGCTCAGGGCGACCACGCGTACGGTCTCAGTTGTGCCGATGGCTCCCCCTTGAAGCTGAGCGATCCCCTTGGCCAGGGCGTGGGTGAACGTCCCGATACCGCATTGGCGCGGGGGGTAGGTCCCGACGAAGGCTACCTGGATCGGTTTTAGCACCGCCTCTTGTTTAGCTATGATGCCTCCTTTCCTCCCTCAAAATCTCCTCATAGACTTGCAGATACTCCTCGACCATCCGGTCCTGGGTGAAGCGCTCCTCCACCCATGTTCGACATCTTTTCCGATCGATGTCGTCGATCCTCTGCAAGCTTTCTATGGCCTCTTCCAAACTATTGACCAGGAAGCCCGTCTCCCCATCGCGGACCACCTCAGGCATCGCCCCGCGGCGGATCGCGATGACCGGCGTGCCGCAGGCCATCGCCTCCACCACCGCCAGGCCGAAGGGCTCATCGAAGTTGATCAGGTGCAAAAATGCCTTGGCATTCCCCATCAACGACGCCCGCTCGCGTTTATCAATGGTCCCCATGTACTTAACACTCACCCCATCAACATAGGGCTTAACCCTCTCCTCAAAATACCGGCGGTCATGAAGCAGACCGGCGATGACAAGCGGCATTTTCGCTTTTTTAGCGACCTGGATTGCCTCATAAGTCCCCTTATCTGGATGGATCCTCCCCAGGAATAGCAGGTAATCGCCACCCTTTTCATTAAATGGGAAATCCTCAAGTGAGATCCCATGGTAGGCGGTTGCGATATAGTTCAGGCCAGGATGACGACTCGCGTTGGAGATCGAGACATAGTATACCCGATGGTTGTATTTGCGATAGACGGGCAGGATCTGGGGTGCGGAGAAGCCGTGGATCGTGGTGAGGACCGGCGTCGAAACTAGACGAGAGTAGGTGAGGGGAAGGAAGTCAAAATGGTTATGGATTAAGTCGAACTCCCCCGCGTGCTCGAAGACCTCCGAGATATGGAGGCATTCCCAGACCTTGGGATCGAGCTCTGGGTCCTCCGAGTAGGGACGGGGACAGATCCAGTGAAGCTTCCCGGCAGTCTGGGAGTCACCGGTGGCAAAGAGCGTCACATCGACACCTCGATGAACGAGCCCCTCGGTTAAGGTGCCGGCCACCTGCTCATAGGCGCCATAATGGCGCGGCGGGACCCGCCAGGAGATCGGCGCGAGCATGGCGATCCTCAGTTTAGCCATGAGGTTCTCCCGCCGTTGGGGAGGGGCAAGAGAGGAGGAAGCTTAAGACCTGGTCCATATCGGCTGTGGCCAACCCAACAGTTGTATCCGTGATCCCATAATAGAGACGGAGCTCCCCCGTCTTCTCCTCGAAGATCGCCCCGCTGGGGAAGGTGACCCCCGGCACATCGCCGAGTTGCTCATACGACTTTCTCGGCCCCAGGACCCATTCATCGCTTCTTCTTTGCACCTTCCAGGGTTCCTCCAGATCCAGCAGCGCGAGGCCGACCCGGTAGATGCTCCCCGAGGCGGTTACGCGAACCCCATGATAGATGATCAACCACCCTTCGGGGGTCTCAATCGGTTGCGTGCCCAGGCCCACGCGATGGCAGTCCCACCACCCTGGTCTTGTGGGGATCAGCACCCGATGGTCTCCCCAATGCCTCAGGTCGGGGGAGAAGGAGATCCAAATATCGCCTTCTCCGCGGATGATCGGGCGATGGATTAGGGCGTAGCGTCCGTTGAACCGCCGCGGAAAGAGGGAGGCATCCTTGTCCTCAGGTGGCACAATGGGCCCTATCCGAGTAAATTTTTTGAAGTCCTGCGTCAGCGCCAGGGAGACGAGCGGCCCGCTGCTGGAAAAGGAGACGTAGGTGATCGCGTATTCTCCTCGCTCATCCAGCCAAACGATCCGCGGGTCCTCCAGGCCCCATCTCTCCTCATGGGCATTCCTGTCTGGCTCCAAGGCTGGATGCGGCTCCCACCGCCAATCCGTCTTGCCATCCTTGCTCCTGGCGATGGCGAGGTGGGAGAAGCCACGCATATCTTCGACACGCACCAAGAGGAGCGTCTCACCATCTACCTCTATGGCGCCGGGGTTGAAGACCGCGTTCACCGGGTAGGGCCACTGCTCTGGGGAGAGGATGGGGTTCTTCTCATACCGCCGGAAAAGGGAATGATGCCGCTTTAAATCAGTTTTCTTTTCCACTTGCTTCCTCCTCATTCAACTGGTTGAACCCGTAACCCACGATCGACTATGCCTCCTTGGGAGTATACTCGTTTCCCCATTTCTCCTTCTCAGAGTGGAGGTCGCCGTGACCACCGGGTCGTTCACCCAGATAAGGCAACGGTCGATGTCATTCTCCTCCAGCGGCCGCAGATACGATCGTTCGCCGATCAAGAACGGCCTGTTCATATCCTCACCATATAGCAAAAAGGCCCCGCTTGCGAGAAGCGGGGCCCTCATCACTCTCCTACATAAAGACCGGATAGATCGGGAACAGGGATGCGAACACAAGGGAGATCACCGACATCAGCTTGATGAGAATATCGAGCGATGGGCCAACCGTGTCCTTCAACGGATCCCCAACGGTGTCCCCGGTTACCCCGGCATCATGCGCCTCGGAACCTTTACCGCCGAAGTGCCCCTCTTCGATGTACTTCTTGGCGTTATCCATCGCCCCACCGGAGTTGCCGCAGAAGATGGCGAGCTGAATCGCCGAGAGGAGCGCTCCGATCAGGAAGCCCCCCAGGGCGTAGCGTCCGAAGATCAGCCCGAAGGCAATCGGGGTGACGACGGCGATCATCGCCGGGAGGAACATCTTGTGGAGCCCCCCAGAGGCGGTGATGCTGATGCACCGGTTGTAGTCGGCCATCTCTTCACCAGTGATGATCTTCGGGTTCTCCTTGAACTGACGACGGATCTCCTCAACGAGGACACCGGCCGTGCGGCTGACCCCACGGATGAGGAGGGCGGAGAAGACATAGGGGACCATCGCCCCAAGCATCAACCCGGCAATGACGAATGCCCCGACCTGGATTGGACTCCCTGAGGGGGAGAACTGCGCGGCGATCTGTCCGATGATCGGAAGCTGGGGTTGAATGACCTGCGATGCGCTCCCGATCGCCGACCACATAAAGGCGGCGATCAGTCCGAGGGCAGCGAAGGCCGCCGACCCGATGGCGAACCCCTTTCCGATGGCAGCGGTGGTGTTCCCGATCGAATCGAGCTTGTCTGTGCGCTCGCGCACCTGCGGAGGGAGCTCGGCCATGGTGGCGATTCCACCGGCGTTATCAGCGATCGGTCCGTAGGTATCCACGGCGACGGTCATTGCGACGAAGGAGAGCATTCCCATCGCGGTGAACGCTACCCCGAGGAGTCCGCCAAACTGATAGGCGCCGATCGTGGCGGCTGCGATGGCGATCACCGGTAAAAAGGTGCTTATCATTCCCAGGGCCAGCCCTTCGGTGACCGCGATCGCCGGCCCGTCTTGATTCATCCTGGCGAGTTCACGGGTCGGCTTGTAGCGGGTCGACGTGAAATACTCGGAGAAGAAACCGATGGCGATCCCACCAGCAAGTCCGAGGATCACCGCGTAGAAGATGTTTAAGCCCAGCGGTGAGAACCAGCAGAAGAGGAAGGTGGTAACCGCGGTGAGCACAGCGGCAAGGCGCGTCCCGTTCATCAACACAGCTTGCATCCCCTCTTGTCGGCGGGAAAAGCGGATGTAGATGATCGCGAGGAGGCTCGCGAAGAGCCCGCCAGCAACGATCACCAGTGGCGCGAGTATAATCCACCAATAGGTGGCCTCATTCAGGCCCGCACTCAGCCCAAGCTTGCTGATAATCCCTTGGATACTGGCGTTTGCACGTCCGACGTAGATGTAGAGGGCCATGACGATGACGGAGATGATCGCGCCGATGAAAGACTCCAGGAGGTCGGCCCCAAGACCGCCGACGTCTCCCACGTTGTCGCCGACGTTATCGGCGATCGTCGCCGGGTTGCGCGGGTCGTCCTCGGGGATGTGCATCTCCACCTTGCCGACCATATCAGCGGCCATATCCGCGGCCTTGGTGTAGATCCCGCCGCCGACACGGTCGAACAGGGCGACGAGAGAGGCGCCCATCGAGTAGGCGCTGACGGCCAAGGCCCCCTTTATGAAGTTGACCCCGGCTCCCTTGATCCCGAACAGGTACTTCGTCTGGATGTGGAGGGTCTCTGGGTTAAACAGGTGACGGAAGAGGACTATTACAATGACGAGGCCGATCAGGGCCAGCCCAGCGACGGCTAGTCCCATCACGCTCCCGCCTGAGAAGGCGACATTGAGCGCATCCTTGAACGACTTGCGTGCCGCGTGCGTCGTACGCACGTTGGCATGGGTCGCCGCGTTCATCCCGATGAACCCGGCGGCCATGGAAAGTACCGATCCGATCCAGAACGCCACCGCGATCTCCCAGTAGAACAGGATCCATAGGATGGCACCGATGATGAGCATGGTGATTCCCATCACCCGCGCCTCCTCCAGCATGAAGGTAAACGCGCCTGAACGAATGTACCCCTGTAGTTCCTTCATTCGGTCGGTCCCCTGCGCCTTTCGCACCACCGATCGGTTGAAGAAGAACGCGCTTCCCAGAGCTAGCACCGAAATCACAGCTGGTATCGCAATTAAGGCCGTCATGTTGCTACATGCACCCCTTTTGTTTTAGATACGTGTTGCTTGCGTTCTTTTTAACCCCCCTGCCTTAAAGGCCCTCCGCTTTGATAACTATGGTACCAGTGGGCCTTGATTACCGTTTCCAAAAATCGCGCAATTGTAACACGCCCAGAGGATCACTTCAAGGAGGAACTTTAGTGCTAACCCAAACCCCATGGAGGTTTCCTGGCATCCGAGCAAGGGGATCACCTCGCGAAGCTTCTGTCCACTTGTTTGTCTCATAATCGCCGCGCAACGATTGACCAACCTGCACTCAGGGACGATCCGCTCATCTTCCACGCTTCGAATGAGGTAGTGACCTGTTACAGTGACGATCTATCCCCGCGTAAATACGGGACACCTGTCCGTACCAGGACCGACAAACAGTCACGCCTTTTGCCGCAGCGGTCCTTATAGAAAGGAGCTCTCCCGGCTATCCTCATCGAGCGTTTATTAAGACACAGTAGAAGGAGGAAGACGATGAAGAAAGCGCTTTCTATCGCTCTGGTGGCCGCCTTATCGCTTATCTTTTTCCTGGCAGTGGTTCATGCTCAGGAAGAGGGAGGTGGCGAGGCAGTCCCTGAGCTACTTGAGCAGGAACTCGCGGCGATGGAGGCCGTCTTCGAGGGCCTGGAGTCGTTCATGGGCGAGCTGATCGGTGAAGTGAAAGGTAATATGGCTGGCATCGTTCGCCTCGATGAAGATAGCAAAAATCTGCGTAACATCCTCGATGCCGTTACCCTAGAGCTTAAAGCAGCCGAAGGGAGGATCGTCAACCTGCGGGAGGATGTCGACAAGATGTCCAATGTACAGCAGGAGTTCAGGGTGCGCATCATTGCCCTTGAGGCCGGTCTCTCCGAGCTCTCCGCCTTCTGTGACGAGCTGAGTTTGAAGGCCGATGTGACGGCAGAGGATCTGGCTAAGCTCAAAGAGAGCTACGCTGCCCTCGCCGCCGATTATAGCGCGTTCAAGGTCGCTATTCTCGCCGACATCTCCGCCCTGAAAAAGGGACACGAAGACCTTGTAGCCCGGGTGCAGAGGATAGAGGATGAGGATGTGGGAACGTTCAAGAAGAAGGTGCTTGAGCTTGAGCGTACAATGAGTGCCTTGTCGATTAGGATTGACAACAACCGTGCCAAGCTGGAGGGGTTCGATCATGCGATTGCCGGGCTGGCAAACGATGTTGAAGCCAACAAGAGCGGCATTCTAGCCAACATGAGTCTCCTTGAGGACCATGAAGCGCGGCTGATGACGCTTGAGGATGGAACGATGGTCGCCGATCTCCAGGAACAGGTGAGCACTCTCTACTTCCTCGCCATCATCGCTCTCCTTGCCGGGGTTGGAGCGCTCATCTGGGGTTTCATGGAGACTTAAAAGTGCAAAAAAATTGGATGAGGGGCTGAAATACGTTGTGGAGGGGCTCAAACCGCCCCTCCCATCCTTTTTTTGCGATCATGTGTAACAGAAGTTATATTTGTAAACCAATTGAGGGGGAGCCACGATGCAGAGTTTAGGAATGCGCTTGCAACATTTCCGGCTTGAAAGCGGATGGAGCAAGCGGGTGGTGGCCAATAAGCTCGGAGTCTCGATTCCATCGATCATTCGGTGGGAAGAGGAGGCTAGCGAGCCAAATGACTACAACCGCTACAAGATCGAACAGCTTCTCGCCGATGGGAGATCAACGCAGTCTCCTCTTACCTCTCAAAAGCGGATCGTGCAACTCAACCTGTTCGCCAGTCGTAGAGAGGAGATCGGGTATATGAGATGACCAAGATCAATAAGGTCGTGTTGGCTGGATTCAAATCGTTTCGAAAACAGACTGTAATCCCGTTCTTCGATGGGCTGACCGCCATCGTCGGGGAGAACGGCTCCGGGAAGTCGAATCTGTTCGATGCGATTAACTTCGTTATGGGACGCCGGTCGTCACAGCTGCGTTCCGACCGGTTGGAACATCTGATCTTCAATGGGGGAGAGCGCTACCCTCCCGCCGATAGCGCCCAGGTCACCCTTCACCTCGATAACACGAAAGGTGTGTTCAACCGCTTCATCGAAAACGGTGACCACGCCCCTGAGATCATCCTTGGCCGGCGCATCACCCGCCGCTCCTCCACCTATACTTTCATGGAGAAAACGTGTTCTCGTGGGTTGATCGATGAGATCCTCGAGGAGGCAAAAATCGACCCTGACGGCCAGCAACTGATCGCCCAGGGGAGAATTACCGAGGTGATCAAAAAGGGCCCGATAAAGCGGCGTGAAATCATTGACGAAGTAAGCGGTATCGCCGCCTATGACGAAAAGAAGAAAAAAGCAATCGTCGAACTTAAGGATGTCAAATCGAAACTTAACACCCACCGTGTAATTCTCGCCGAACGGCGGCGGCGCCTCCGCGCCCTTTCGCAGGAGCGCGATGCCGCCTTGGAGCACCAACGGCTGACCGAGGAGCAGGTGCGTCTGGAGCGATCAATCACCCACCTCAAACGAGAGAAGATAGCCGAGAAGCTCCGCCGCGCACAGCAGGAACGGAGTGGGATGGTCAAGAGGATCGAGGGTCTCGAGGCGGAGGTGACCAAACTCGACCTTGAGGTCGAGAACAAGGAGTGGGAACTCGAAGGGATGCAGGATGATCTTAAGAGCGATGACCAGATCGCACTGGTGAAAGAGGTGGAGCGAATACGCTCGGAGATCCTCCACAAGCAGGGAGAGATCAACTTTAAACGCCAGCAGGTGAAGAACCTGCAAGAGATGATCGACGAGGTAGCGAAAATCAAGGCCGCCGAGGCGGCTCGCGCCAAGGATTCTACAAGTGATGGGAACCGGGCTGTACAAGCTCTTCTCGAACGGAAACAAGGTGGTGTGTACGGGACGATCGCCTCCCTTGCCACCCCACGTCCCGGGTTCGAGGTGGCATTCGAGACGGCGGCCGGTGGCCACTTGAACGACCTCGTTGTCGATTCGCGCGAAACCGCGATTGCCTGCATCAAGTATTTGAAGAGCAAACGCCTCGGGCGAGCGCGCATTCTCCCCCTGCGCCGATTAGTCGTCTCGCGCAAGAGCCTCGCTTCGGCCGACGCTCTCAAGCTCCCTGGCGTGATCGACTACGCGATCAACCTGGTCGAGTTTGATTCCAAGTACCGTCGTGCGTTGGAATACGTGCTCTTCGACACGATTGTCACTGAGGATCTGGAGGTGCTACGTGACGTCGATGGTGTGCGCGCGGTCACCCTCGACGGGGACTTGCAGAGTAAGGGCGGGGCGCTTACCGGTGGATGGCGTCCGGACTCGCAAAAGAAAAAGAGCGGGGCGGCCGGGGTGCAAGGCGCCAGCTTCGATACAGCGAAGAAACGTCAGCAGATCTCCCACCTGGAGAAAGAGATTACCCATCTTGAGGAGAAAATCGAGGAGAGGCAAGCCCTGTTGGAGGAGAAAGAGCGGGAGCTTGACACCCGAGAGGAGGAGGGAAGCCGGGTAAAGGGAGCGGCGAGCACACGAAGTGACGAGTTACATGCCCTGCGCGAGAAGCGCCGTGAGACCTATCAGCAGTTGGAGAACCTTCGCCGGGGCCTGACCCGCTACGAGCGCGAGGAGGCGGAGGCCCAAGTGGAACTCGAGACCCTGGGCGATGAGGAGAACGATCCCTCTTACTACATCGAGGGCTCGCTAAGGGAGCTAAAGCAGCGGATTGAGCAGAACGAAAGGCAGCTGCGACGGCTCGAACCGGTGAACATGCGAGCAATCGAGGAGTACGAGGCCTACGAGCGGGAGTTCAATCTGTTCCGCGAGCGTGTCGATTCCCTGGAGACGGAAAAGCACGAGATCGAGTTGCTGATCGGCCAAATCGAGGAGCGCAAGCGGGAGCGCTTCCTCGAAACCTTGGAAGCGTTGACCGTTCAGTTCGACCGCATCTTCAAGGTGCTGTTTCAAGGGGGGAGTGCATCCCTGGAGCTAGAGGAGCCAGGGAACATCTCCTCGGGGCTGTTGATCAAGGCGAACCCTCCGGAGAAGGAACTGCACGTGATCGACTCTCTCTCTGGAGGGGAGCAGGCCCTAGTGGCGATGGCGTTTATCTTTGCCTTACAGGAGTATCAAAAGGCGCCGTTCTTTATCCTGGATGAGATCGACGCCGCCCTTGACTTGATGAACGCCACCCGGCTGTCAGAAATGTTGTACGAATACGCCAAGCGGATTCAGGTGATCGTTGTCTCACACAACGAGGAAACAGTTCGCCACGCAGAGCGAGCCTACGGTGTGACAATGAAGAACGGGGTTTCACAAGTACTGGCGCTCAACCTGAACTGAAGGAGTAGGATCGGATGGAACAGATACGGATCGCTGAGGTACCCATCGACGAATTGATGACGGAGAGCTGGGAGGGGACCTTGGAACGCCTGACCGCGGACATGGACCCGTGGGACATCGACATCGCAGAGCTCGCTCAACGCTACCGTCAGTATCTTGATGCCCTGCATGAACTTCGCTTCGAGATTCCAGGGCGGATGGTTCTCACCTGCTCAATCCTGCTGCGTATGAAATCGGACGATCTCCTTGCCGCCTACTCCACCGATCAAAGTGATCTCATCGAAGAATTGGAGGAAGTAGTAGAGGAGACGGCGGCCGAGTGGGATGAGCCAATCGAGCCGGAGGAGTTCTCCCTTCCACTCATTCGGCGACCACGACGGCAGGTGACCCTGGAGGATCTTCGACTGGCCCTTGCCTCTGCGATGACGGTGAGCCGCCGCCGGGCTGAGCGTTTGATTGACCGGATGAGGGACGACGTGGATGAATTCAGTTCCTTCCAGATTGGAGGCGAGGACTTCGCCGATCGCCTGCGTCTCCTCTTCGCTAAGATCAAGAAGCTCCTTTCCGGAAGACGGGTTCTGAGCTTCTTTCGCCTCCTGGAGCGGGGAGACAAGGAAGAGCGAATCCGGCGTTTTTTCGAAGTGCTTCTCCTGGCGGCGCAAGGGGAGATCGACTGCTACCAGGAAGAGTTCCTCGGTGATATCCTCATCACCCTGGAAGGGGAAGGCTAGGCTGGTCTGTCAGGGGAAGCGATGCAAAGCCAGGAAGATCAAGGAAAGGATCGCGACAAGGGGCTGCTCGAAGCGGCACTCTTCCTTGCGGCAAAACCGCTCTCACGCACGAAAGCGGCGAAGATCCTCGGGGATGTTTCGCTCACCTATGTAGATTGCCTGCTCGACGAATTGCAAGAGGGGCTCGCCGCGCCAGGTCGCGGGATCGAGCTTCATCGTGAGGAAGGGAAGGCTCTGTTACAGGTGAAACGCGGCTATATCGACGCCGTCGCTCACCTTGCCCCTCATCAGGATATTCCGCGCCCGGTCCTGCGCAGCCTAGCTGTGATCGCCTATAACCACCCCATGACTCAGGCTGACCTTGTGAAGGCACGTGGAAACAAGGCCTACGGCCACGTGCAGGAGCTGATCGAACGCGGCCTTGTCCGGGCCAAGGAGCATGGCCGCACCCTCCTGTTGCATGTTACCGATGAGTTTCTTCGCTATTTCGGACTCTCCAGCGTGGAGGAATTTCGCTTTCATATTGAGCTACCGTCCCCGGAGAGCGAGACTGATATAATGAAACCGTAAGGAGGTGGTACGATGGAGAAGTGGGAGTGCACGATCTGTGGTTATATTTACGATCCGGCTGTCGGGGATCCTACCACTGGAGTGGAGTCAGGGACGGCCTTTGAGGACCTCCCCGAAGGGTGGACCTGTCCCGACTGCGGGGCAGGGAAAGAGGAGTTCGAGGTGATCTGATCCTTCAGTCGTCCGTCTAGCTCACCCCCGAATCCGAGGTGGCAACCTTGATCTCCTTGCCTTGAGGTGCGACATTCTTACTACAAAATCAAAGCCCTTGCCAGAAGCGGCATGAATCGCCTTGCTAAGGAGGGTAACGAACGACGGGAAACAACAGAAGTGTAGCAGCAGATCTATCTCCAATCTCCACAATCGGCAACTTTGAACTCTAAAATGACATCCCATCCTGTATGTAAGTGATGGAAAGTACATCAAAGTGTAAATGACAGACTCAACTCGAAGATACCCGTTCAAGCACTCTTGCCATTGCCACGTGAGTTAATGTGCCACTTCTAACCCCACTTGCTGCGCGCTACTCATAACGCAACGCGTCAACGACCGGTAGCTTCGCCGCTCTTCGCGCAGGCCATAGTCCTGCGAACGCTCCGAGAAGGAACGAGCCAAGCAGAGTGATTGCAATCAAGATCGGGCTGGCGACCACGGCCATCTCGACCCCGAAGAATCGGCCGATGAACGACGAAGCGACTGCGCTAAGCCCTAACCCCAACAACGTTCCGACGACGCCTCCCACCAGCCCCATCAGGCCGGACTCGATCAAGAAGATGGTCAGTACGTGACCGTTCTTCGCGCCGACGGCCTTCATCACGCCGATCTCCTTCGTTCGCTCGAGGACCGAGGTGAACATCGTATTCATCACCCCGACGCCACCAACCAGAAGGGAGATTCCGGCGATTCCGGCAAGAAACGCGCTGATCGTCGAGGTCATCGTGCCGATCACTTCGCTGATATCGGTGTAGGTCACGGCCGAGATCTCGGAGCCGCGAGCGTTCAGGGTCTCTTCGGCGCGATCGGCGACTTTATCGACATCCTCACCCGGATTGACCCGCACCACCGTGATCAGGACATCCTTCGCCGGTCCCCAGAGGAGATCCATCGTCTCGTACGGGACATAGATTGTGTCCTGGTTCTGGCTCTGGTTCATCCCCGCAGCGAAGCCCCCGCGGGATTCCTCGTCTTCCTCGACCGGCACGAGAATGCCAACGACGGTTAGAGAGAGCTCCGCGCTGCCCTCGCCCACGACGAGAACCGTCTCACCGACCGAGGCTTGGAGCCTCTTGGCGATTTCGCTGCCGAGGACGGTCACTGCCTCTTCGCCTACGTCGAACAGCCTTCCGCCTTTCTGCACTTCCAGTTCCCCGATGAACGACTCGAATTCGGTGATCAACTCGGGGGAGAGGCCACTGACGGGAAAGAACCCTTGCAGGGGCGTCCCATCACTTCTCGGCGGACCCTGGACGAAGCCGGTGCGTTCCCGCACTGCTGCAGCAACCTTGACGCCTTCGACCGCCCGCAAGGTTGACAGATCAAGCGCGTACTCCTCGGCGCCGCCTGGGCCGTGCGCCTGGGGGCCGAACGTGTCCTCGTTCATGATGATGAACGTGTCGACGCCGAAGACGCTGGCTACCTGATCGGTGATCGTGCGCTCGAGACCGAGCCCGATGGAGATCAGTGCGACGACCGCCGTGATTCCGATGAACACACCGATGACGGTGAGCCAACTCCGCATTCGTCGGTGCATGATGCTCTGAGCGGCCAAGAGGAAGAAGTCCTTAAACACAGTCCACCTCCTCACAGACGCAGCCATCTCGGAGCCTGACGATGCGATCGGCAATCGCCGCCGCGTCCGGGTCGTGCGTTACGATGATCACGGTCTTCCCGTCCTCCACGCTCAATCTCTTGAGCATTTCGAGAACCGGCGTACCGCTCTCGGTGTCCAGGTTCCCTGTCGGTTCGTCGGCGAGGATGATTTCCGGGTCGTTCGCCAACGCGCGGGCCATTGCCACGCGCTGCCGTTCTCCACCGGAGAGCTCATTCGGTTTATGCTTGACCCGATCTGCCAGACCGACCTTGGTCAACAGTTCGCGAGCACGCCGCGCCCGTTCTCCTTTACGAATTCCTTGAAAGATCATCGGAAGCTCAACATTCCTCTGCGCGGAAAGCGTCTGGATCAGGTTGAACGTTTGAAAAACGAACCCGACCTTCTTTCCCCGCAGCGTAACGAGTTGGCGCTCCTTTAGCTGCTGTAGGTCTTGTCCATCGAGGAAGGCTGTCCCGCCGGTCGGAGTATCGAGCGCACCGACGATATGCATTAGCGTCGACTTCCCCGAGCCGGACGGTCCCATGATCGCGATGACTTCACCCTCCTCGACCTCGAGGTCGAGACCACGCAACGCACGGACCACGATCTTCCCCAGCTTGTAGTCCTTGGTAATGCCCTTCAGATCCAACAGCGGCATCGCTATCCTCCGCCTTCGGTGAACGTGTACTCGATCAGTTCGAGCCCAAAGGTTTCGACCCATTTTCCGTCACGCAATTCCTCCGCGCGGATCCTTGGAGAGATGTAGACGGGATGGGAGAGCGCAAACGCGATCGTCATCCGCGCAGCAGGATCGTCCTCATCGAGCAGGGTCCCTTCGAGGCACCAAACCCCAGCGATTGTCACGCCGACGATGTCAGTGAACACGCCGCTCGGAAGCTGGTACTCAGCACCCTCCTGCAGGCGGTTCCGCTGATCCATCAGCGCCTGCAAAGACGAGTAGCTGACGTCATGTCCCGCCCCGGACGAAACCGTCGTTGCACCGAAGATGAATCCGAAACCCGCCAGCTGATCCTCCGTCCCGCTCGCTTCGGTGACCATCCGCAGCGTGTATCGTCCGCTCTCGCGAGCGACAACGACTAACTCTAGGATTTGAGCTTCATCCATCTCCTCGGTGAACACGTTGTAGACCATCTTCGTCGTCCCAATCGGGAATACGTCGAGATCGGCTTGTGCGAACACAACAGAACCGATCGTCACAAGCCCCAACATTAATAAACTCACAATTTTACTCATGTTCTCCTCCTTCATTGTTTTCGTTGCATCGATCTATCACCCACATTGTACTCTCAAGGATTGAAGAACTTGTGAAGACGGTGTTTCACTACGGTGTGGTTTCGTTGTCTGACTGAACGCCTTCCTAGTTTGCTGCTCACTTTGCCCTCCCCCGGAACTGGCTCATGTAGAGGCGATGGTAGACCCCCTGCCTGGCGAGCAGCTCCTCGTGCGTGCCTTGTTCAACGATCCGCCCCTCATCGATCACAACGACCTGATCCGCGTTGCGGATCGTGGAGAGACGGTGAGCGATGACGAAGCTCGTGCGTCCCTTCATCAGCTCGTGCAGCGCCTCCTGGATGTGCACCTCGGTTCTCGTATCTACACTGCTTGTTGCCTCGTCGAGGACGAGGATCGCCGGATCGGCGAGGACTGCCCGCGCGATCGCCAGAAGCTGCCGCTGGCCCTCGCTTAAGTTCGCCCCGCGCTCCGAAAGAACGGTGTCGTAGCCCTTTGGTAACCGCCGGATGAACCGGTCCGCATTGGCAAGTGTCGCCGCCTCGATGACCTCCTCGTCGGTCGCGTCGAGCCGGCCGTATCGGATGTTCTCGGTCACCGATTCGGCGAACAGGAAGCTCTGCTGCAGCACGATCCCGAGTCTACTGCGCAGAGAATCTCGGGAGACCTGCCGAATGTCGGTCCCGTCGATCGTGATCGCACCACTATCCAGATCGTAGAACCGGGTGAGCAGGTTGACGATCGTCGTCTTGCCGGCGCCGGTCGGCCCGACGAGCGCGATCGTCTGGCCGGCGTTTGCGTGAAGGGACACGTCCTTGAGCACCGGTACGTCCTTGATGTAGGCGAAGCTGACATTCTCGAACGAGACGTCGCCTTTGACGTCTGACAGCTCAACGGCGTCATCGACGTCGCTCAGATCCGGGTCCGTATCGAGCACCTCGAAGATCCGCTCCGCGCCGGCGAGGGCCGCCTGCACCTGGTTGTACAGATCCCCGAGTTGGCGCAACGGTTCGGCGAAGCGGCGCGAGTAGGCGATGAACGTGGCGATGAGGCCAATCGACACGATCCCTTTCACCGCGAGCCACCCGCCCAGGCCCGCGACCACGGCGACGTTGGCGTTTGACATGACCCCCATCATCGGCATCACCAGCAGGGCGTAGGTCATCGCGTAGGCGCCTACCCGGCGGACTGTCTCGTTCTCGTGCTCGAACCGCTCGAGCACGCGCTCCTCCTGGCCGTACGCCATCACCACCCGCTGGCCGGAGTAGGTCTCCTCGAGCGTGCCGTTGAGGATTCCCAGGTTCTTCTGGTAGCTGCGGAAGGCCGCTCGCGTCTTCTTTCCCACCAGCGCCACCATCCCCACCATCAGCGGCAACACGACCATCGACGCGAGCGCCAGGTACGGGGAGAGGATGAACATCACGATCAGGATCCCGACCAGCGTCAGCAATCCCGAGAAAAGCTGGGTCACATTCTGCGAGAGCACGCGGCTGATCGCGTCCATGTCGTTGGTCAATCGGCTCATCAGCTCGCCGGAGGCGCGCGCGTCGTGGAACTTCAGAGATAGCCTCTGAAGGTGCGAAAAGAGCTCGCCCCGCAGCACGCGCATCGCCCTCTGCGCGATCGTCGCGATCAACACGCCTTGACTGGCCTGCGCGACCCACGAGATGAGATACGTTCCCGCCATCAGCCCCACGATGCGCAGAAGCACCGCGGCGGCTTCTCGCGCGACCAGCTTGTCGATCGCCAGGCCCATCAGATACGGCCCGATAAGCGCCATCGCCGTCCCGAACGTGGCGAGCACGAACACGAGAACAAGCGGTGTCCGATACCGCCGGAAGTAGGCCAACAGGCGGCGCAGCGTTCCGCGGACGTTCTTCGCCTTTTCGATCCCCATTCCGTGCCCGCGGCTACCCGGACCGAACAGCGGGCGGCCCCCACGTTGTCGATCGTCTCCTCGTCCGTTAGTCATCGGCCGCCTCCCCGAAGATCGAACGTCCCTCTCCCAACTGCGAGCGATAGATGTCCTGGTAGATCGGGCTTCTCTCGAGCAGCTCCTTGTGCGTTCCCATCGCCGCGATCTGACCCTTGTCGAGCACGAGAATTTTGTCGGCCAGAAGTACGGTAGAGATCCGCTGCGCGACGATGAACCGGGTCGTGGTGTGGGCAGATTCGGCGATCAACCGATCGAGCGCGTCTTGAAGCTTGACCTCGGTCTCGATGTCCACCGCGCTCGTCGAATCATCGAGGATGAGCACCTTTGGCTTGACGAGCAGCGCCCGCGCGATCGCCAGCCGCTGGCGCTGGCCGCCGGAGAGGGTGGCACCGCGTTGCCCGATCAACGTGTCGTAGCCATCCGGAAGCGCGTCGATGAACTCGATCGCCTGTGCGGCCTGCGCTGCGGCGAGCACCTCCTCGTCGGTCGCGTCCGCACGGCCGTAGCGGATGTTGTCTCGAATCGTCCCACCGAACAGTACCGCCTCCTGCAGGGCAATTCCGATCTGCCCGCGTAGCGAATGCAGTTGCAGATCCCGGACGTCGATCCCGTCGAGGGTGACCCGACCGCCCGTTACGTCGTAGAACCGCGGCATCAAATGAATCAGCGTCGATTTGCCGGATCCCGTCGCGCCGAGAATCGCCACCGTCTCACCGGGCTCGGCGACGAACGACACCCCGGAGAGCACCGGTTCGGTGTGATCCTCGGAGTAGCTGAAGTACACCTTCTCGAACGCGATCCGGCCTTTCGGCTCGGTCAGCTTCTGCGCGCCCGGTTTCTCCTTCACCTTTGGCTCCTCGTCGAGTACCTCGAGGATCCGGCTCGCCGAGGCGTCCGCCGCCGCGATCGGCGCGAGCATCGCGGCGAGCATCATCAGCGGGAACAGCGCGAACATCAGGTAGTTGATCGATGCCACGACCTTCCCCACCGTCAGCCCGCCGGCGAGGGTCGCCGTACCGCCGAACCAGACCGCGCCCGCCACCCCGAGGTTGAGGATGAGCGTCATCGTCGGGATGAGGAACGCCACCATCCGCATCACCTGGATGTTCTTGTTCATCAACTCGACGTTCGCCACGCCGAACCGTTCGATCTCGTGCTCCTCGCGCACGAACGCCTTCACCACGCGCACGCCGGCGAGATTCTCCTGCAGCACCGTGTTCAGGCGGTCGAGCTTGCGCTGCACCCACAGGTAGAGCCTGCGCGCCCGCGTGCCGAAGACCGCGATCAAGATCACGACCACCGGCACGAACGCGAGCATCATCAGCGCAAGTTGCCGGCTGGTGGCGACGAGCATCGCCACCGCTCCGATCATCCAGATCGGCGCTCGGGTGAGGATGCGAAGGGCCATCATCACGATCATCTGCGTAAATTGAATGTCGCTCGTCGAGCGGGTGATCAGATTTCCGGTGCGAAGCTCATCCAGGTTGGCGAACGAGAAGCTCTGCACCTTTCGCACCAGGGCGTTGCGCACGTCCGCGGCGAACCCCTGGGCGGTCCGCACCGAGAGGAAGTTATTCCCGAGCGCGAACAGCGCAGAGACTAACGCCGCGCCGAGCATCACGAGTGCCGTGCCCCAGATCACCTGCAGGTCGCCCTTAGCGATCCCCTCGTCGATGATCCGCTGCGTCAGACGCGGAATGAGGAGATCCGCTCCGACCATCCCGAAGAGAAGGATCAAGGCGACGATCGCCTGCCCCCGGTACGGCCGCAGAAAGCGGAACAGCCGAAGGATCGACCTCATCTCTCGTCCTTTCCGTGGTGTCCGTGGCGCTGCCCGCCGTGAAACGGCCCGTGACGGTGAGGATCACCCTCTGGTGCCAGGTGCTCGTGGAGCTTTTCAAGCAGCTTCTGCAACGTCTTTCTCTCGTCCTTCGTCAGCACCGACGTCACTTCTTTTTCCAGATCACGGAAAGCTTCCCGCGCTTCCTCGCGCATCGCCTTGGCCTTTTTCGTGAGATACACGCGCACGATCCGCTGGTCCTCGGAGTCGCGCTCGCGGGTGATCCAGCCGTCGCGCTCCATCCGCTGCAGCATGGACGTCACCGTTGCCGGCGAAACATGGAGCGCGTGCGCGATCACGTTTTGAGGGATCCCGTCGTGATGCCACAGGTGAAACAGGATGAACCCCTGCCCCTTGTGCAGCCCGATCTCCTCCATTTTTACCCGCAGCCGATCGCCTGTCAGCCGACACACCTGCGACAACAGCTGGCCCAGGGTCAGTTTGCGTGGATCGTGCTTCGGTTCTTTCATCCCTCGTCTCCGAACATTTAGCTCGTTAATTATTTGGAGCCTAAATAATATCGAAAGAGAAGCCTCTGTCAAGGGGGAACACTAACTGTGCCAAACCACTGATAAAGACTGAGGCTTCTGCCCTGACATCCCACAGCTGCAACAGGACAGTAGCGTTGACCTGTAGATTGAGGGCCAACAGCCCGCTCAATCCATCAGAAGTTGTGGCATCCTGTTGTTAGATTGCAAGATCTCACCCGCCTCATTCCAGACGGCTCCTATGTAGAAGCCTTGCCTTCCGTGTTGAGCTGTAGTAGAAAGCGCATGAATGCACCAGTTAGGTAAATCATGTACTCAATCTCTACTTCTTGCCAGCCGTTGCCGTGCTTCACAGCTTCATTCTGATACTGACAAAAGAAGACTAGCAGCGTGTTGTATAGGTTTCTCACTTGGACGTGCGCTTTTCTCTGTTTCATCCAGCCCACCAGGAGACGCTTCACAGCGGAGTACAAGCTGCGTATCCTTCGTCTGGCCGACGCCTGTACCGAACCAGGTAGCATAGGAGCCCTGTTGCGTCGCGAGGAGTGATGAGATTGTCAAGCCTGGTGTTGGCTTCCTGTCACAATGAAATAGCGCAGGCTCTTAAGAGAAGCTCCCTGCTCGAAGGGCGAAGCATTCAGATTCTACCTGTAGAAAGACCAGAAGACTAGACCTGGTCTACTGCAAAGTGGTACCTTGGCATGACCGCTTCTGACCCTCTTGTTTACAATCCAGACCCCTCGACTGACATCGATGACCGGCATAGCTTCCTTGCCAGTGACCCTGAGGACATCGAGATGCTTCGCCAACACACCAGGACAGGGCGGCCTTGTGGCAATGGGGCGTTCCTCGCAACTGCCGAAGGAATCATCGGCCGTCCGTTGAAGAAACGACCCCCAAAGCGGAAGCCAGAGAAGAAATAGGTATCGTGTCCCCGGAATTCCATTGAGAAGAAAAACACGATCAGCTCTTGTTTTCGTAGCGTCGGGGCACCTCCCCGACGGTTGGCCTTGCCAGTGAGCGTCGAATGCCGGACTACGCATGTTGCGGTCGGGTCT
>Ga0209986_10001810_pt1 | contig 20125 bp, 22 predicted proteins | sample BlataG_FD_183168 | JGI IMG/M metagenome (GOLD analysis project Ga0209986, IMG submission 183168) | Deep subsurface microbial communities from Black Sea to uncover new lineages of life (NeLLi) - Black_00105 metaG (SPAdes) (version 2) | ecosystem: Environmental > Aquatic > Marine > Oceanic >... | reverse complement strand
ACGCTGTTAAGAACGTGGATATTTATTTAAAAAGAGATAGTTGTCAGGGAATCTGAAGGAGTCCTGGTTGCAATGTAAGGAACAGCAGATCGAAATATACTTTTTTTTACTAGCAAATGGATAGCTCGAAAGCAAGCCCAAACTTCGCTAGGAACAAAGGCCGACCGGAAAGGGGCGGCCGCCATCTTCTCGCTTCACCTACAATCTCTCCACTGATGATGCTTGATTGTTTCGCCCTCAACCATGTACACCACATCCTCGCAAATATTTGTCGACAAATCGCCAATACGTTCCAGGCTTCTTGCAATCCTGATCAGATGGATCGAGGCGTCAATCGTTTCGGGCCTTGACTTCATGATGGGCACAAGCTCCCGTATCACCTGATCTCTGAGTTCGTCTACCTCGTCGTCCTGTTTGCAGACCTTGCGGCCCAGATCGGCGTTTTCTTCCAGTAAAGATCGAAGGCTATCTCTTAGCATCCCCATGGCCTTTTCAGCCATCCTCGGAATGTCCACCAAGGGCTTCACATCAGGCTCTTGAACTACGACGAGGGCACTTTCACAAATATTCACGGCTTCGTCCGCGATTCTCTCCAGATCGTTGTTCATCCTCAGAATCATCATAATGGTTCTCAGATGCCTTGCCTGTGGTTGGTAGCAGGCGACCCAATGAATGCACGCCTCATCTATTTCAAGCTCCAGGGCGTTTTCTCTTGGCTCATCTTGTTCAATGACTTCTGACAAGAGGCTTATATCCTTGTTTGTAAGTCCATCTATGCTCTTTTCAATCATTTTCTCAACCAAAGCGGCGCTTTGCACGAGCATTTCTTTTACCATTTTGAGGCTGCCTTCCAGCATCGACTTTCTCCTAAGCTAGCTTTCCCGTTAGAAACGCCTCGGTTCTTCTGTCCTTGGGCGTGGTCAAAAGCTGGCCCCTCGGGCCGAATTCTATGAGTTCTCCGGCGTGGAGAAATGCAATTAAGTCGGAAACCCGCCCTGCCTGGGCCACGTTATGTGTCACCAGGATGACGGAGACGCTCTTCTTGAGTTCCGTCATGAGTGCCTCAATACGGGCCGTGGCCGTTGGGTCTAGGGCAGAGGTAGGTTCGTCGAACAACAAAATGTCGGGCTCCACGGCCAGGGCCCGAGCAATGCAAAGCCGTTGTTGTTGACCACCGGAAAGGGTGGGGCCTTTTCTTCCCAGATGGTCTTTGACCTCCTCCCAGAGGGCGGCCCTCTTTAGGGAGGTTTCCACGATCCCGTCCCGTGTTGCCCGGTCCAGCCGGATGCCATTGAGCTTGTACCCGGCGATCACATTATCACGGATAGTCATCATGGGGAATGGATTGGGTCGTTGAAACACCATGCCGATCCTCGTTCTAACAGCGATGGGATTCATCTGATACAAATCCGCCTCCCTGAGCAAGACGCGCCCTTCCACCCTGGCCCCGGGGGTGAGCTCGTGCATCCGGTTGAAACATCGAATCAGGGTGGATTTCCCGCACCCGGACGGCCCCATGACGGCTATTACCCTGGATTCCGGAATCGCCAGGTCCACGGTCTTGATAACACAGTTGTCGCCGTAATAGGCCGACAGACGAACGGTTTTTAAAACTGTACCTTCCATCTTCGAATAACCATCCGTACGAACAGGTTCAGCAGCAAGATAAAACCCACCAGGACACAGGCAGCTCCCCATGCAATACGGTGCCACTCCGGATAAGGGCTTGTGGCATAGTTGTAGATCAGCATGGGCAACGCATTGACCGGCTTGGCAACGTCCCAATTCATGAATGCGTTTCCAAAGGCCGTGAAAAGAAGGGGCGCCGTCTCTCCGGCGATCCTGGCCACACTGATGAGTATCCCGGTCATGATACCGCTCATCCCGGCCGGCAGCACAACCCTCAATATGGTCCTGTAATAGGGGACCCCCAAAGCCAGAGAGGCTTCCTTCAAGGCGTAGGGAACGAGATTAAGGGTCTCTTCCGTGGCCTTAATGATCATCGGAAGCATCATGATCCCCAAAGCGATGCCTCCGGACAGGGCGGAAAACCCCCCCATGGGCACAACGACCCACATATAGGCAATGAGACCCAAAACAATGGAGGGCGTTCCCTGGAGCACCTCCACGGCGAGCCTTGCCCAGTAAGAAATGGCGCCCTCCCTGTGCTCGGAAAGGAAGATGCCCGCGCCGATTCCCAGAGGAATGGATGGAAGCGCTGCAATCACCACCAAAAGGAACGTGCCGACCAGGGCGTTTGCTATCCCGCCACCTTGGGCGCCGACCGGTTTCGGGATTTCCAAGAAAAAACCCCAACTCAGGGACGAAAGGCCCTGTTTCGCGATATAGAACAGGATCAGTGCAAGAGGCGCCATGGATAGAAAAGACATGACGAACACCAGGCCCTTAAAGCCGTTGTCTTTGGTCGCTCTTAATCGTAAACGATAGGGTCTCATTCAGCCACCCAAGCTGGTTTTCTTGACCACGTAGGCCCCGACGATATTGATCACAGTGGTTACCAGAAAAAGGACCACGCCGATCTCAATGAGGGCAGACAGGTATAGCGTCGCTGTTGCTTCGGTGAATTCGTTGGCTATGATACTTGCCATGGTATTGCCAGGACCGAAAAGGCTTGAAGGCAAGAGGTTCGAGTTGCCGATCACCATGGTAACGGCCATGGTTTCGCCGAGCGCCCGTCCGAGCGCCAGCAGAATTCCCGCCAGAATTCCTGAACGGGAGTAAGGCAAGATTACCTTTGTGATTATCTCTTGTCGTGTTGCCCCAAGCGAGTAGGCCGCCTCTTTGATATCGGACGGAACGAGAGAAATCACTTCTCCGCCCATCGATGCCGCATAGGGGATGATCATGACGGCCAGGATAATGGATGCCGTTAAGATACCCACGCCGTACGGGAAGATACCAAGCTTCATTTGGATGCTTCTTATGATGGGCACCAGGACGAACAATGCCCAGAACCCATAGATGACGGAAGGAATTCCGGCGAGCAGTTCGGTGACGTTTTTGACCAGGGATGAAAGCATCCCTGACCTGAAGTATTCCCCGACAAAAATCGAAATGGCCAGGGCAAAGGGCACACAAATGGCCAGAGCGAGGAAAGATGTCAAAAGCGTCCCCAGGAGGAAGGGGATCGCCCCAAAGGTGCCTGATACCGGGTCCCATGTTTTTTCAAAGAGAAAAGAGGCTCCAAAGGCCAAAAGGGAAGGCTTGGAATGAAAGAGAAGACTCAGGAACACCGCCCCAAGCAGTGCCACTATTGCCAGGGCTGCAAGCAAAATGCCTTTTTGAAAGGCAGCTTCTTGCCACCGGGGTGAGGGCCTTTCATAAGGCCTAGGCGCCATTGAAAAGGGGGGCGCCGTCATAGGTCATTGCCTTAAGGAGCCTTTCGGCCTTTTCTCTAGCTTTTGTCGACAAGGGAGCATAATGCAATGGCATAGTGTATTTTTGACCATCATGAACCATCCACCAGAGGGCATTCACAAGTACTTTTGCCTTGTGTTTGGGTCTTCGTCCGTACGCCTGTTCTTTAAACACGAGTATCCAGGTAAAGCTCGTGATGGGGTAGCCGTCAGGGGCCTGTGTATTCGTGAGGGATATCCTGGTGTCTTCCGGCAAAGGAACATCGGCCGCCGCGCTCACCGAGGTCGTGTCGGGTTGAACGTAACGACCTGATCGGTTCTGCAGCAGGGCTACCGGCATATTGTTCAGCAGGGCGTATCCAAATTCCACATAGCCGATGGCTCCGGGAGAGTACTTGACCAGCCCGGCAACCCCGGCATTGCCTTTTGAACCGAGCCCCACCGGCCAGTTTACGGCCTTGCCAGCCCCCACCTCTTTTTTCCATTGCTCATTGACTTGGCTCAGGTAGTCTGTGAAAACAAATGTGGTGCCGCTTCCATCGGAGCGATGGACAACCACGATATCCGAGTCAGGAAGATGTGTCGACGGGTTGACGGCAGCGATGCGCTTGTCGTTCCAGCGGGTGATTTTCCCCCGGAAAATGTCAGCGACATGGTCGGGAGACAACCTCATTTCGGGGTTTCCGGGCAGGTTGTAGGTGACTGCCACGGCGCCCGCACAGGTTGGGATGTGGAGGACTTCTGCCGGCGCATTTTTCAGGGCCTCCTCGCTCATAAACGCGTCAGAGCCTCCGAAATCTACGGTTTTCTTCAAAAGCTGTCTCTGCCCTCCGCCGGAGCCTATGGCCTGATAATTGATCTTGACCCCGGTGGCTTTCCAGTATTCATAGAATACCTTTGAATACAGAGGATAGGGAAAAGTGGCTCCTGCTCCCAACAATTCTACGCCGCTTTCCGGTGTTGAGCAACCCCAAAGGGTAATCCAAACAGAAATGAATGGGATAAGGATAAAAACCTTCATGGAATGCACAGAAAACCTGTAAGGGTTGTTTCCCGATCAAAAGGTTGCCAAAAAAATCGAATGTCCCTCGGCTTCGCAGTCTGATCAGCGCCAACCGGGTTGCCATGAGTCATATACCTCCGGCAGAGCCGGAGGCTTGAATTCGTGAACCGCTCAAAGCGCTTATTCGACTTCGCCTGAACTCCCCGCTGCTCGCCGTGGACGGCTTTATTTCCCCATGAGCAGTCTGTTTCCCATGTCACTTTCATATTAAGCGATGCTTGCTGTCTGAGGTTCCCCCCTTTATAAAAGGGGGCAAGGGGGGATTTCATGTCCGTCACAAATCACCCTAAATCCCCCTTTTCAAAAGGGGGATTTTTTAACACTGTCTACACATACGTTTTTTCTGTCAAAAACATTTCTAAATTCCCGGGATCGTCAAACTCCGGGAGTCTCCCGGCAGAGCCGGGGGTTTACCCACGATTATTAGGGCCGCCACAACAGGCGCCGTTAGACAAAAGACCTGTTCACCAGGTAATCATAAGCAGAAAGCGCAGCCTTAGCGCCTTCACCGGCCGCGATGATAATTTGCTTATGCGGCACTGTTGTCACGTCTCCGGCGCCAAAGAACCCGTCCACGCTGGTCTGACAGCCGCAATCGATGATCACCTCTCCGTTGTCGTTCAAATCAACAAAGCCCTTGACCGATTCGTTGTTCGGCAGAAGGCCGATCTCCACAAAGACGCCGCCGACCTCAAGTCTTTCCTCCTTTTCGCCGTCCCGTCTTTTGACCCTGACCGCCTCCACGGTGTCTTTGCCTTCGATGCTCAGGACTTGGCTGTAGTCCATAAAACGAACCTTTTCCATTTTTTGCATCCGTTCCTGAAGAACTTCGTCTGCCTGCCAGCCTTTTTCGTAATTTACGAACATCACCTCGGCATCCACTTTTAAAAGGTCCGCAGCCGTGGTAAAGGCCGAGTTTCCACCACCAACGACGACCACCTTCTTTCCACTGAACAACGGCGCGTCACAGGTAGAACAATAGGCCACGCCTCTGCCCACCAGTTCTTTTTCCCCGGGCACATTCAATGGACGGTGGCGGTTTCCGGTGGCGAAGATCAAGGCCCTGCTCGAATAGGTCTTGCCGTCGTCTGATTGCACTTTAAACACATCGCCTTCTTTCATCACCTTGGTCGCACTAACGGGCAAACTGACCGAAATGTCAAAACTCTTGACATGCTCTTCAAACATGTCGGCAAGGTCCATGGCATTAATGGCCTGAAATCCGAGCCAGTTTTCTACCTCCGTGGTCTCCCTGACCTGCCCCCCGAAGTCCCGGGTGATGATACCAAGATGCAACATCTTCCGGGCCCCGTAAATGGCCGCACTCATTGCCGCCGGACCGCCACCTAATATCAACAAATCATATACGACCTGCGGATCGCAGTCCTTCGCTTTATCCAGGAAAGCCTTGTTCAACGAGCCTTTCTTCTGATTCATGGCTTACTCCCTAATCCTAATGCTTTTTCCTTGACGGCCGGGTTGCATAGGCATCAACACGCCGGGCGGACTGCGGCGGCCCGCATGCCACGCGGTTGGCACAAAAGGTTATAAGATCAGCAAAACCCTGGCAAGGATTTTCCAGGACGATTGAGGGACATCTGCTATGATGTTTAACGACTATTCCGCAGGCTTCCATTCAAACAACGCACTGAAATGGTTATTAATGCGTCAATTCTTCGTTTTAGGCCGTGAACCCGGGAGGGCCGTAAGAAGATGGTGGAAATTCCTGTGAATATATGGGAGATTGGACTAATCTGGGAAACGCCCGGATGGGCTGAACCAGCGTTGATCCAAGCCGGTTGGATGTTTTCGGATTAGGAGAAGATGAACAAGACGCCTGCCAACATTCTGCGCAGAAGGATGACCAATACTTGTCGATTGCGTAAGCCTGATATCTTGGGTCTCTTCCGTCGTGACGACCATGACGGCCTCCGAAGGCGCTGCAAGGGCATCGGTGAGGCGTTTGCCGGTTGGGGGGCCCTCTTTCTGGTCCTTTGCTTTTGGACGGCCGGTGTGACGGGAATCCCTCCTTCGGTTTGGGCCGGGGCGGAAAACAGTACGGGTCCCGCCGGCGGGAACGCCGCCCCGATTGGTCCCCCATAGTCTTTGAGAGGACATTCCTGTTATGGAAAACTTCATTATAGTCACAGCCTACCTTATTATAGGTAAAACACTTAGACTGCTTCCGAAATTCCCGAGCGAAACCGGCAATATCCTTAATCTGTACGTTATCTATGTTTCCCTGCCAGCGTTGGTATTATTGAATGTGCCGGAATTGACTTTCTCGACAGAACTCATGGTTCCCATATTGATGCCCTGGGTCATGCTCGTACTGTCGGCTCTGATAGTCTTAGCTATATCGAAAACGCTGAAATGGAGCCGTGAGATCTCGGGCTGTCTTCTTCTCCTGGCGCCTTTGGGAAATACGTCTTTTCTTGGTATCCCCATGGTGAATGCCTTCTTTGCGGAAAAAGGAATCCCTTACGCCGTACTCTATGATAATCTGGGCTCCTTCCTGGCACTGGCCACATACGGTTCTTTCGTCCTGGCATGTTACAACGGGGGCGAAAGCCGTCCTACCGTAAAAGAAATCTGCAGAAAGATAATCACGTTTCCACCCTTTATTGCATTGGTTCTTGGCGTGATGCTGAAACGCTTTTCATACCCAGGCATCATATATCCGATCCTGCAGGCCTTGGCGTCGACACTCGTGCCGGTTGTGATGATAGCGGTAGGATTCCAACTTACCGTGCGTCTCAGCAGGGAGGTCACGGCGCCTCTTTGCTGTGGACTTGCGGTAAAGCTGGTTGTAGCGCCCCTGGTGGCCCTTCTGCTATGCACTGTATTGGGGCTTACCGGTGAACCTGTGAGGGTTTCTATATTTGAAGCGGGAATGCCGCCCATGGTTTCCGCCGGAGCCCTGGCGATTATGGCAAATCTTTCTCCAGCACTCACAGCAGCACTGGTAGGTTTGGGAATAGTGGCGAGTTTCGGAACCCTTCCTCTCTTGTATTTACTACTTTGAAGAAAGGAACTTAAAGAACGTCATTGACGGGGTTAACTTCTACTGCATCCTGTCCGAATAGTCAGCTACGTGCCTTTTTCTTCCCTGGCAACTTAGGATTTTAAGGGATGCCCCGATTGGTCCCTCAAAACCATGGACATCCCCAAAGTTTCCTCGGGGCCTGTGAGGAGTGTGGGGGCTGGGGGTTAATCACCCCCGGCTACCCGATTGGGCTTGATCTCATCGGGATCGGGATCGAATTCCGTACATTCGTACGGCCCTGACGCTTCCCTCACGCAATAGCCTCTGCCACCCAATCGACTGAGCATGAATATGGAGTCAAGAGTTCACGGTGACCCCTTTCTCATTAGAGATCAGCTTTATAATTGACTCTCTCATGCGAGCCGAAAAAGATCATTCAGGCGCTTAAACGGGACAATCGAAACATCTGTTCTTTTTTGACTTTCGTCACCGCCGTAGACAAGGCCCGTACCTTTTGGAAGGTGTTCTGGAAATATTTTCACAAAATGGTTCAGCCCCTTGAAGTAGTCTCTTGTTATGGTCATGCCGGCTTTAATTTCAATTGGAAAGATATCGGATCCGTTGATCAGTACCAGATCGACTTCGTTTCCCTTGCTGTCCCGATAAAAGCAGAGATTACTTCTTTTCCCTTGATTTAACCGATTCTTGAGGGCCTCTGCGATGACCATGTTTTCAAACAAATGTCCCCGCAATGGATCTCGTGCGATCTGCTTTTCATTTTCGATATTGATTAAAAAAGAGGCCAATCCCACATCATAGAAGTACAGCTTGGGAGACTTGACCAAACGTTTTGAAATGTTCCTGTGATACGGCTGTAAGAGGAAAATAATATAGCTTGCTTCCAGGATAGACAGCCAATTTCCGGCTGTTGTGTGAGAAATACCGGTATCGTTTGCCAGACTGTTCACATTCAGCAATTGCCCAACTCGCCCGGCACATAATTTGATAAAGCGCTAAAAAAGATTTAAATCCTTAATTGTAATCAGCTGCCTCAAGTCTCTCTCTATATAAGTCTCAAAATAGTCCCCAAGTACTTGGGTCGGATTTAATTGTTTATCCCATATGCGGGGATAAAATCCATGGTAGAGCAGGTGGTCAATGTCCGGCAGAGAAAATTTGGATTGAATTTCTTCAATGGAAAAAGGGAGCAATTTTACCAGGGCGGTGCGGCCGGCCAGTGATTGATTGATGGTGTTGCTCACTTCAAATTGTTGGCTGCCGGTCAGAATAAAAAGGAAGCACATACGGGACGTCCGTGACATTTGGACTTCAGCATAGGAATTTGTCCAGCTTCTCTTTTCGCGCAAGCGCCTGGCCTCGTGCCACTGACTTACTAACCGCCGAGGGACTGATGTTGAGTTCGCCCGCAAGCTCCACTGCCGTCGCTCCGAGCTTTCGGATTGCGAGGTAACACAAGGCCGTGCGAGCTTTCACAACCTTTCGCGCTTTGGTTCCGCTTCGGAGCTCGTCCAGGTCCACCCCGTAATGATGTGCAATACTTGCCATCACCGCGGCCACGGTCATACCCTTGCTTGCAGCCCGTGTACGGATTTCGAATTCTTCCTCAGCCTGTTTTAGAACTTCTTCAACAAATCTTTCACCGCCCAGAATCCGTTCATCCCCTTTGATTCGCAGCCCCTCTCTGCGAAGTTCCTTCAAGGCTGTCCATCCGCCGACGGACCGAACCAGGCCGCCGCCGGTCAGTTCCGGCCGTCGCCCCTCTTTGATACCCTCTGAAACAAAAGACACGTATGCCCTTCGAGCTTCCTTTTGAGCCTTGCCAAAGTAGCGCAGAACATAATCCGTATCCTGCCATTCTCGTTCCACACGACCCACCAGCGCACCGTGACCGCTCCAGGGGTAGTCTTTCAACTTTTCGAAGTTCTCAACCATTCCGGCCCGGATGGGGTTCAAGTGAATATACCTCACCAGTTCCAATAGATAAGTGTCCTCCTCGCACAAAATCGACTTGTATCGATTCTGAAACAATTGCCCGTGACGCCTGTAGCGGCGATTGAACTCCTGAGCGTAACCGGTCAGCAGCCTCCTCATAACTGTCGCTATTGGCGCCCCGCCAGTACGCAGCAGAAAATGGGCGTGGTTGGACAGCAACGCCCAAGCGAAACAAGGAGTGGAAGCATCCAGAAGCACATCGCCCAACCGAGCCACAAAACGCTCCCGCTCCCGATCTCTCCTGAAAATCGCCTTTTTCTCTATGCCCCGAATGATGATGTGATGCAGTGCTCCCGGGGCGTCTATGCGTGCTTTTCGCGGCATGCCCGTCTAATAACACGGCCTATTGAGATCATCAAGTCCAAATGTCACGGACGTCCCGCAAATTTCCCGAATCTGGATTGGCCACCCCTCGGACTGTAGACCTGCCCGAAAGATCCGATTACGAAACATGCGAGAAAGCCTGTAAGCTGAGAAAGCCGGCTGAAGATACGGAAGCAGGAACAGCAGGAACCACAGCAGACTACCGGACCACAGTGGATAGCTATGTTTTTTTATACAGGAAATGTGAAGGCAATGTGTGTCCTGTTGAGGATGGAGAGGAAATCATAAAAGACTGCGCCTGTCTGAATGATTTTGCGGAGGCAGCATCAATGATGCAGGTACTGGATGATGCCGGAGATGACCTTGTCTGCACCGAATACAACCAAGAGGGAAACTGTATCGGCGAGATCCACATCTTCAGCGGCAGTGACAGGAGGTGTAGATCCGACGGTCTCACAATCGGTTTTGACGACTGCTGCAAGGACGATGAATACTGGTTCGGGCTTGGCCAATGCAGGGAAGAGGAGAGACAGCTTGCAACATCGAAAGCCGAAGGCTTATGCTACTACATCGGTGAATATTGTTCACAGGAGATTGATCTGGGATTTACCGAGATCTGCATAGAACATTCCCGAACGTACTGCTGTTTCGATTCCAAGCTTTCGCGGATCGTTCATGAACAGGGAAGGCCACAGTTGCAAGGAGACATCAGCAGTTGGGGCGGATCTGAGAGCCCCAATTGCCGCGGGTTTACGCCGGAGGAATTTCAGATGCTTGATTTTTCCAGAATAGACCTCTCTGAGTGGTACGGTGATATTGAAGTTAAAGCGCAGGATCAGATAGAAAGCGAAATGCAGGAATCTATCGAAAGCTTCTACAATAAGTTCAGTGATTAGCCAGGCTCATGACAGGCCAGATGGTATCTCTTCCCCTAACACAGGCCAGCTTGTCACCCCCTTTCAAGTCCCTGCTTCACCTCACCACCAGTACGGATAGCAGTAAGGGTAATGCCACCAGGGATAATGCCAGTAAGGACAGGGATAGGCTCTGTCAATTTTCTCGAGCGGCCAGAGGTGAATTTCCTTAGCAGAGATCAAGGGATATGTGTATTCGATTTCACCAAGACGCTGAATCTTTTTTCCCTGAACCTTTCCGGCCACTGTTACCTTTCTTCCCCGGTTATAGATTGCCACATCCAGGTAACCAGGGTATAAGGCCAGAAACCTTCCATCTGAGTCATCCACATCCTTAGGTTTTCCCCTTGTATCAGCAGGTTTTTGTAGCACCTCGATCATTGTTCCCTCTTTTAGGTTCATAGAGCTTATAATCACCCCGCTCCAGAGAACAGTTTTGCCCTTGTAGGCCTCCGGGTTTTTCAAGACTTCACTGAGAGTTAGCTCCTTTGCTACCTGCTCCCTCAATTGCTTGGAGATTACAGGAGCGCAGCCGGTGAAAGAAAAAAGAGCACAGGAAAAAAATAAAAGGCCAAAAACTAGACACGACTTGTTGATCTTTGTATCATTTTTTATCATAATCTCTTTCACCTCCTTTCCCATGACGGCATCTGACTTAACAATTGTTTGGCTATCTTGCGCTGTTTGGGAAAGTGTGTCGCCTTCTGAAATGCAGTCCTGGCATTATCTGTCTTATCCATTTGTAAGGCGCAATAGCCCATCATCAGATACGCGCTGCCATTTTTGGGATCGAGGCAAGCGCTTTGATCAAAGGCATTGTATGCTTTGTCGAAATTCTGTTCCTCGTAAAGTACCTGCCCCATCATAAACCAGAGCCCTGATGTCGGTTTTTTCTCCAGGGCCCTGTCTAAGACTTGTATAGCCTTTGCCGGTCTGTGGGCACCGATGTAGGCCGATGCGAGTTTTTCATGATCGGCCGGGTTATTCTCCCGGCTTAGAGCCTTTTCATAGTATTTTGCTGCCTTCAGGGGCACCCCGATAGCGTTGTTGAGATCACCAAGGAGCATGAGGTCTTTCAGGCTTATGGGGGTCAGATATGAGTGTATGGTCAGCGCGGCCACACCATTTTTGTAATCGCTTTGCTGTAGATGGAACTGTGCCAGAATCTTCCACCAGCGGGGGTCGTCTCCATTCTCGTGCAGCAGCCTGTGGATCACCTCAAGTGCCTTTTCCTTGAGCTGAAGGTCCATGCAGACTTTTAACAAAGCTTCAAGCCATTCGGTTTTTGGAGTTCCTGCCTCGCCTGATACGAGACGCTCCAAATGCGGCAGGGCCTTTCTCTCCTTTTTTGCCATGATATAGGCAACAGCCGCATAGTAGAGGAGGGAAGGCTCCTTTTTCTCATTGATTTCATATCCTTTTAGCAGGCAATCTCCGGCCTTATCGTACTCTTTCAGGTCAAAGTAGATCTTGCCCATATTTTGCCATGCGGCAGCAAAGGCCGGATATAAATTGGCAGCAGCACTATAATGAGGCAATGCTTCTTTGCTTTTGCCTGCCATGGAAAGGGCGTTCGCCAGGGTGAATTCCACAAGATAATGGAGTGCTTGGGGATTATTCTCAATAAATTTCTTAAGGCATCCCTGTGCTCTTGAATAGTCCTTTTTCTCCATCAATTGCTGGGCATCATAGACAACTTTTTGAACTTTCGGTGTCAATTTTGGCACTTCACTTCCAGCCCACGCGGGGGAGCAGAAAAAAGCTATAAGCTGAAAGCCCAAGGCTGAAAATAAGAAGCTTTTCCGCTTTAGCCTTGTTTTCACGACTCCTCCATCTTGAATTGAATGCTTGTGACGACCCAGGTAGAAACGGCATGGCCACGAACTTTCCCGGGGGAAAACCTCCATGAGGGAAGGGCGTTACGCACGCTGTCATCAAAAATCGCGGTCGGCGTTGACTGGAGTATTTTGATGTTACTTACATAACCGTTTTCATCCACCAGGAATTTAACATCTACCTTGCCGGCAATGTTAAGTCGCCTGGCGCGGTACGGATAGATGGGCTTCATCTTGAAAATCGCCATGGGCATCTGGTCTACCTCGCCCTGGTCATAAAAGTCTTTAAATGGAAATATAGTAGGTCGCTCGGCCGGTGGGGCTACCGGCATACCCCCTGCCAGTTTAGGATTGATCTCAAAGCTCAGGCGGGGCGTTTCCATCTTTATCTCTTGCCTCTTTGGGACTTTGTGCTGCAACCTGACCGTGGGGATGACCTTTTCAGGAGGCTTTTTCTCAGGCAGCTTTTCTTCTTTCTCGGGCGGCCGCGGCTTTTCGGGCCTGATCTGCACCACATGGACAGGGATGATGGTTTCAAGATCGCTTTTAGTCAAGTCGCTTTGCACAAAAAGGGGCAGCAGAGCAAATAAAAAGATGTTGACCAGCAGGGCAAGCCCTGGAGCTATAAGATTACGGATTGCGGCCTGCCCTGGCGCTCGCTTCATATAGGCAACCACATAGCCTATAGGCCAGGTCTGGGCCAGGGATTGCGGATTGCGGAATTGACCCAGAAGGCCATTTTCTCTGAAAGTTAGATGATTCATAATAGGTCGAGTAGTTGAGTAGTTGAGTAGTCGAGTAGTCGAGTGGTTGAAGGATCTTACTCGACGACTCTACTATTTAACTATTGGACTAAGCTTTAGCCTTCTCCAGCCGACTTTGAAGCTGCTATACTTACATTCCTGGCCCCGGCCAGGCGGCACTGGTCCATCACCTGAATGACGACCCCGGTTTGGCTGGCCTTGTCAGCCACAATAACCACAGCCCCTTCAGGGTTTTCCGCCAAACATCGCTCAATATGTGCCCGGACGCTTCGAACGTCGATTTGCTTTCTTTCCAAAAAAACGCGTCCATCAGCAGAGATGCCGATAAGGATGTTTCCCTTTTCCTTGAGCGCTGCGGTGGAAGCGGTGGGTCGCTGAACATCAATGCCGCTCTCTTTTACAAAGCTCGTTGTAACCATAAAGAAGATCAACAAAAGGAAGACCAGATCGATGAGCGGAGCCATGTTGACGCCCGCGGTTTTGCTGCCTCGGCGAAGAGATTGACGTACGTTGATCATGGAGCCTCTCTAAATGCAAATATCAAAATAAACAATTACAAAGTAAAATCACGGAGATTTATCCTTCTTTGTTCTTTTCTTAGCAGTAAGGATGGACTTGGCAATTATATTGCTCAATTCGCTGGCTTCCTTTGATATGTCTTCGAGTCTTTCTAAATGCAACAACTCGGCTTTCTTGATCACCTTTAACCAGTAAAACGATTCTCGTAGTTCTTTCAACGTAATCCTGAGTTTGTGAATAAAGTCGGCTTGGCTTTCAGCGCCACGTGCTTCTTCGTAATTTGCACCGGGTGATGTTCCTGATCTTAATAGTTGCCCAGCAACATGTTTTCCGACCAGGTTTTTAGGCAACGCATTCACTAAGCGAATTATGCGGACAGAAAAATCGACTAATCGATCTGAAATATCCTCACCTTTCATGATCCCTCCAATTTAATTTTAGATTTTTAATTTTGATATTTGCATTTTTAGATACATCTTTTAAGTGTCATGACCACTTCATCTAAGCGACTTTCCAAACGATTGGCGCGGCGGATAAGAAAAGCGCTCATAAAGAGCCCGGGAATGGCCACCAGTAGTCCGCTCTGAGTGGTGATCAGGGCCTCGGAGATTCCTCCAGCCATGGCCCTGGCATTGCCGGTGCCAAAGAGAGCTATCACATTAAAAGTGGTGATCATGCCGGTTACTGTGCCTAAAAGGCCGAATAACGGGGCCACAGCAGCCAGCACAGCGATAATCGAGAGATAGCGTTTCAGATGTGGCCTCTGTTGCATGGCGCATAGATCCAGGATGCTCCTGTCCAGTTTTCTGTTGCCCGTGCGCTCCTTGAGAAAACTCGCCACGATCCGGGCTCGAAGCCCATTTGAAGTCTCTGGCAATGGCTTGCCGGAAAGCACTTCCACTGCCTGCTTGAGATCCACATCATCTCTGTCTATCCGCCGGAAATAAAGCGCCCGTTCGACTATAAGCACCCACATCCAGAGAGATGTCAGGATGAGGGGAATCATGACCGGCCCGCCCGGGCGGAGGTATTCATATGCGTTTGCAATTATGTCCATTTTGAAGATAGCTCCGCTTCGCTCCCTCCGGGGCGTAGGCCTCTCCGAGCTGTAGGATCTACGAGCCGGAAGCCTACGGGCCGGAGGCCGCAATTGGTCGAGTTTGGATTGATGATTTATGATTGTTGATTGATGGAATCGCTTCGCTCTATCTTTTCAATTTAATTGTAATTGTTTATTTTGATATTTGCATTCTCCCCTCTACTCGACAAACGTTATCTCCCTGTGGATGATGTTGCTCAACGCCACAGCCTTTTCCTCCATATCCCCGACTATGTGCTCCACGCGCCGGCTCAAAAAAGTGTGCGTAAGCATTATGGGGATAGCCACGGCCAGGCCGAGCATTGTGGTGACCAGGGCCTCAGAGATGCCCCCGGACATCATACGGGGATCACCGGTGCCATACAGGGTAATGACGTGAAACGTGCTGATCATGCCGGTCACTGTGCCCAAAAGTCCGAGCAAAGGGGCAATCGCCCCCATAATGTTAAGCGTGGGCAAAAACCGCTCCAGGCGGGGAAGCTCTTTTAAGATTGCCTCCTGCAGAATACTCTCTTGTGTTTCCCTTTCTTCACCTCTTGCGCCAAGTCCGGCTTTCAAGACATTATGGACAGGGCGTCCTTTTTTGTCTTTTACTATGTCATCACACTCTTTCCATTTTCCTTCCAGGGCCAGTTCGTTGACTTTGCCCATCACGCGGTCGGTATTGGCGTGGACACCCTTCAAGAAAATAGTCCGCTCTATTACTATGATAAGGGCAAAGAGACCGATGGCCAGAATAGGCCAGACTATGGGGCCGCCATTTTCGATCTGATCTGTTAAAGTAGATTTGTGTGTGATCTGTCTGAGGGCTGCTCCTCCAGAAAAATCGAGGCTGACATCCTCTGTCTCCCCCTGCACATATTTTTTAAGATTCCGCCGAATAGACCATGATGGCATGGCCGAAAGGGCAAAAAACCGATGGCTTCCTTCGGAATAGCTCAAAAATCCTGTCTCTTTACCGGTTGTATAGGCAGCGGTAAACTTGCCAATGGTCAAGATATCTCCGGTTTTCTCCATCCCTGACCGGTCAACAAAAGGCCCTGTGCCCACAACCACCTCGCCGGAAAGGGCCATTTCCTGAAAGAAAAGATCGGTTATGGTTTTGAAATCATCTATTCCCGGAAAGCGGTCCTTATTAAGAATTGGCTTGAGCAGGTCCGGACGTTCGGAAAAGCGTGCTGTGAATTGAGACTGTCCTAAAATTGTTTCAAGATCCCGTGCAACCACCCTCACCGTGCCGGAGAGTTCCCGCATGCCCATCTCATCATCTGACTGCTGATGAGATAGTTTGATCTCTTTTTCTCTTAGCTCCTTAAACTCATCCTGCATGGTATCGATATCAGAGTTCAGCTTCTTTACATCAGCTTCCATGCGGGCAATCTCTTTTTCAAGGGATGCGCGGTCTTTGAAAATGCGCTGTTTGCTGGCCTGCGCTTCAGCCAATGCAGCCTCATAGTCAGCCTTTGCCTTCTTAGAGGCAGCCCGCATGTCCTCTCCATAGGTCGGCACCGCCAAAAACAGGGTCAATATCAATGTCAGGCAGAACGCCATTGGCAAAACGTAGTCTTTGATAGTTCTATTCCCTTTGGAGTCGATCATAAAGCACCTACAAGGCTAGACAGGATTCACAGGATTCACAGGATTTTTATTTATCTTGATCCTGTCTGAGAAATGGAAATTCCTCTACTGTTTCGAGTTTCTGATTTTGATATTTGCATTTGCACAGTATTTCCCTTTTATGGGGCGATCCTTCCTATAGGCAGCCTGACCAGATCGATGGTACGCTCGCGCCGGGCCATTTCCACGGCCCTATTGATCTCACGACGATATCTGGAAGGAAGGGAAACCCATGTTTTTGCTGCTCGATCATAATGGCCCACCACCTTGCCGTCCGGAGTCTGATAAAAAAGGGACAGCCGGCCCAGCCTCAGGATATCCATCAGTACCGATTGACCATTCAGGTCGATGGTTTCTTGATAAACCTCCACGGTGCGGCCGTATTCGGTCTCTACCTGAAGAGCCTCCATGGCCCTCCGATACTTTTCGGCAGCCGGTTTGTCTGGCCGGGCCAGGGTCTCTTTGATCGAGGCAAGCCGAGTAGATCGCTCCTTTAACAGAAACGGCAGATCCTTTTTGATAAACTCCTCAAGTTGCGTTACCACAGATTCTAAGTAGGACTGCAACTCCTCCCTGATCCGGGCCGATTCTTTGATCTTTCGTTCAAATTCGGCAACCTGAGCCTTTTGGCCGCTAAGTGCCCTTTCGGTCTTGAGTTTGAGCTTTTCAAGATGCTCTTGATTTGCCTTCAAAGACCGATAGCGGGCCATGAGTTCCGACTTCTTCCCTGCCCACGCATCCTCTTTTTCCTGGGTTTGCTGGCGGATCTCAATCGCTTGCGTAACCTCTTTTTGAAGTTGGTCGGCCTCGGTCTCACCCACGGCCGGCGCCACCCCAAAAATCAGCAAGAACAAAACAGCTACACACACCGGAGCAATTTTATGCAAGTGCCTTCTCCTCATGAAATTGAAATACAGATACCATAATCTAGTTGACGTGTACATGAAAACTTCTCCTTAACGAATCCTTCATATACTGTTTCTGTTAGCCTTGACATATATTCTTTGCCCAGTATTTCTCGATTTCCGAACGCCGGAATCTTAGAGTCCGGGACTTCTTGGACGGCCGGGGAAAGGTGTCGTCTCTCTTCAGCCAATCCCTGATAGTGCGTATTGATACGTTGAAGTATTCAGCCACTTGTTTGATTGAAAGTACATCATTGATCATTGGCCGGTTCATCATAAGTGAAAAATCTCAAAAACTGTATCTCAATCTCAAGTAGACCATATCATTATTGTCGAACTGACCCAGGCGGGAATCTTCAGGGCCGTTGAAAAGCATATATCCGGGGGCAATTTCCCAGTTGTCGCCGATCTTATATTCGGCGAATATCTCACAGGCCGTCCCGTCATTGCTGGTAAAATACATGCCCCGAAATCCAGCGGTTAGGTCATCATCAAGAAACTTGTCGCTGATTTCAAAGGTTATGCCGTGGGTCTTGCGTCTTGCGGCAAGGGGTTCTTGACCATCTTCTATGACATTGGTGAAGAACTGGAGGTTGACATAGAGGTTGGTGAAAAAGGTGCGGTCGATGCCAATGACACCCTGGTACAGGTCACGACTGACAAGACCATCGCTGTCCTCCTTGTATGACGGATCATTGGAATCAATCGAAAATAGAAGTCCTGGTTTTACCGCAAGCTCACCCCGAATCGTGGCCCTCTCGAAACCTTTTGCAAAGTTGAACCCGTAAGCCTGGTAGTGGGTATATTTAGGGGTGAGTTGCATCCTGCCGTCCGGCAAGTAGTTTCGGTAAAAAACAGGATCATCTGTGTAGCCGTTGTAATAAAGAAGTGCCAGGTCAAACCCTTTCCAGACAGTGGAGACCCGAAAGGCAAACTCAGGATTCTTGAACCAGTCGTCCGGTTCTTCTTTTGGCGCAAGGACAATCTCACCTGATTCAGCCATTTTTCTCAGTTCTCTCAGCCCCTCTGGTTCCCACGGGCTATTGGGCAGGGAGAATTTGTTTACCTCGGGTTTTGGGATCAATACCCCTTCCATGATAACAGGCCCCAACAGAAATATTCCGTTCGCCAACAAGATGGGAAGTCTGGCATCGGCCCTGGCGCTGGCAATGGGGTCTCGATAATCCCGGGGGTTGATGAGATCCATGGGATTGATCCCATCACCTGTTCCCCAGCGCATCATCTTCTTGCCGAAGATAAAATCCATCCGTTCTGTATCTATGGTCAGGTATGCCTCGTTCAGTTCCAGGTAGTACAGCTCATTTGTATCATCTGTCCAATCCCGAGCCGCAGGATCATAATCAAAATAAGCACTTGCAAAACCCCTGATCCAATCCTGCCCCAGGTAACAATCCAGCCATAGGCGCTGCCTCAATGAGATAGGTTCATCCACGTCCTTTACCCTGACCTGGTTGCGACTTTCAAGATAGCCGCCAAGGGAAAGAAATTTTACTGTATCTTCGCTAAGAATATCCTCTGTCAGCAAGTCCAGATCCATCTCTTCTAACGGATCTTTTTCAAGGGGATAGGATATAGAGGGAAGGAAGATAAAAAACAACATGAGGAAAGATAAGATCCTGGTTTTTAAGAAAAAGCTGACCACTGACTGCTGACCACTGACCACTGGTTCCTATCTTTTAAGATTACTCTGCTCAAAGAGCGCATCCGAAAGTCCAATATTGTAACCCACATTATCATACTGCATCAGGGTCTTTGATCCTATGCGGGGAGTCTCCGTCATTATCTTAGTGAGCGTCCAGATGCCCTTGATCTCCTTAAAGCCGCCATAGATTGCAGTCTTAAAGTGTTTACCCCTTTTGTTGTAATATTCCACTTTCATAGGGAGCCAGATATCCTTCCTGACCCAGACAACCCGCTTTGAGTAATTTGTGTCTTTCTGTTTTTTACTTACCCGTTCCACCATATAACAATCCACCCCGGAGAAGTCCTCAGATCTTAAAAGCCTGTATTCATCATCTTCCACCTCTCTTTTCTCAATATCCTCATTGGCAAAGTCGCTCCTCATAAAGGAACCTTTCTTACCCCCGCCGCTGATCCTGCGCACTAAGCTTTCTGCCGGGAGAAAGACCCACATATCGTCGTCCCTCTCAATGTCTTCATAGCTCCAGGTGAGATACATAATCCCTCTGACGTCGGGTGGCTCGATGAACTGGATTAGACTTCGCTCATCCGGTCCATATTTTTTGTTATATCTCTCCATCTTTCTGACCAGCTTCTGTCCCTTGCGGTTGATGACCATGATGGCTGTTCGCTTGCCGTCCAGGCTTGTATCCACCGCATCCATCTTTATAGCGATATCCCGGCCGTTTAGTTGCCCTGCATCAATCGGCAGAGATACTGCAAAGACCGACATTAAAACAAGGAGAAAGATTGGGATTTTTTTCACGTTTGTCCTCCAATATTTAGTTTTACTTTGAACACAATAGTTCACCTATTAAAAAGATCTTTTGACAGCAAAAATCGCTAAGTTCAGGTAATAGTAAAATTTCTCAAAGACAGGACTATAGCGCTCAGATAAATTGATACAGCTATGCTCAGATAAACTGATACACTCTTTCTCCGTAATTGCCTGCCTTTTAGAATAGATTCCCACTTTACAAAAAAAGAACCCTCGTTGTACCCTAATTT